>ENA-OQEB01000698-OQEB01000698.1-human-gut-metagenome-genome-assembly--contig:-NODE-698-length-13529-cov-1.736457_pt1 | contig 13529 bp, 17 predicted proteins | sample MGYA00242787_ERZ504619 | MGnify/ENA primary metagenome ERZ504619 (study PRJEB26092, sample SAMD00036317) | human gut metagenome | host: Homo sapiens | study: EMG produced TPA metagenomics assembly of... | reverse complement strand
ATGGTAAGCGACTTGCAGGAGGCATTGCCGTATCTTTATGACAAAACGAATGGTACGGAAAATTGGGGTCGCGTGAATAAAGGGATTGCCACTATGCTGCTGATGAAAGCATATATGAACGACCACCAATATGACAAGGCGTTACCTTATGCCGAGAGTATGAAGACGATGGGGTATACGCTTTCTGAAGACTATAAGGATGTTTTCTCCAATGAAATGAATGATGAGACGGTATGGGCCGTTCCGGGTGGAGAACTGGCCGGAAATGAGTATGCTTATTATCTTTTCCCGCCCAATTGCATCACTTTCGGCAAGAATTTCGAGCACAAAGCTTGTCCGACTCATCGCTGGGGAGGCTATCTGATGCCATGGGATTTCTATGACACGTATGACAAGGCGGATGCCCGTTTGGAAGTGATTGCCGATTCTTATAAGGATGCGGACGGTACACTTTATACCCGTCCAGGAGGAGGTGGTGCAAGCGATGACCGTATCCAGCAGGGCGCCATTCCGGTGAAGTATTTGGTGGCCCCGGAGAAGTATGCCAGTGGCAATACGCATATCGTGGCTTTCCGTTATGCGGACGTACTCCTCTCTCTGGCCGAAATAGAGAACGAGCTGAACGGACCTACGGACAAGGCACTGGGCTATCTGAAACAGATTACCGACCGTGTGGGCGTCACGCATACCATTCCGGCAGATATACAATCCAGCAAGGAGAAGTTTAAAGAATTCCTGCTGATGGAAAGAGGGCGCGAGCTCTTTATGGAAGGCTGGCGTCGTCAGGACCTGATACGCTTCGGTAAATACATCGAGTTTGCCAGAAATCGCGGATGTACCGCAGCCAAGGACCACATGGTATTGTTCCCCATTCCGCCGAAAGTGATTACCGAGTCGGGCGGGGTGATTGAACAAAACCCCGGATATTGATAAGGCAGGATGATGATTGGATGCAAACAGTAAGAATCTCCTTCCGTATTCTGTTCTCCGGAAAAGATTGCGGGGGGAGATTTGTCTTTTTATATGCACTTCGTCTTTTTTGGGAATAAGGTATAAAAAGATTACAAGATGGATTGTTTTCAGGCAAGGTCGTATAATGAGGGTACCTCAGTCGTATACTTAGGTTATCTCACTATACGACTGAGATACCCTAAGTATAGACTGAGATAGGATAATACGTAAATGGTTGATACTTAGTTGTTTGTGGAATGCTGGATTGCATGTATATAAATTCGGACAAAAAGACTGTTTGCACTTGCATGTTTTTTATGGATATTATCAAAATATGGATATACGATGAATTATAGAGTATTGTTGTTAGGACTGTGTGCCTGGGCCTCTTTGCCGGGTTCTGGGGCGAGGAGAGCAGGTAGAGGACATCCGCATTGGCGGTTTTGTAGGCGGACGCATCCATACCTGCATCGAGCAGCGGGTGAAATCGCAGGATGTGGAGCATCTGGTAGAGCCTTTCCGTCATCGCGGGGAGACAAGCCTTTGGCAGTCCGAATTCTTTGGGAAGTGGCTGCTGGGGGCCATTTCGTCTTACGAGTATTGCAAGGACCTGCGTTGCTGGAGCAGATAAAGACCGGCGTGCGGAGTTTCATGCAGACCCAGACTCCGGAAGGCTACATAGGCAACTACAGTCCCGAAGCCCGGCTGACCAACTGGGACATCTGGGGCAGGAAATATTCGGCACTTGCCTTGGTGGCATACTATCGCCTGACCGGCGACAAGGCGGCATTGCAGACCGCTATGCGTTCGGTGGATTACCTGATGAAGCAGTTGCACGAACAGCACGTCGACATTGCCCGTACCGGCAATTACTTTGGCATGGCAAGTTGTTCCATCCTGGAACCGGTGGTCTATCTGTATGACATTACCCGCGAGAGACGCTACCTCGACTTTGCCAAAAGCATCGTGGCGGGCATCGAGCGGGAGGCAGTTCGCAACTCATAGCCAAAGCGCTGAAAGATGTGCCGGTATCGCGACGTTCGGCTTATCCGGCATCGTGGTGGTCGTTCGAAAACGGGCAGAAGGCTTACGAGATGATGTCCTGCTACGAAGGTCTGATAGAACTGGGGCGTGTGCTGGACGACCCTCTTTACAAGGAAGCCGCCGAGCGTACGGCCGGGAGTATCCGGCGCGACGAGATAAACATTGCCGGTTCGGGTGCGGCTTCGAGTGCTGGTATGGAGGCAAGGACAAGCAGACTCTGCCGGCTTATCATACGATGGAGACTTGCGTGACGTTCACCTACATGCAGTTCTGCAGCCGTTTGTGGCGCGACACGGGCAATCCGCTCTACGTCGAGGAGTTTTGAACGGACGATGTACAATGCCTTGTTCGCCTCGATGAAACACGACGGAGGACAGATTTCCAAGTACAGTCCGTTGGAAGGACGCAGACAGCCGGGTGAGGAGCAATGCGGCATGCACATCAACTGCTGCAATGCCAATGGTCCCCGGGGATTCGCCCTGATTCCGAAGATGGCGGTGGCGACCAAAGAAGACGGTATATTCCTCAATCTCTATGTGCCGATGGAAGCTACGGTGAAGACGGGCAGGAAGAATGCAGTGGCCCTGAAGGTGGAGACCGGTTATCCCGTAAACGGAAAGGTAAGCATCGGAGTGGAACCGCAGAGGGACGAACGCTTTAAACTCTCCTTGCGCATCCCTTCGCAGGTAGACGGGGCGAAGGCCTTTGTCAACGGGCAAGAGCAGGAAGTGCTGCACCTGGGCGGTTATCTCTGCCTGGACCGTATATGGAAGCGAGGCGATGAAGTGACATTGGAATTCGACCTTCAAACCAAAGTTGTGGAGAGCCATAACCACCAGGCAGTGGTGCGCGGTCCGCTGGTATTTGCTCGCGACAGCCGTTTCGACGACGGCGATGTGGATGAGTGTGCCGTCATCAAGAGCGATGAGCGGGGTGTGGTGCAGGCCGCAGTACACGAGAATATGTCCGGTTCATTTGCCTGGATTACGTGGAAGTTCCCGCTGTGCTGGGCACCGACCTGGAAGATGCCGCCAACAAGACGGCCAAGCCCGTACGCTTCTGTGACTTTGCCTCTGCGGGCAACGACTGGGCCCCGAAAGGCCGCTACAAGGTATGGATTCCGCAAACCCTGCACATGATGACGGAACCTTACCGGAAATATTGATGGAAAAACAGGTAGAAATTCCTTTATAGAGATAAAATATGAGCTATAACAAGAAAATGAATCTGTGCATCGGCCTTCTGCTGGTTCTTCTGACGGCTTGCCAGGGAGCGAAAAAGGAAGTAGAGACACAAACACCCCGCATATCGGTCAGTGAGTATACCATGTTGCATGAGGTAGTAAAGATAAAGCTGGACAACGTTGCTCCGGACATGGAGATGACGGTGGATTTCGGAGACGGAACCGTGGAAACGGGCAGGAACGACGGACTCCTGACGCACGCCTATGCCAAGGAGGGGGATTACACCATCAAGGCGCAGACGGCAACCGGAACATTGACTGCCGGTATACATGTCTGCGACTTGCCGGCGCTCAGCGTTGCCATGCGGCGGTTCAAAGACCCCTCGTACAAGAAGGTGTGGGTCATGGCCCACCGGGCGCATACGCAGGACAAGACCATTCCCGAGAATTCTCTCAGTGCGATAGAGGCTGCCGTGGCCGCCGGCGCTGAAATTCTGGAGTGCGACGTCAGGCATACAAAAGATGGTGTTCTCGTGGTATGTCACGACGAGACCATCGACGCCACTACCACCGGACAAGGCCGGATTGCCGACATGACCTATGACGAAATCCTGCAGTACAACCTGAAAGACCGTGCCGGAAAACCCACCGATGAGAAGATGCCCACATTGGAAGAGTATCTGACCGCCGTACGCGGACGGGCGTATGTAGACATCGACAAATGTACCGGACAAGGTATCTTCGGGAAAGTGGCGGACGTGGTGTGCCGGACGGGTATGATGGAAGCCGTATTCTTCTATAGTGGTGTGGAAGAGGGTACCGTGAGGTGCTCGGTGTGGTGGAGGATGCCAACGTCTATCCTTGGGTAGGAGGGCACAAGTTGCTGGAGGGATTGCCGCGTACGTTTTTCGTGCAGACATCGTATGCCACCGAAGGCAGAAGCCCCTCTTTGGGCGATTCGGTAGAGTTGGGCATGATTCCCTCCGTCTGCCTGCTGTGGGTGCTCGACCAGGCCATACCCGAATATGCGCTGGACGACAGGCAACTTGACGAACTGTTTGACATATTCCCCACTGTGCGGATGATTCAGACGGACGTGCCTGCCGAGTTGATTGCAGCCTTGGAGAAGAAGGGATTAAGATGAAAAATCAACAAGTGTTTTGAAATATATGAAGAAGATACTGTTTTTGTGCTTCGGGCTTGTGGTCAGCGTTTCATTGACGGCGCAATTACCCGAAAGGAATGCCGGCAACCTGAAAAAATACAAAGCGATATGCCGGCAGCATATTTATAAGAATATGAAGGGTATGTACCGGCAACCGGTCGGTGCGTTGAAGTATCCCTTCCTCGTGCCCGGCAGCGGGCAGTATGCCAACCAGTTGTGGGACTGGGATTCATGGCTGAGCGACATAGCCTGCGGCAAATCATCGTGGAAAACGGCACCAGTGACGACCGTGAGGAACTGATTGCCTACGAGAAAGGCTGTATTCTCAACTTCCTCAGCTATGGCGGAGGCGACGGGTGGATTCCCATTTGCATCTTTGACAATACGGAAGAGCGCTGGCAGTTGCTGCAGAAAATCAATCCCTGGAAGACCAATATGCACAAACCCGTCCTGGCGCAGCATGCTGCTTTTGTAGTGGAGCAGACGGGCGGTGATGCCGAATGGCTGCGTGAGGGGTTTTATAACTTGCAGACGTTTGTGGGCAAGTACCTCAATTACCATCGCCACAAGGCCACCGGATTGCTCTATTGGGAAAACGATGAAATGATTGGCGTGGACAATGACCCGAGTACCTTCTACCGTCCTCACGGAAGCTCGGGCTCCATCTTCCTCAATGCCTTGATGTATAGGGAACTGCTTGCCATGGCTTATCTGGCAAGACAGCTCCGCATGCCCGATCTGGAAAATCGGTTCACCCGCGAAGCGGAGGAACTGAAAGAAGATATCCGCAAGCATTGCTGGGACCCTCGCGACGGCTTCTACTACAGTGTAGACCTTAACCTGCTTCCGGTGGAAAAGCCCGCTACGCCGGGCTTTCATTACCACACCGGACAACCCCGTACTTACGACTGCCTGATACAACGTTTCAGTGTGTGGAGCGGCTTCATGGCGTTGTGGGCCGGAATTGCCACTCCCGAGCAGGCGCGCGAAATCGTGGAACGGCAATATCGCGATTCCCGTTTGTTCAATGCGGCGGCAGGTGTGCGTTCCCTTTCTCCATTGGAGAAAATGTACGACGTGCGTGCCAGCGGCAATCCTTCTTCCTGGCAAGGACCGGTATGGATATGCGTCAACTACTTTGTTTTCCGGGGACTGCTCCGCTACGGCTATACGGAAGATGCCCGGGAGTTGGCGGAGAAGACCGTGTTGCTGCTGGGACGCGACTATGAGCGTTTCGGTGCGTTGCACGAATATTACATGCCCGACAACGGCGAGCCCATCCTCAACAAGGGCTTCCAGAACTGGAACTTGCTGGTGCTGAACATGGCTGCCTGGCTGGACGGTAAAGAGACGGTGAATGAATTTTAATTTTTATCAAGCAAGAGTATGAAACATTTGTTACTGGCCTGTATCATGGCCGTAATCTGTCTTCCCGCTTCGGGAGAAAACAATAAGAAGTCTAAACCGGGCGGCGCTTCCCTTAAAGTGCTTTGCCTGGGAAATTCCATTACACGGCATGAATATAAGGCTGATATCGAATGGTTCTCGGAGTGGGGCATGGCAGCTTCGAAGGAAGAGAACGACTATTGCCACCAGTTGCAGAAGCTGCTCTGCGCAGAACATCCCGGCACGGTGGTTACCCCGCTCAACATCGCTTACTGGGAACGCAATCTGACGTGCGATATTGATTCATTGATAGGTTCGGCTGTTCGCGGCGAAGACCTTGTCGTGATTCGTCTGGGTGAGAATGTGCAGGATAAGCAGGCGTTCCGTTCGGGCATTCTCCGCCTGGTGGAATATTGCAAACAGAAAGCGGGCAGGGTGGTCATCACCGGTTGCTTTTGGGAAGATGCCGAGAAGGAGCGTGCCATTATTCATGCCGCCCGTACCCACGGTATTTCCTTTATTCCGATTGACTGGATAGACCGTCTGTATGATTCGCGTCCCAAGGTGGGCGATACCCTCTATGATGTGGAAGGAAAGCCTTATACCGTGACCAAGGAGTTTATTATTGCCCACCCTGACGACCGAGGCATGCGAAAGATAGCCGAGGCGATATTCGACACTTTGCGATGATGCTTTCTTGAATGTGACGCCAGGGAGCCGCATTGTTCGGGACTTGATTGATATGAATTGGTTTATAGATTATTGGTATGGAAAATTTGAAAAATATTTTGTGGCTCTGTCTGGCAGGACTGTTATTGGCTGCACTGCCCGCTGCCGCCGCAGATTGTTGTGTCCACCCCTTCCTTCGCATTGGTGCTTGATGCTCCGGTAGGAGGCGAACTAAGGTATCTCTACTACGGAACCGGATTATCGGAGGATGATTTGCGGCAGATGAATGTGGCAGGTACGTGCCATCATGTTGCTTATCCTTCTTATGGAATAGGATGGCCCGGTGAATCCGCTCTCCGTATCAGACATGCCGATGGGGCGATAGCCACCCGGCTTTATGTGCAGGATGTGGAAGTGAGGCAAGAGCCGGATGCTATGCTCACCCTTGTGAAACTGAAGGATTGTGTTTATCCCTTCTACGTCAATCTCTGCTACAAGGCATATCGCGATGTGGATGTGATTGAAACCTGGACTGAATTCAGCCATTCGGAGAAGACTCCGGTAACGCTCCTTCAATTTGCTTCGTCTTATCTTCCTCTCCGCAGAGGCGATGTGTGGCTTTCCAGCCTCTACGGTGGGTGGGGCAACGAGGCAAGGTTGCTTCAGGAACCTTTAAAACCCGGCATCAGGCTGATAAAGAATATCGATGGCGTACGCAATTCGCATACTGCTCATGCCGAAGTAATGTTTTCGCTGGACGGGAAACCACAGGAAAACACAGGCGTACTATCGGCGCAGCTTTGCTATACCGGTGACTATAGGCTGAAAATCAATACGGATGACGGCGATTATCACCACTTCTTTGCTGGTATGGATGAGGAAGGTGCTTCCTTCAGGCTGAAAAAAGGCGAGGTATTCCGTACTCCCCCGTTGGCGCTCACCTACTCGGAAGAGGGATTGGGCGGCGCAAGCCGTAATTTCCATAAATGGGGACGGAAACATAAACTGGCCAATGGAGACAAGCCCCGCAAGATACTGCTGAACAGTTGGGAAGGTGTTTATTTCGACATTAATCAGAAGGATATGGAGCAGATGATGCAGACATAGCCTTGATGGGAGGCGAACTCTTTGTGATGGATGATGGCTGGTTTGGCGACAAGCATCCGCGTGATATTGACAACGCCGGGCTGGGGGACTGGGTGGTGAACCCGAAGAAACTGCCTGACGGCATTGCCGGACTATTGCGTGATGCCGCGAAACATAATATTGGTTTCGGCATCTGGATTGAACCCGAAATGATTAACACACGCAGCGAACTATACGAGAAGCATCCCGACTGGGTGATGAAAGTCCCCGGACAAGACTTCATTACGGCGCGCGGTGGCACGCAGGCGGTGCTTGACCTTACCAACCCCAGGTGCGGGATTTCATTTTTTATACGGTGGATACCTTGCTGGCCCGTTATCCGGAAATAGAATATATCAAGTGGGATGCCAATATGCCGGTGCTGAACCACGGTTCTGTCCATTTGGACAAGGACGAGCAAAGCCATCTGAGTATTCTTTATCATCAGGGATTTGAGGATGTGTGCCGACGCATCCGTAGAAAATATCCTGATGTGACGATTCAGGCGTGTGCCAGTGGAGGCGGTCGTGTCAATTACGGCTATTTGCCCTATTTTGATGAATTCTGGACCAGCGATAATACAGATGCCTTGCAACGCGTTTATATCCAGTGGGGAACGTCCTATTTCTTTCCTGCTATCGCTATGGGATCGCATATCAGCGCTGCGCCCAACCATCAGACGCATCGCAGCTTGCCCTTGAAATATCGCATTGATGTGGCAATGAGCGGAAGGCTCGGTATGGAGATACAACCCCGGAATATGACGGATGAAGAGAAGAATCTTTGCCGTGAGGCGATTGCTGCTTACAAAGAGATTCGTCCGGTGGTGCAGTTTGGTGAACTTTATCGGCTGGTGTCACCGTATGACGGTCAGGGGGTAGCCTCATTGTTGTATGCCAGCGAAGATAAGTCGAAAGCCGTCTTCTATTGGTGGAAGCTAGAACAGTTTGTCAACCAGCAGTTGCCGCGTGTCAGGATGGCGGGATTGGATGCGGGGAAACAATACCGTATTCGTGAGCTGAACCGCATTGACAATGTCCCTCTCTCCTTTGAAGGAAAGGTACTGAGTGGCTCTTTCCTGATGAGCCACGGACTGGAGATTCCCGGAGAACATAGGGTGGATGCAGATAAAATGAGTGATTATGCCAGTCGGATATTGTATCTGGAAGAGGTGAACCATTAAAATATTAGAAATATGAAAGTTGGATATTTTGCAGTTGTACTGCTTGCATGCTTCCTGCAGGCTTGTTCTTCGTTTGTGGGAAAGGATAGCACGGAGATGGACGGTTTTGTGACCGGACTGATGGACCGGATGACTGTACGGGAGAAACTGGGCCAGTTGAACCTGCTCGGGAGGCGATTTAGTGACTGGTACGGTGATGAACGGCGAACTCACGGAAATGATACGGAAGCAGGAAATCACGGGCTTCTTCAATGTGAAGGGAGTACGGAAAATCAGAGAGATGCAACGTATTGCCGTGGAGGAAACCCGTTTGAAGATTCCCTTGATTGTAGGAGCGGATGTCATACACGGTTATGAGACAATATTCCCCATACCGCTTGCCATGTCGTGTAGCTGGGACACTGTCGCCATCCGACGGATGACACGCGTAGCGGCTACTGAGGCCAGTGCCGATGGATCTGCTGGAATTTCAGTCCGATGGTGGATATCTGCCGCGATGCCCGTTGGGGACGCATTGCCGAGGGGAACGGTGAAGACCCTTACTTGGGCGCTTTGATGGCGAGGGCATACGTACATGGCTATCAGGGCGATGCTATGAAGGCTAATAATGAAATACTGGCCTGTGTCAAGCATTTTGCACTGTATGGTGCTTCCGAGGCGGGACGTGATTATAATACGGTGGACATGAGCAGATTGAGCATGTACAACAATTATCTGGCTCCCTATAAAGCAGCCGTTGAGGCGGGTGTGGGGAGCGTGGATGAGCGCGTTCAACCTTGTGGATGGCATTCCTGCCACTGCCAATAAGTGGCTGCTGACCGATCTTCTTCGTAACGAGTGGGGATTTGGCGGTATGGTCGTTACCGATTATTATTCCATCGGAGAGATGAAAACTTATGGCGTGGCCGACAAGAAAGAGGCTTCCGTGCTTGCTCTGAAGGCAGGAACGGACATGGATATGGTAACCGCCGGTTTTCTGGATACTTTGGAGTCGGCATTGGAGGAAGGACTCATTTCTGAAACTGATATTGACCGTGCCTGTCGTAGGGTGCTTGAGACTAAGTATAGAATGGGACTTTTTGACAATCCCTACAAATACTGCGACACGGTACGTGCGGAGAAGGAAATATTTACGCCCGAGCACCGCAAGGAAGCGCGTGAGGTGGCACGTGAAACCTTCGTGCTGATGAAGAACGAGGGAAGTCTGCTTCCTCTTTCTGTGGATAAGAAGATAGCGCTGATAGGACCTATGGCCGATGCCCGCAACAATATGTGCGGCATGTGGAGTCTGACTTGTGTTCCTTCCGACCACCGTTCCCTGCTCGATGGGATGCGCGACGCGATGAAGGCAGGGGCGAAGTCTTTCATGCCAAAGGCAGCAATATCTATTACGAGGAGGAAATGGAGAAAGGCGCCGTCGGCTTCCGTCCTTTGGAGCGTGGAGACAATGGGAAATTACTTCGGGAGGCGTTGCAGGTGGCTGCCCGTGCGGATGTGATTGTTGCCGCTTTGGGTGAGTGTGCGGATATGTCGGGTGAATCGGCCTCACGTACGGAACTGGAACTGCCGGATGCGCAGCAAGCGTTGCTGAAAGAACTGGTGAAGACGGGAAAGCCGGTGGTGCTGTTATTGTTTACGGGACGTCCGTTGGTGCTTAATTGGGAAACGGCACATGTTCCTGCTATACTGAACGTATGGTTTGCGGGCAGTGAGGCGGGCGATGCCATAGCCGACGTATTGTTTGGGCACGCCGTGCCTGCCGGAAAGCTCACTACCAGTTTCCCACGTGCCGTAGGACAGATGCCGTTATACTATAACCATTTGAGTGCCAGTCGCCCCGATCCGCAAGATGGGGTGTTCAACCGCTACCAGAGTAACTATATTGACCAAAGTAATGAACCGCTTTATCCTTTCGGGTTCGGGCTGAGCTATACGACTTTTGAGTATGGCGATATGCGGCTTGGTTCGGAATGCCTTCCCAAGAACGGAGAACTGGCGGTTTCTGTGGAGGTCACCAATTCCGGTACTTGTGACGGTACGGAAATCGTACAGCTCTATCTGCGTGATGTGATGGCTGAGGTGGCACGTCCCGTCAAGGAACTGAAAGCTTTCCGGCGCATCTTATTGAAGAAGGGGGAAAAGCGGGAAGTGGTGTTCACGTTGACAGAGGAGGACTTGAAATACTACCATTCGGACTTGCAATACGGGTATGATCCGGGTGAGTTTCAAGTGATGGTCGGTCCTAACAGCCGTGATGTCCAGACGAAGGTGTTCAAAGCTGAGTAGTTTTTTTAATCTGAAGAAATGGAATCATGAAAGAAAAGAAATATGGTTTGATTATTCTTTGTGGCTTTCTGCTGTATGCTTTCCTGCCGCTCCGGGCGGGAAAGCGAGTGGGGCAGGGAAGTGACATTGTTTCTGTCATTAAGCATGGCATTCGGAACGATGGGGCTGTGATAGGCTCTGAACTGAATGAACTTGTAACGAGAAGTTACGGGAAGACATTGTATTTCCCCGCCGGCATATATAAATCTGTCGGAACCCGTTGTCCTTCCCTACGACTATACGAAGAACGTGAACATCCTCTTTGATAAAAATGCGCTGATAAAGACCGATTTACCGATGGAAGCACTGTTGAAAGTCGGTTATTCGGAGATGACAACGCCCGATGTTACTCATCGGCGCTTCTCTTATGTCGAAGGAGGAATGTTCGACTGTTCTAACGTGGACAACGGGATTATGGTCAACGGTTTAAAGCAGCTGGTTTCCCTGAAATACATCAGTCTGTTTAAGGGGCGCAACACACATATCCGCATCGGCGTTACCGACGACTTCAGAGGAACGGGAAGCAGTGACACCAAAATAGACAATGTGACCATACAAGGCATTTCGTCCAACGAAGAGGTATATGGTATCTATATAGACCAAGCCTGCTGTGACTGTAAGATTTCCAATACCTTTATATACAGTACGAAGTATGGACTCGTGACAAAGTCGGCAGGACATATTTTGAATAACCTGCATATTCTCTCCATGCACACCACTGGCGGTCTGGACTTGGGGTTGAAAGGTTTCCGTTCTACGGAAGGGATACGTGTGGAAGCGGATGGCTTTTTCATTTTTAACGAGGTGTATTATGACACGGTGGACCGTGGCATTGTGGTTGCGGCAGACAGGATCCTACGTTGGTGCTGGACAAGAACATCTTCTATTCCTATTTGCCGGATTTCGGGACTTCTTTCCTCTATCGGGACCATAAGGCGGCGACTCCGTTTCAAGCGAAGATGTCGAACTGTATCATCGAAGTGGCAAAGCAGGGTTATAAGATCTTTGATGTCAGTCCTGAGGCTATAAAGAATGATGTGGAGGGGAATTTTTCGTTTGTGAATTGTGCAATGAGAAATTCTCACTTGTTAAGTCCTTTCGATTTCTCCCTGATGCAACGCATAAGGGAAAAAAGATGTGATGCGCTGTCCGCACCGGAGCAGGCAGCAGGTGGTCTACAGGCAGTGGATAGCTTGCAGTGGTACGTTTTGGGAGCCGTGTTCGCTTCTCCGTATCGTAATCTGTTAAGTTGGATTTGGCAAAAGATGGTGTGGCAGAACTGGATTTGCTCTTTGCAGGAGGGGACCCGAAATACATAGCAGGATGCTTAAAAGCCGGATAGAACTTCCTTCCAGCTGGGATATGTTGTTAAGGACGAATATTGTATCTTACTGTTGAGAACGCCCCGAGGAAAAGTGTATCCTGCTATTTGTGATGTGTTGGGAAATAGTTGTTTTTTGGCGACTCCTTCCAAAGATAGATATTATAAACCGGAAGATTATGGGGTAGACCAGGACCCCGTCATTCTGCATTGAATTTGTGTAATGGAAGAGCAGGTAATATAGAGCGTGAGCGATGTGTTACTTAAGATACAGTGTCATTTTACTTAACGGTAAAATGACACTGTAAATGCCTGATAAAGGTGTTTATTATTTGAAAAACAATTAGATTATCAGCGTGCTGGCTTTTTAGAATCTGTATCCATATCCCAGCATGATTGCCACATTGTCATCTTTGGCAAACATAAACCTGGCTTCTGCATTCAGATAACTCCGTTCGGAGATGGGTAATGTGATACCTCCTCCCAAATTGAAAGCGAATTTGTAGAGTTGCTCCGGTCCATTTCCATTTCTTTCCCGTCTATCTCAACACTCTTTTTGCCATAGAAGTTGTTCTGCATGCCGATACCTGCAAGGGGATAGACCGAAAATCCTTGGCCGTCTTCTTTAAAGTTGAATACATAATGGAAATTCACGCTTACATCCAGTCCGGTAACTTTGTCTTTAGGAAAGTAGAACGTTACATCCGGAGCAATCCGGAGATTATTCGCTATCGCGTAACGTCCTTGTACTCCCAAACCGAACCTCTCATAGTTCGTTTGATAACCGATGTTGCCCATCAAAGAGCCTTCACCTTTAACTGTTTGGGCATTTATGCCCACAGATGCCAATGCAATCATGGCCAGCAAGAATAATTTTTTCATAATTAAGGCATTTAGTTAATAAAATATTTATTTAAAAGAAGAATGATCTCCTTTTAATGGAAATAACAAACGTTTGCTTACATTTGTTTGCTATATATTGTTACATATACAAAGACTTTTGATGTTAATATACGAGCGCTTTTCTCAATTTTTTTATAAAGCAAAAAATGATGTTAATTCCGTTTTTATGCCTCGAACCATTTTTTTTAATGCTGTGTTTTTAGTATATGGCAGGGATTAAAGTTGGTTACATTTGAATTGCCAGTTTGTAGAGAAAGGAGCAAGTGGTATATTA
>ENA-OQEB01000697-OQEB01000697.1-human-gut-metagenome-genome-assembly--contig:-NODE-697-length-13531-cov-1.809982_pt1 | contig 13531 bp, 18 predicted proteins | sample MGYA00242787_ERZ504619 | MGnify/ENA primary metagenome ERZ504619 (study PRJEB26092, sample SAMD00036317) | human gut metagenome | host: Homo sapiens | study: EMG produced TPA metagenomics assembly of... | reverse complement strand
ATAAAAAAATAGATGGATAAATAGTCGTTATATGTCGACTTTAATTAATACTTTTGCGCTATTGATACTATTTGAATATCAAGAAAACTAGAACACAATTTAGATACAATGGATAAATTGGCCTCAGAGTATAAAGTTCTTATCGTAGATGATGTCCCTACAAACGTCATGCTAGTACAAGCCATACTGAAGAAAGAGGGATATACGCTTTTGACTTGCGACAGCGGGACAAAAGCACTACGCATAGCTAACGAGAAACACCCAAATCTGATATTACTCGATATCATGATGCCTGAGATGGACGGATATGAGGTCCTCCAGCATCTGAAAAGCAATCCCGAGACTACGGATATACGTGATTATCATGTCCGCCCTAAGCGATATGCAAAGCATCGTGAAAGGTTACCAATTGGGCGCCACCGAATACGTCACAAAGCCTTTCCAACGTGAGGAGCTGGTGAAGAGGGTGGCCCACCGCTACGAGCTTTACAGCATCAAGCGCATCAAGGCCGAGCTGGAGAACACGATCGAGTCTAGGGATACGCTATACTCCGTTATCGCCCATGACCTGCGTTCCCCGCTAGGCTCGTTGAAAATGATGAATAACGCCATCTTGATGATGGTGGACAAGGAGCGGGTAGGCGACGAGGTGTACGAGATGATCCAGATGATGAACAAGACCTCCGAGGAGATCTTCCTCTTGCTGGACAACCTGCTGAAATGGGCCAAGAACCGCTTGAACAAGCAGCACGTATATAAGCAACAGACCGACATAAACAGTATCATCGACAGTACCGCCGAGATGTATGTCCCGATGGCGGCGCAAAAAGGCGTGAAGATTATCCTAGAAAATCTGGATAAAGAGCTGGTAGGCTTGGTCGATATCGATATGCTCAAGACGATTATCCGTAACCTGATCTCTAACGCCATGAAGTTAGTTCGAGGGGGGCACGATCACCTTATCCTCACGCTCCGAGGGGGATTTCGTAACCGTTAGCGTGAAAGATACCGGCAAGGGCATCAAGAAAGAGGATCAAGACAAGCTCTTGAAACAAGACTCGCATTTCACGACCTACGGGACGAAGAACGAGAAAGGCTCCGGTCTGGGATTGATGCTTTGCAAGGACTTCGTGGAGCTTCATGGAGGAAAGCTTTGGTTCGAGTCCGAGGGCGAGGGCAAAGGAACGACCTTCCTGTTCTCGATGAAGGCGCTGAACCAAGAGGCATAGCCGATCGACGTACCGCCTGTCTCTACCGATCGTAGACAAGTGTCGTACAAACAAACTAAATATTTCGTATATTTGCATCCCGGATTAATATCCGGGATTTTTTTGTGTGCCGAGGTGACATTAGGTACATTATTATTTATCGTATAAACATTATTATCGTATGTATACCGTAATTAAACGTATGGAGATCTCCGCTTCCCATAGCTTGAGATTGTCCTACCCCAGCAAATGTGAGAATCTACATGGTCACAATTGGATGATCACGGTTTATTGCCGCTCCAAGGAATTAAACGCCGATGGCATGGTGGTCGATTTCAGTCATATCAAGAGATCGGTGAAATCCCTGTTGGACCACCAGAACTTAAACGATATCTTGCCTTTCAACCCGACGGCGGAGAACATAGCCTTTTGGGTATACGAGCAGATCCCATCTTGTTTCAAGGTAGAGGTAAAAGAGTCTGAGGGTAACACGGCGATCTATGAGGAAGATTAACGAAATATTCTACAGCTTGCAAGGCGAGGGGTTCCATACGGGGACTCCCGCCGTATTCGTCCGCTTCTCCGGTTGCAACCTGAGATGTAGCTTCTGCGACACCCGCCACGAGGAGGGCGTAATGATGACGGACGAGGAGATCGTGGAGAAGGTATCTTCCTTTCCCGCACGGATAGTGATCCTGACGGGAGGAGAACCTAGTCTGTGGATCGACAAGGCGCTTATATCCCGCTTACGTGAGGCGGGGAAACAGATCTGTATCGAGACGAACGGCACACGCCCCTTGCCCGACGGCATCGACTGGGTGACTTGCTCGCCCAAGGAGAACGCCCGGTGGTATTGGAAAGGATCGACGAGATAAAGGTGGTTTATACCGGGCAAGACCTGTCCGCATACGCCGAAATCCCCGCACGGTACCATTTCCTGCAACCCTGCTCCTGCCAAAATACGAAAGAGGTAGTGGATACATCCTCCGGCATCCCCGGTGGAGGCTAAGCCTGCAAACCCATAAACTGATCGATATCCAATAGATAGGGTGAGACGGGGTATCTCCCCCGTCTCTACTACTATAGATAACGGACTTCTTTACCTCTCACGCGTCATTCACCACTCCATCGCCATAGGCCAACTCGCCATTCACGAAAGTCTTCCATACGCCATGGTGGAACGTATAGCCCTCGAAAGGAGACCAACCGCATTTGTACAAGATATTCTCCTTCGATACCGTCCAAGTCCTCTCCGGATCGATCAATACGATATCGGCGTAGTATCCGGGACGGATGTATCCCCTCCTATCGATACGGAACAGCTCCGCCGGCATATGCGCCATCTTCTCGACCACCTTCTCGTACGTGAAACGGCCTTCCATCGCCAGCTCCAACATCGTGATCAAGGAGTGCTGGATAAGCGGTCCTCCGGAAGCCGCCTTCAAGCAAGAGCCTTGCTTCTCCTCCGGTAGATGCGGGGCATGGTCGGTAGCCACGATATCGATCGTATTGTTATTGACCGCCTCACGCAGCGCCGTGCGATCCTCGATCGTCTTGATAGAAGGATTCCACTTGATACGATTACCGAATTGGGCGTAGTCGCCGTCATGAAACCACAGATGGTGCACGCAGACCTCGCCGGTTATCTTTTTCTCGCTCAAGGAAGATGGTTACTGAGCAACGATAATTCCTTCTCCGTGGAGAGATGCAGGATATGCAAACGGGAATCCAAGCGGGTAGCCAGTTCAACCGCCTCGGCCGAGCATTGGTAGCAGGCCTCCTCGCTACGGATCTTACTATGGAAAGAGATATCCAGATCCTCGCCATGCAGGTTCGTGTAATACTGGATATTACGCCGGATCACCTCCTCTTTCTCCGCGTGGATGGCGATCAGCATACCGGCCTCACCGAAGATACGCTCCAACGAGTCTTTCTTGTCCACCAGCATATTTCCCGTAGACGAGCCGAGGAAGAGTTTCAGTCCCGGCACACGGCTACGATCCAGCCTGCGGATCTCGTCCATATTATCGTTTGTCCCACCGAAGAAGAAGGAGTAATTCGCACGGGAGACCTCGGCGGCACGGTTGAATTTCCATTCCAGATCGGCGATCGTCGTGGTCTGTGGCTTCGTGTTCGGCATGTCCATGAAGGTCGTCACGCCACCGGCCACGGCCGCACGGCTCTCGGTCCCGATATCCCCCTTATGGGTAAGCCCGGGGTCCCGGAAATGCACCTGATCATCGATGACGCCCGGTATCAACCATTTCCCCGTAGCGTCGATCACTTGGTTCGCCTCGGCACGCACGTTCCCGGGAACCTCCCCCTCGAACACCGCCGCGATCTTATCCCCCTCCACCAACACCGAGCCGATAAAAGAACGGCCCTCGTTGATGATTCTCGGATTTTGGATTAATATTTTATTCATCTTTCTTATTCTATTATAAATTGTCAAACTCTGTTTTCATTAGGCATGGCTCGCATGTTTCCTCGGATACTTCCTGAAGAAACTCCACCATTTCAATTGAAGGACGCCGAATAAAGCCTCCCCGAATATCGAAGAGTTCATCTTGGAGACACCCAAGGCACGGTTGATAAAGATGATCGGCACCTCCACGAGCTTGAAGCCGCACTTATAAGCCGTAAACTTCATCTCCACCTGAAAGGCGTATCCCTTGAAATGGACACGGTCCAGATCGATCGTCTCCAGCACCTCACGGCGGTAACATTTAAAGCCGCCGTCGTATCCTGTATCTTCATACCCGTGACGATACGGACATACACCGAGGCGAAATAAGACATCAACACACGGCCCAACGGCCAGTTCACCACATTCACCCCGTTGCAATACCTCGATCCGATGGCTACGTCGGCACCCTGCCCGGTACAAGCGGCGTATAGCTTCGGCAGGTCATTGGGATTATGACTGAAATCGGCGTCCATCTCGAAAATAAAATCATATTTATGCTCGATAGCCCATTTAAAACCCCGGATATAAGCGGTACCCAATCCCAGCTTCCCCTTACGCTCCACGATAAAAAGACGCTCCGGGAACTCCTTCTGCAAGCCCTTCACGATAGCCGCCGTCCCATCCGGAGAGCCATCATCGATCACCAAGATATGAAACACTTTCTCCAGCCCGAACACGGCACGAATGATATTCTCAATATTCTCCTTCTCGTTGTATGTAGGAATAATGACGATACTGTCTGACATATACTTTAATCAATTAATTTTTAGCTCATTATATATACGACTGTAAACCATTTGTAAATAACTCTCCAAAGTTACATATTTTTTCTGTGTAAATCTATCATCCAGTTAGCCCATTCGTCTGTTCCATGATAAGCAAATGTATTTTGGCTTTTCACCCAACTTCTCCGATTTCCCCCTAAATGCCTAATACTCAAATTAAGCTGCTTTATTCTTCCACTTTTATTCGATTATTCCAGCGTTTTTCCGTAAGTTTGTCTTCATTAATTTCTAACGCTTGTAAAATTAAGTACTATGAATATACAGCAACTCGAATATATCCTAGCGGTGGATACTTATCGTCATTTCGCAAAGGCAGCAGAGCATTGTAGGGTGACACAACCGACATTGAGTATGATGATCCAAAAGCTGGAAGACGAACTAGGTATTAAATTGTTCGATCGAAACCTACAACCCGTTCGCCCCACACCTGCCGGACGTAAGGTTATTGAGCAAGCGAGAAATGTCCTCTATCAGGCTTCTCTTATCAAAGATATCGTGAACGAGGAGGAACAGTCATTGAAAGGTACGTTCCGCTTAGCGGTGCTACCGACTATCGCCCCTTATTTACTACCTCGCTTTTTCCAGCAATTATCGGAAAAGCATACGGATCTTGACATCCGTATGCTGGAAATGAAAACCGCTCCCACTATGGCCGCCCTGCAAAACGGGGAAATCGACGCCGCTATCATAGCGAACCAACCCACTGAATCCAATTTACAAGGAGATATATTATATTATGAGCAATTCTTCGGATACGTGGCTCACAACGAATCTATATTCAAAAAGGATTTGATCCGTACCGCCGATATCAACGACGAGCGGTTGTGGCTGTGGACGAGGGACATTGCTTCCGTGACCAGCTGATGCGTTTCTGCCAGATGGAGAAGGTAAAGGTTCGCCAAGCCGCTTACCGTTTAGGTAGCCTAGAGACATTTATGCGTATGGTGGAAAGCGGTAACGGTATTACGTTCATCCCGGAATTGGCTACCCTGCAGTTAAGTAAAGAGCAAAAGAATTGATGTACGTCCGTTCGCCATTCCCAAGCCGACACGGGAGATCGTCTTTGTCACCCGTAAAGATTTATCCGGCATACCGTAGCGGGTATTTTAATAGAGAGCATCAAGAAAGCGGTACCTAAAGAAATGTTGACTTTGCAGCCCGGACAAAAGGTTGTGTGATTTTTTTGATAAATCCCATAGGGTATTTCTTTCCTGGGCGATCATATAAGTACAAAGTGATTATTTACCATTAAAACAATACAAATATGAAAGCGCTCTGTAAACAAACTATGGGATTTATCCTGATGATACTGTTGGCTTGCGGTGTAACCTCTATAAAGGCACAGGATAGCGCAGACGATGAGTTTATCACTGTCAGCGGTGTAGTAAAAGACAAGCAAACACGAAAAAAACTGGAATACGTAAATATCTCTATTCCGGGAACCAACGTGGGAACGATCACCAATAATGACGGTGAGTTCTCTATCAAAGTGAAAAACGGCCTCCATGCCAGACAAGTAGAAGTATCGCATATCGGATATTTGAATGGCTTGATCCCCGTAAACGATAAGGACATATTAGAATGTACGGTATTACTCGAACCGAACATGAATACGCTCAGCGAAGTCATTATCCGGGCCGGAGATCCTCGATATATCGTAGAGGAAGCGATTGAGAAAGTAAATAAGAATTACATTACCACGGGTAGCATGCTTACTGGGTTCTACCGGGAGACCGCACAAAAAGGCCGTCGCTATATCAATATATCGGAAGCGGTTATCGATGTTTACAAAACTCCCTATAAGGACAGGAACGTGGAACGGGATCGGGTACAGATCTATAAAGGACGTAAATTATTGAGCGAGAAGGCTAGCGACACATTAGCCGTGAAATTATTGGGAGGCCCTAACCTATCCGTTTACGTGGATGTGGTGAAGAATCCGGATTTATTGCTCGACCCGAATATCTTACCTTATTACGCCTTCCGTATGGAAGAAAGCGTGATGTTAAACGACCGACCGCATTACGTAATCAGTTTCCAACCTCAAGCGATCTTGCCTTACGCCTTATATTACGGTAAATTGTATATCGATAAGGAACGGCTTTCCTTCAGCGTGCGGAATTCGCCTCAGCATGGATGACCGGAATAAGGCTACCGAGGCCATCCTCCGCAAAAAGCCTTTTGGCTTGCGATTTAAACCCGTGGAGGTAGCTTTCCTCGTAACTTACAAAGAACGTGACGGCATGAGCTATCTGAGTTATATCCGCAATGAGGTTCGCTTTAAATGCGACTGGAAACGAAAACTTTTCTCTACCAACTACACGATCGTATCCGAGATGGTCGTTACCGATGGTAAAGAACAAAATAACTCCATCCCCTACCGGATGTCTTTTAAAGCGGATCAGTCTCTATCCGACAAGGTATCGGACTTCGCCGACGAGAACTTCTGGGGAGCTTACAACATTATCGAGCCTACCGAGTCTTTGGAGAATGCGGTATATAAATTAAAGAAGCAACATAAAAATTGACCGTGTAAATATACTATCGACAATGATATGGACAAATCATTATCTTTGTCCATTATCAATTATCTGTTGAAACCAAATTATTATGGATTTGTTCGTACTCAAAAAGATCAAGGAAGGGGATATTAAAGCATTCGAAAGTATTTTCAGGCTTTATTATACCCCTCTTTGCCTGTACGCAACCAGTATAACAGGAGAGCAGGAAGTCGCAGAGGAGATAGTTCAGGACTTGTTTTATGTATTCTGGAAAGAAAGAGAATCTCTTCCAATCTTACGTTCCATCAAGAACTACCTTTATGGAGCTACCCGGAACCGGTCCTTACAATATCTGGAGCATCGGGAAGTACGATACCGATACCGGAATACGGTTTTAGCCGGAGAGAATCCGGAATCCGAATCGTATACCCCGCAAGATCAACTTGAGTACAAAGAATTGCAATCCTTGGTCAACCGGGCATTAGGTAAATTGCCCGAACGCCGCCTCCGGATCTTTCGGATGCACCGTTTCGAAGGAATGAAATACGCGGAGATAGCCTCCAGCCTCTCATTGTCCATAAAGACAGTAGAAGCGGAAATGACCAAGGCACTACAAACACTAAGAAAAGAAATCGAGAATTATACCTAACAGTTATGAATCAAATAGAAAAAAATAAATTGAAGACAGACCAAGCATGGGAACAATTATACACTCGCTTGGAGCAAGACGGGCTGCTGGATAAGCCAATTTCCGGTACACAAATCCCATACCGGATCGGACTTATGAAATGGGCCGCCGCTATCGTTATACTCTGTGTATCGGTAGCTACGGCTATTTTCCTTGGACGAGAACGGACACCGGAAACCACTCTGCTCACCCTGCATAATAACGAGGCTTCCACCACCTTGGTCACGACTTTGGAAGACGGGTCTATCGTTTATCTGGCCGATAACAGTCAGTTAAGCTATCCGGAACATTTCCAAAGAGAAAAAAGAGAGGTGTCTCTACTAGGAAACGCCCTTTTTGATGTAAGCGGGAATAAGGAACGTCCTTTCCTAATCGAGACAGAGCAGGCCCGGATCGAGGTATTGGGAACCTCATTCAATATCAAAAGCTCGGATAAAAGCGCCTTTGAATTTGGCCGTTCGCCGGGGATTAGTGAAAGTGACACTCAAGAAGAACGGAGAACAAACGCTGGTAAAGGCCGGTCAAAACCGTATCCTTATTCTCCAACCGTTTACAAGTAGCTCCGACTCAAGATAACGAACAATTTTCCGATTACACCCGCCGTATCCAGTTTAAGGATGAGCGCTTAGGAGATATCTTGCATGTAATTAATCTGGAATATCCGAAGATGCCATTGAAGACAACGGCTGATTTAGAGAATAGACGGCTGACCGTTAGTTTCTATAATAACTCACCCGCGACGATGGCTGAACTGATCTGCGCGGCGTTAAAACTAAAATGTACGCAACAAAATAATATATGGATGATTTCCGAACCTTGAGACAGCTGATCGTAGGATGGTTGCTGTTACTCGTAGCTCTCATCCCTATGAATGCCCAGAATGGTAACGTACTGGGACAGGTCATACGATTGCCTAAATCAAAAGGAAATATCTACCAATTGCTGGGACTCGTCACGGAACGTTCCGGCTATCTTTTTATATACGACAGTAAGATTATCGATAATGAACAAACAACATCGATAAAGGTGGAGATTATACGATACAAGAAGCTATATACGCTATTACCGGTAATAAAATCTGGCGATCCGTACGATAGAGAACCATCTCTTGCTTTATCTGCCAGAGAGTCCCTCCGCTCCTAAAAGCGCATCCGTAACTCCCGATTCCATACAAACCTATTTCTCGATAGAAGGTTCTTTACAGGATCAATATACCCATGAGCCAATCGCGTTCGGATCGGTAGGAATCGGCGAGGCCGCTATCGGCACCATCACCAACCAGAATGGAGAGTTCCGATTGAAATTACCGGACTCACTCCGATTATCCAAGGTACGTTTCTCTCATATCGGCTATCTTCCCCAAGAGATAGATGGTCGGGAGTTAATAGATAAACATACCGTCTTATCCCTAGAGCCTAAAGTAATCTCCATCCAAGAAGTTATCGTGCGTCTAACCAATCCGAAACGCTTATTACAGGAGATGCTGGACGAGAGAAGAAGCAATTATTCCCAGCACCCGATTTACCTTACCACATTTTACAGAGAAGGCGTTGAACGTAAAAAAGGACTCGTAGGACTGACCGAGGCTGTTTTTAAGGTATATAAGGCATCTTACCACAGCAATGCCTTGGCCGATCAAGTGAAACTACTAAAGATGCGCCGCATTAGTAACGAGCAGGAAAAGGACACGTTGATCACAAAAATGAAGTCGGGTATCTACTCCTGCCTTGTCTTGGACTTGATGAAACAGTTACCGGAGTTTCTGGATCCTAGCCCGGATTCACCCTATACATACGCCCATACCGACATCACGGTAGTGGATGATCGACTTGCTAACGTCATCTCTTTCGAGCAACGAAAGAGTATCAATGAACCGCTTTATCGGGGACAGATATATATCGACATGGAAAATAATGCCTTATTAAGGGTGGACTTTGAGGTCAATCCCCAATATATCGAGCAAGCGGCCGGCATGTTCGTCGAGAGAAAAAGCCGGAATTTACGGATCACGCCCCAGAAAGTAGCCTATACGGTATCTTACAAGCAATGGAATGGCACCTACTACATTAACCATATCCGGGGAGATCTGCATTTTAAAATTAAAAAAAGAAGACAACTTTTTAACACAAATATTTTACATACTTGGTTCGAAATGGTTACCTGTAAGATAGATACAGCCAATGTGAACCGCTTCTCACGCATTGAATCCCTTCCCACCCGCACGGTTTTCTCGGATACCCACTTCAACTACGACGAGGGTTTCTGGGGAGATTTTAACGTAATATTACCCGAAGACAAACTGAATGAGGCTATTAGCAGAATCACCTCAAAGATAGAGGAAACGAACTACTAATCCCCTAAAAATCATAAAGAGAGCCTTTTCGCAAAGGCTCTCTTTATAGGTTTTTAATAGGTATTAGTCTTTAAGGCAAAAAGATTGTTTAGGTTATCTGCATGCAAAGATGGGCTAATTAATATAATTGAGCAAATAAAAAAAGATATTGTACAACACATTTTTTTAAGTTTATCGAAATTTCTTTGCAGCTTGTGTTACTTTTTAACAATTACAGACTCCAATAGATCATCTGATGGATGCTACCTCGATAGACTCCTTTCACGTCCGCCAACACGGCATGTTCGTTCGTGATCGACATGAAGTAGGACTCATCCAGCTTCAAATAAGTCGTATGAGCGACAGCTACCACTACCGCGTCATATTTCTTCCCGGGCCTCTCTACTAACCGGATACCGTACTCTTGCAATACTTCCAAAGGGGAAGCGAACGGATCCATCACATCGACCTCGGCTCCGAAGTCCTTAAACTCATTGATAATATCGGCTACTTTCGAGTTACGTATATCCGATACGTTTTCCTTAAAAGTCATACCCATCACCAACACATGCGCTCCTAGGATATTTTCCCCTGCGAGATAATCTTTTCACGACCTTCTTTCCGATATACCGTCCCATGGAATCGTTCACGTAGCGACCGGAGTTGATCATCTTCGTGTGATATTGCAATTCTTTGGCTTTATGCACCAGATAGTAAGGATCTACCCTATACAATGCCCACCTACCAATCCGGGAGAGAAAGGCAGGAAATTCCATTTCGTTCCGGCGGCTTTCAAGACATCAAACGTATTTACCCCCATTCGATCGAAAATAATGGAAAGCTCGTTCATAAGGGCTATATTCACATCACGCTGGGTATTCTCGATAATCTTGGCGGCTTCGGCTACCTTGATACTAGCGCACGGTGCAACCCCGCTTGAACGACCAGCTTATAGACGTCCGATATCGTTTCCAAAGCTTCGGCATCGCAGCCGGAAACGATCTTCACGGTATTTACCAAGGTATGTACCTTATCACCCGGATTGATTCGTTCCGGTGAGTATCCAACCTTAAAGTCCTCTCCTACTCTCAACCCTGAAACCTCCTCCAAGATCGGGATGCAATCCTCTTCCGTACATCCCGGATATACGTAGATTCGTATACTACATAATCGCCTCGTTTAAGGACTTTGCCTACCGTGCGGGTCGCACCCAACAAAGGGGATAGATCCGGCTCGTTATGGCTGTCTATCGGGGTAGGAACAGCTATAACGTAAAAGGAAGCCTCCCGCAACTTTTCTATAGAAGAAGTAAATGTGATATCTTTATGTTCAAATACCTCAGTAGGAAGCTCACCACACGGATCAATACAGTTCCGAAGCTTGTCCAAGCGATCCTCGTTGATATCAAATCCGATAACGGAAACATGTTTAGCGAATTCCATCGCGATAGGAAGCCCGACATATCCTAGTCCGATTAGGGCAAGTTTCGTTTGTTTATCTAGTAACTTTGTATACATCTTATTATTTCATCATTCTACTTAAAAGTCCGGGTTCCAAGGAGTGTCCCAAACAGACGAGATTGTATGCAAATGTAGCAATCTTCAGTTTACCTAACGGTATAAAGGACGTTTTATTTCATAGAGAAGGTCCCTTATCTCGTTTCCAAAATAAGGGACCTTGTCTTCTAAGTATAAAATGTTTCTTTTACTGCAAACGGCGGATACCTATAGCCTTGTTATATTGGGCTAAAGAAGCCTTTTGCTGATACCAAGTCTGGATCAAGCTACTGTAAGACTGAATCCATGACAATTGGGCGGAGAGCACATCCAAGATCGGTAGTTTACCCTCGTTGTAGCTGAAGGTATTCAAATCAAGGTTCTCCTCGGCAATCTTACAAGCCTCTTCCGCGACGGTAATTTGTTTCGTATACTCGGTTAGGCTTGTCCATGCGTTCGCTACCTCTTGAGCGATCTTATCACGCGTATTGTCCAAGCGTATTCCTTACTACGAAGATAGCCTTCTGGGAATTTACCTCCTTGAAACGGGCTCCCCAACGGAACAAAGGTATCTTCAAGGAAGCGAAGACGGCCGGAGTCCACAACTGGTCCGAACCTTTCACGTTCAACATCGGCGTACCCCAAGTACCTTGAAAACCGATCGCCAAAGACGGGTTATATTTCGCCTTCGACAAATTGATCTGTCTCTTTTGATACTCTATGTTCAACTCGGAAATAGCGTAGTCCGGACGATTCCGAAGAGCTACATCCTCTCCTACTTGCAACGGCAAGGCCAAATAGGTCGTAATGGAATCTTCCACCTCGATCGGGTCTAACGGAGACACACCCATCAATGAGTTCAGGTTCTGTAACGCAATCTGATACTCCTTATAAGCCGAGCTTTTATTCAATTCCGCTTCTTTCAAGCGGGACTCCACTTGCAATAAATCGGTCTTGCTGATCTGGCCGTCATTGAAACGGATCGTCAACACGTTCGCCAACTCCCCGACAATGTCTACATACTGGCACATCACATCGTACATACCTTTACGTGCGGCGGCCGTCCAATAGTTCAAATCGGCGGAATAAACGATATTATCCGTTGTCAATTCTTCCGCTTGCTCGGTGATCTTGCCTTGTACCTGAGCTGCCTTATAGTTATTATAGATCTGTCCACCGGCATAGATGGCTGGCTCACCGTAGCGCCTAGGCTATACGTATTATGGTCCATCTCTACGGACATGCCCGGTCCGAAATCCAAATCATATTTATTGATACGGTACTGATAACTGCCGGAGAAGTCCACCGAAGGGAAGAAACCGGTCTTAGCGGCCTTGATCGCATGCTGCATAGCGATACGCTCCTCAGAGCTTTGCTTGATCTGACGGCTGTATTCAAGGACCCGTTCCTTATATTCCACAGCCGATAGCCGGGTGTCTTGCGCTTTAGCGGACAAGGCACCCAACAATAAACAACCTATGATTATTTTATTTCTCATACCTTTTACTCTGATTTAATCTTAAAGAAAACACAATAAGTAACCGGAAGCACGAAGATCGTCAAGATCGTAGATACGAACAGACCACCCATGATGGTAGCCGCCATACCGGCGAACATAGCGTCACCCAACAACGGCAACATACCTAAGATCGTCGTACCGGAAGCCATCGTCACCGGAACGATACGGGTTTTCGTTGCCTCTATCACGCATTCACCGGAGACAAGCCTGCGTTCAATTGTAAACCGATCTCGTCCACCAGCACGATCGCATTCTTGATATTCATACCGATCAACCCAACAGACCCAGCATAGCAAAGAAGTCGAGGGACTTACCGAACACCAACAATCCCAATACCACACCAATGAAGATCAACGGCAGCATCGCCATGATCAATACCGGTTTCCGGTAATATTTCGGGAATAAGAATAACAAGGTGACATAAATCAAACCGAACATCAACGGGATATTAGCGGCGATCGCCTTTATTACCTTTAGCTGACTCGGATTGAGCTCGACCGGAATACGTCATCTTATATCCTTCCGGCACTGAATC
>ENA-OQEB01000696-OQEB01000696.1-human-gut-metagenome-genome-assembly--contig:-NODE-696-length-13531-cov-1.997762_pt1 | contig 13531 bp, 19 predicted proteins | sample MGYA00242787_ERZ504619 | MGnify/ENA primary metagenome ERZ504619 (study PRJEB26092, sample SAMD00036317) | human gut metagenome | host: Homo sapiens | study: EMG produced TPA metagenomics assembly of... | reverse complement strand
ATTCGCCAAGAAAGAAGGAATCTCATTACTTTGAACTTTATGATTAACATCAGTGGCGCTAGCCTTAACTCCTAACTCCTCACTCCTCACTTCTAACTCCTTCCGCTCTTTCTCTGTCCAATAATAATTATTCTTTACTATCATGAGGATGTCGCCTTGGGAGAGTTCCTCTTCACGGTCCAGCACCATGTTGCGGATGCCCTGGTTGAAGATGTTGGCTCGCTTGTTGCTACGAGTTACCACGATGGTATCGTCCAAGCCCACATGATGATAGCTATCAGCAAGAGCCTCTATGAGTCTGAGCCAGGCATCTCCTTGATGTCCGAGAAGCCAGAGAAATGAATCTTGGGCAATTGGGTGATGTCATCGTGAGTTATCATCTGCCTGATCATCGTGGCATTATAGAGGATGCCCGACTGCTGACTCTGTCGCAACACCTCGTTCAGATCGCACTCATATACCTTCAGTCCATATCCCTCCAATACGGCAGCATGGAGAGCAGGCGATTCCTCCTCGCCGACAGGTGGCAACTGAGCCTTATCACCGATAAGGAGGAGACGGTCGTTATGTCCCTGATACACAAACTGGATCAGGTCATCGAGTAAGCAGCCACTGCCAAATGTGGTACCGCCCAATCCCATATTGCAATCATCGAAGCCTCATCAACCATAAAGAGGGTATCGGTATAGAGATTGTCATTGAGATTGAACTGTCCATCCACCCCCGCAAACGCTTTTTCGCGATAGATGCGACGATGGATGGTATAGGCAGGTACGCCACTGCTCAGCGAAAAAACCTTAGCCGCCCTACCCGTAGGAGCCAAGAGCATCACCTTCTGACGGATAGCCTTGAGCGTGCGGACGATGGCACCCGAGAGCGAGGTCTTACCCGTACCAGCACTACCTCGCAATATCATGACCGAATGCGGATTGGGATCGGTCATAAACTGCGCAAACACATCAAGCGCATGAGCCTGTTCGGACGTCGGTGAGTAGCCAAATTGTTGTAATATCTTATATTTTAGCTCATCTATTATCATAATTCAAAAAAATTATTTATCTTTGCACTTACAAAAGTAATAATACTTTTTGAAATGAGTATGAAATTAAGGAAAATAAACAATAATATCGTCTTGGGAGCCTGCGTCATCGTCATGATGCTGCTTTGCATCCTCAGCATCAGCCAACCCATCCGCTTCGACAAGCAGAAGGCTAGCCGTGAGACAGAGGTAAAGGAGAAACTAATGCAGATAAGGGATGCCGAGGAACGATACAAAGCCAAACATGGAGCATACACAGGTGACTTCAACACCCTCGTCAAGGGCAAGTTTCTGAAGGCTGATGCCCAGTACATCCCTTATAGCGACGGCAAGAAGTTCTCCCTTGCCGCAACCACCATCGTGGGCAAGAGCGGTAAGCAGATACCCCTGATGGAATGTGGCGCGGAATATGGCGATTTTCTCGACGGACTGGATGAGGAATCCATACAGGAAGTAACCGACAAAGCAACTATGCAGGCGAATATCCCGGACTCAAAATAGGTGACATCACAACAGATAATAACAATGCAGCAAACTGGTAAGAACATACAACAAGCCCGCCTCACCATCCGCGTGAGCAGAAACACCCTCAGCTTTTCGGTAGTAGACCGCGAAGCCGAGCATCAAGTGATATATGAGCCTTACACCGTGAAGAGCGGTGTATCGATAGCAGCCAATCTGCGTCAGGCATTCAAGGAGAGCCACTCTTGCAGCGTGGCTACACCAAGGTGCGCCTCTACATAGACTCCCCTATCCTGCTTGTGCCCATAGAAGAATTTCATGAGGAAGATCTAGATGTGCTCTACCAGCATGCTTTCTCGGGGCATAGTGCAGACGCTATCCTCTATCGTGTGCAACCCGCCCTCAATGCAGTAGCAGTATTCCCTGTAAACAAGGACCTGAAGATGGTGGTGGAAGATAACTTCCAAGACATCCGCTTCACCCCTATCATGCAGCCGATGTGGCACTATCTGCACCAACGCAGTTTCACGGGCATCCATCGCAAGCTCTATGTTTACTTCCATGACAAGAAACTTGACGTTTTCAGCTTTGACAAGAATCGTTTCAAGTTCTTCAATTCCTTCAATGCCGAGCATGCCAAGGATGCACTCTACTTCATTCTCTACGTATGGAAGCAGATAGGATTCAACCAGATGCAAGACGAGCTTCACGTATCGGGAGATGTGCCAGACAAGGACTGGTTTCTCTACAACACCAAGCTCTACATCAAGAAGACCTTTCTCTTGAATCCAGCCGCCGAGTTCAACCGTGCCCCCATCACCGAGATCAAGGGCATGCCATTCGATTTGATAACACTCTATTTAAGTAAATAAAAATGAGAATCATAACAGGACTATATAAGGGACGCCATTTCGATATACCTCGAACTTTCAAGGCGCGTCCAACTACAGATTTTGCTAAAGAGAACATCTTTAACGTATTGCAGGGTTACATCAACTTTGAGGATGCCACTGCCCTCGACCTCTTTGCAGGCACAGGCAGCATCTCCCTGGAGTTAGTATCAAGAGGCTGTAGCCGAGTGGTAAGTGTGGAAGCCGACCGCGACCACGCCAACTTTATCCGCCAATGCTTCAAGAAACTTGGTGAAGACAAAGACCTCCTAATCCGTGGCGATGTATTCCGCTTCTTGAAGAGCAACAAGCAGAAGTATGACTTCATCTTTGCCGACCCACCATACGCACTGGAGAAGTTGCCAGAGATTCCAGACCTCGTGCTGAATGGCGATATGCTCAATGAGGACGGCATCTTCGTATTCGAGCATGGCAAGAACTACGATTTCTCCGACCATCCAAGATTCCTGGAGCACAGAAGTTACGGCAGCGTCAACTTCTCGATCTTCAGATAGATTCAACTTTAATAAAATAGAAATAGGTTATTGGCTTTCATATTCAGAAACCAATAACCTATTTTTTATAATGGTGATTACAATTGCAACTATAGCAGTGGCGAAAGCAATCTTACGATGCTCTCGAAGAGGTGCTTGAGGAAAGGACGCTTCACGAAGTAGGTGACGTCATCCACCAATATGCTTTGAGCTCATCATCCAGGTATATCTGCTTGATACGCTGCGCCATACCCTCATCAAAGAAGAAGGCATTTGCCTCAAAATTATTCTCGAAACTACGGAAATCCACATTCGTGCTGCCCACCGTACAGAGATTGTCATCGCTCACCAAAAGCTTGCTATGGTTGAAGCCACCCGTGTAAAGATATACCTTCACTCCAGCCTCTATTGCCTCCATCAGATAAGAACGGGATGCCCACTCCACCAACTTGGCATCGGCATGGCGAGGCATCAAGAGACGAATGTCCACTCCTGCCAAGGCAGCCGTTCGCATGGCAAAGAGCACAGGCTCGGTAGGCAGGAAGTAAGGCGTCTCCATATAGACATAATGTTGCGCCTGAAGCAAGATGCGCACATAGCCCTGCATGATGTCGGGCCATGGGGCAATCGGGCTGCTAGTTACTACCTGCACCAAGCAATTATTGTTGATAGGGATATCCACAGGTGGATAGTACTTGAGATTAGTAACCAGGGTGCGATCCACAAAATACCAGTCTACCAAGAAGGCGCGCTGGATGCATATACGCCACCTCCCTCTATACGGAGATGGGTATCTCGCCAAGCCTGCTTCTTGGTACCTTTCACATACCGCTGGGCGATGTTCATACCACCAATGAAGCCTACCCTGCCATCTATCACGCACAACTTGCGGTGGTTGCGATAATTCACCTTGCTGGTAAAGGCAGGGAAACGCACAGGCATAAAGGCATGCACGTCGATGCCCGCATCTCTCATTCGCTCGAAGAAGGCATCCTTCACCTTCCAGCAGCCCACATCATCATAGATGAGGCGTACCTCCACGCCTTGTTCCGCCTTGTCTATCAAGCATCAGCCACCAGATAGCCCAAGGCGTCGTCTTCCAAGATATAAGTATCCAGATGGATATGGTCCTTAGCCTGCCCTATATTATATAATAAGGTGAGAATGAAGTCATAGCCATTGGTAAAAATATCCACCTTGTTGTCCTTGAAAGGAAAAGCCCAGTTCTGGTTGGTAAAGAGATTCATCAGGGGCTTGTTGTTGGCAGGCAAGTGGAGATTCTCTTGCTCGGCAAACTCCAGCATGGAGCGCTTGGTGAGTTGGTCCATGCTTCGGTCGCTGATGAGTCGCTCCTTGCGAGTGTTCTGACCGAAGAAGATGTAAAAGATAAAACCAATAACGGGCATGAAAGAGAGCACAAGAATCCATGCCATCGTCTTGGCGGGCTGTCGATTGTCCATCAAGACGGTGATAATCGCCGGTATCGTAATGACGACATATACAAGCAGGTATATCCAGTGAAAATAAATCATACCGTTATTTTTTTTAAAAACTAAAAACTCCTAACTCCTAACTCCTAACTCCTAACTTAATTAAACACAGAGTTGGTTTGGCTAGCCAAGAGGGTATTCATCTGCTTGAGTTTCATAAACTCCATGAGCAATTCCCTATTGCTCGGATTCTTGGCAAACTCTTGCTGCACCTCGATGAGTCGCTGGGCGATGTAGTGGGTACGGAAGCTAAGCAGGTCCTTCTGCACAAACTGACGTAGCTTCTCCGGACTCAACTGCAAGCGCAAACTTGCCGTAGCTATCTCTTGCTCACCCGTAGACTGACCTGCTATGCGACTAATCTCGGGATTAGAATGATTGGCGAAATAGGTCTCTGCCACAAAGTCTTCATCTTCGAGATGCTGCACAGCCTCTTGCAATATCTGATTGTAGAGTTCTTTATGAAACTTGAAGCCATCGCCTCCCAAATCTAGACCGATATATTGTGCCACAGGTACATCCACATCATTGCCATCCACATCCTGAACGGTAATCAACTTCTCACCATGATGGATAATGAGCTGAATGAGCAAGTCTTCCACCTCTAGCAGTTTGTCGAGTGGCATAACGCTTCTCATCATTGCCGGCTGTGGCTGGACGGCACGTGGGTCACGGAGTCCTGCCGCACGCCGCTCCTCCTTCACCTGCTGGCTCATGCCATTGCGCACAAAGTTGTTGAGGGCATTCACGATGATTGCCTCGTTCACTCCCAGGCGGTGGGCACAGTCAGTGATATAGGATGCACGGGTTATCTGATTCTTAATCTTGGAGATGCTCTCTACGATGGAATTGATAGCCTCGCTGCGCTTCACGGGGTCGGTAACTCCACGCAGCATGATGTCGGTCTTAAACTGGATGAAGTCGGTCTGGTTGTCCTCTATATACTTCTTGAAGTCGGCAGCCGTATGGTTGCGAGCAAAGCTATCCGGGTCGTGCCATCTGGCAAGAAGAGCACCTTCACGTTCATCTCCTCCTCCAAGAGCATATCCGTACCTCGAAGGGCAGCATGTACACCGGCAGTATCACCATCATAGAGCAACACGATATTGCTGGTGAAGCGATGCAACAGGCGAATCTGATGCACACTGAGGGCGGTACCCGAGTTGGCCACCACATTTTCTATGCCACACTGGTGCATGGAGATGACATCGGTATATCCCTCCACCATGTATACGCAGTCTTCCTTGGCTATCGCTCTTCTGTTGGTAGAGACCATAGAGTTCACGCTCCTTGTGGTAAATCTCACTATCTGGCGAGTTGACATACTTCTGGTTCACACCCTTGGTGCGACTATCGAGCACACGACCACCAAATGCCACCACCTTGCCACTCACACTGAGCCAAGGGAAGATGGCACGGCCGGAGAATCTATCCAGATACTTATCCTCCCCACTCTTGTTGCCAGCCTCATTCTTATCCACCTTGAAGCAAAGTCCCGTTGCCACCAAGAACTTCGGATTGTACCCCTGCTTCACAGCCTCATCAAAGAGAGCCGTGCGCTGAGTGAGGGCGAAACCCAACTGAAACTTCTTGATGATATCGTCCCTGAATCCACGGCTGCGGAAATACTGCATACCGATGCTCTGCCGTCCACATCATTCTGAAGAATGTCTTGGAAATACTTCGCCGCCCATTCATTGACGATGAACATGGATTCTCGTTCGCTCTCACGCTGCTTCTCCTCGCTTGTCAGTTCTCGCTCCTTGATTTCGATATGATACTTGTTGGCGAGCAGCGAAGGGCATCGGGATAAGTCATCTGCTCCAACTCCATGAGGAAGTTGACCGCATTGCCACCTTTGCCACAAGTAAAGCAATGGCAGATGCCTCGGGTAGGCGACACGGAGAAAGACGGATGGGAGTCGTTATGGAAAGGACATAGACCGATATAGTTGACGCCACGCTTCTTGAGCGTAACGAATTCAGATACCACCTCTTCTATCTTGGTGGCATCCATGATGCGGGCTATGGTCGGCTTATCTATCATATTCTTATTCTAATCTATTTAGCTGCAAAAGTAATACTTTTCTCTGAAAATACAAAAAGAAACGCCCAGAAATAAGGAAAAGATAGGGAGATTGAGGGGAAGAAAAGCCAAAATGAAACAAATAACAAACAAAAGGTAACACCAGACAAAGACAATTTGCCAGAAAAGCCGTACCTTTGCAGCAACAAACAACAATCCAAATAATGATAAGACTTAACAACATCAAGAAAACATTCTTTGTTGGCGCAGCTGTGCTCTCCTCAATGAGCATGAGCGCAGCCGACAGATTCGTGAGTTTCCTGCAAGGCGACCTGCTGCTCAACGCAGGCAACCAAGTAAATATCTATATGGATGCCAACGACTGCAAGGGTGTGAGCTATGCGGCACATGCCCTGGTCAAGGACATCCAGAAAGTGAGCGGTAGCCAAGCCTGCATCACAAGCGATGCAAAGAGTGAAACAGGAAAGAAGCCAACTATCCTCGTGGGCACTATCGGCCATTCTGCCGCAATCGACCAGCTCATCAAGCAGCGTCGCATCGACAGCAAGCAGCTCAAGGGCAAGCGCGAGAAGTTCATCATCACCGTGGTGGACGGTCAGCTGGTCATTGCCGGTAGTGATCGCCGAGGCACCATTTATGGTATCTATGAGCTATCTCAGCAGATGGGCGTATCCCTTGGTACGACTGGGCAGATGTACCAGTGGAACACCATGACTCCATCTTTGTGAACAAGGGTACCTATACCGATGGTGAGCCTGCCGTGCGCTACCGTGGCATTTTCCTTAATGACGAGGCTCCGTGTCTTACCTCTTGGGTCAAGAACACTTACGGCACTGATTATGGTGACCACCGCTTCTACCAGCGAGTATTTGAGTTGGTGCTCCGCTTGCGAGGCAACATGATGTGGCCAGCCATGTGGGGTTGGGCTTTCTATGCCGATGACCCGGAGAACGAGAAGACAGCCGATGAGATGGGCATCGTGATGAGCACATCCCACCATGAGCCGATGCTCGCAACCACCAAGAGTATGCTCGCAACCGACAGGGTTGGGGTGCTTGGAACTATCAGAAGAACAAGGAAGGACTAAAGAAATTCTTCCGTGAAGGTATAGAGCGAATGAAGGGCACCGAGCAAATCGTAACCATCGGTATGCGTGGTGATGGCGACGAGGCGATGAGCGAGGATGCCGATACCAAACTGATGCAGCAGATCATCACCGACCAGCGACAGATTATCGCTGACGTTACCGGAAAGAAAGCAAGTGAGACCCCTCAGGTCTGGGCATTATATAAAGAGGTGTTGGATTATTACGACAAGGGCATGAAGGTGCCTGACGACGTAACCCTCCTGCTCTGCGATGACAACTGGGGCAATGTACGCCGTGTGCCGAATGCCCAGGAGCGCAAGCATAAGGGTGGATGGGGTCTCTACTACCACGTGGACTATGTGGGAGCACCTCGCAACTCGAAGATGCTCAACTGCACCCCTGTGCAAAATCCATGGGAGCAACTCACCCTAGCCTACGAGAATGGCATCGACCGACTCTGGATACTCAATGTGGGCGACCTCAAGCCGATGGAGTATCCTATCAGCCAGTTTATGGACATCGCTTGGAATCCACATAAATATGCCGTCAATCATATCACGGACCATACAAGAGACTGGTGCGCCCAGCAGTTTGGCGAGGAGCAAGCAGATGAAGCTGCCAGATTGCTCAATCTCATCTGCAAGTACAATGGCCGTTGCACCCCAGAGATGCTCGACAAGAACACCTATAGTCTGGAGAATGGAGAGTGGCAGGAAGTGGTGAACCAGTATCTGCAAATAGAAGCCGATGCACTTCGCCAGTACAACAGTCTGCCAGCTGCATATCACGATGCTTATCGTCAGATCATCCTCTTCCCTATCGAGTGATGAGCAATCTGCACCAGATGTATTTTGCCCAGGCGATGAACCATCAGCTTTACAAGCAGGGCAATCCGAAAGCCAACGTTTGGGCAGATGAATGCGAACGCCTCTTCAAGCGCGACTCTCTGATTTGCGATGAGTACAACCATAAGATGTCGGGAGGCAAATGGAATGGCATGATGACGCAAAAGCACATCGCTATACCTCTTGGAATGACGCCTTCGAGAAAGATACCTGTCCGCAGCTCTTCCGAGTATCTACTCCTGAGGGAACTGTAATCTGTGATATTCATGGTGTGGTAGAAATCGAAGCACCTTATTATACTAGTAAGATAGATGGTGCCGAGGCGAAATGGACGGAGATTCCATTCATGGGAAAGAGCCTGGGTGGTATGACTTTGATGCCATATACCAAGAGCGTGAAGGGAGCCAGCATCTCTTATAAATTTAAGATGAACGCTGGAAAGGCTGCGGATGGCAAGGCAGACAAGGCAGACAAGGGCAGCCCCCAGAAGGTTCGCATCCACGTCATCACAAAGTCCACATTGGATTACCTCAACAAGGGTGGTTTCACCTATGGTGTCAGCATCGACGGAGCCACTCCTATTCAGGTCAACTTCAACAAAAACCTGAACGAGAAGCCAGAGAATATCTACAACATCTATTACCCTACGATAGCCACTCGCATCGTAGATAAGGTAATCGAGGTTGAACTCCCAGCTTCGGCTGATGGCATCCATACCCTCACTCTGACCCTAACGACCCAGCCATCATCTTCGAAAAGATCGTGGTAGATGGCAGAGCGGGAAAGAAGAGAGTAAAGGTTATCTAACCTAGAGTATATATAAAAAGGTATAGGCACGTACTCCGAAAAGGATGCGTGCCTATTTCTTTTGCTAGACTTTTTATTTCTCTTGCAAGATGTCCAATAGCTCTGCGAAATCATCGATGATGTATTCCGCATTCTTCAATTCCTCTCTAGTAGCATTGCCGTAAGTTACGGCGCAAGCTTGGCACCTGCATTGTGCGCCATATCCACATCGTAGGTCATATCCCCCACTACCAATGCTTCCTCTACCGTACCATTCATTTCCTCCAAAGCCTTGAACACCATATCTGGTGCGGGTTTCACATGTTCTACCAAATCGCCAGCAATGATAGAAGAGATGCAATCCTCTATCCCCATCTGCTTGACATAGCCGAAAAGCGAATCACTGCCACGGCTACTGGCGATGGCAAGCTGATATCCTTGGCGATGCAAGGTATGGATGGTTTCCAAGACATGAGGGAAAGGCTGCACAATAAGGTGCTGCTTATTCTCCTCGAAAATGACACGATATGTTTCCGCACAAGCCATACCTTCCTCTACACTCATTTCAAAGAGTTGGACGAAAGCCTCATCCAGTCGCAGGCCGATGGTAGCAGCACACTCCACATCGCTCTTCACTTCCAGTCCTCGCTTACGCATCGTATCTTGCAAGGTCTTTACAATGAGAGCCTGTGAATCACCAATGGTTCCGTCAAAATCAAAAATTATGTATTTCATCTTATGTTATATTATTCTATCTTTATCAACCTAGCTTATTGGGCAGGTAACAAACCTGCCTCCCAGTGCAAGCCTCTTAATAAATTCTTTGCCGTCTCTGGTTTCATCGCTTCATCAAGCGGCATATCTTCGGGAGTTACAGCGATGACCTTGTCGAAGCCAGCATCTAGTAATGCCTCTTTGTCGCTGATGCCACCAGATATGAGCCAAACAGGAAGATTTGCATTTGCATTCTTAGCTCGTTCGAGAATTTTCTGCGGCATTTTCCCCATGAGCGTTTGCTTGTCACTGTGTCCTTCTCCCGTTATTACTAATTCTGCATCAGCAACGAGATGTTCAAAGTCTATTGCATCCAAAAGCAAGTCGGCACCCGAATGAAACTCAGCATGGAATACTGCAAGAAGGCATACCCCAAGCCACCAGCGGCACCAGCCCCTGGCATTTCACTCGCATCAACTATCATATCTTGAGCAGAATGATCATCATCCTGTTCCTTCTCAAAATGTTTCTTGCTGACCTCGGCAAACTTTCGTGCTCTGGCATCCAGAATCTCCACCATCTTGGCATCCGCTCCTTTCTGTGGAGCAAAGACATGGGCAGCGCCATTAGGACCACACAAAGGATTGGTCACATCCGAAGCCAAGACAAAGCTACAATCTTTGCGAATCTTCTTCCAGTCATCACCCATCGCCTTGAGCATACCAATGCCGCAATCAGATGTAGCACTGCCTCCCAAGCCCACGATGAAGTGACGGATTCCCCGGCGATAAGCATGCATAATCTGTTCGCTACGCCCCAAGAAGTAGCCTTCATCGGATTGCGCTGTTCGGTTCTATTAGAGCCAAGCCAGCCGTAATTGGCTATCTCGATGATAGCCGTATCGTTGGCGATGCCATATTCCGCATCTATCCACCTCATCAAAGCATCATGGGCATGCATCGCCACTCGCTCTCCACCCATAGCCGAGAGAAAAGCATCCAGCATTCCGTCTCCCCCATCGCTCATCTCCAAGGTTACGATATCAGCATTAACTCCTAACTCTTCACTCCTAACTCCTAACTGAAAATTCACTTCCTTGCTCGTCAGGCATCCTTTGTAAGAGTCGCAAGCTATCACTATCTTCTTCTTTTCCATAATCCGTAGCATCCATTTTTACATAATCGTCCACAAAAGTAACAAAAAAATGAAAAAAAAGAGTTTTTTTTAAATCTATTTTGAGAAATATACGTTTATATGAGTAAAAGTACAAACATAAAAACAAGAAACGAATGAATATAGGCAACAAAAAGCTCATAGAAAAACTGGAGAGCCTTGTCGATGAACGACAAGACTGGCTATTTCGTTTTGCCTACATTCGAATCGGGCAACGCGAGGATGCCGAAGACATTGTGCAAGAGGTATTGCTTGCAGCCTTCAAGAAACTGAAAGAAGGACTCAAGGTGGAAGAACTCGACCGATACATCATCCGCTCCGTAAGCAACGCATGCCGAGACCACTTCCGACAAAAGCGTCCCCAATACATAACCATCAATGAGGCTACAAGTATGCCTATTGGCAACAACGACAAGCAGATACATGAGGAATTTCTCAGAATATCGAAACTGCTAGAAGACATTCCGCAAGAACAAGCGGAAATCGTAAGAATGAAATGTTACGATAACTTGACGTTCCGAGAGATAGCCGAACTGGAGGAGATACCAGAAGCTACCGTGAAATCTCGCTATCGCTATGCCATCCAACATATCCAACAACGACTCAGAAAGGAGAAAAGTATATGAAAGATCAAATGAACATCCATAATGACAAAGGATTTGAGGATATAGAGCAACTGCTCCAACCTCAATGTGATTTCCATGCCTCCTCCCAAACCAAGCAACAAGTAATAGAGAAGGCAAGGAAGAGCTTGGCCAGCCATCGCACCTTGCGTATCTTTCCATGGATTGCGCAGCATGCGTGGCTGGCATCATCGCTATCATCCTGCAACCACCCAAGGATACCACTTCTGCGTCGGGCAATGCGACAATGGCTGTGAGAAAGGCTACACAGCCGATGCAAAAAGCTATGATGCAAGAAAAGAATTTGACGGCAGAAAAGGATAATACAGCAGAAAAAGCCATCACAGAAGAGAGCAGAAACATACGAGAAGAAAAAGACTTTCGCCAAGCTCAATGCTCCCAAAAGGAAGGCTAAACCTAAAGCTGAGTTTGGAGATGACATGCCAGACACCGAAGAAAAAGGTCCGGTACTCTTCCTATGTCAACCTTGCCCGAAGAGCATCTTTTCAAAATGCAGACAGCAGAAGCTCAAGCCACTACATGCAATGCCGTGCAAAGTGAGGATGACCGCCAACAAATACGGCGAATCACCGTAAAACTCTAAAGAAAGTATATATAATAAGGTATAAACATTAAAGAACAAAGAACATGAAAAAGTATATCATATATTTATTGCTCATGATGTTCTCATCAATGGGAGCACAGGCACAAAAGTCTTATTTCAAAGAGGCTTTAGAGAAATTGGTAAGCAACAAGGCGTTCACCATGAATCAATCAGGAGCAAAAAGTGAGGTAGGAGACACCGCACAATGGAATTGGAAAAAATATCGCTTTAAAACTCTCAAGAAAGACAAGTTTCTCAAGGAACTGGACAGAATCAACAAGGCTTTTCAAAAAGATTGCAATCTGCCTGTAACTGACTTTTACTATATGGTAGATGGAAACAACAACCCACTTAAAACATGGATGAACTTTGACATATCTGTAGGCAACGACCTTATTATGGTTGGAAATTTCTCGGCATATAGCGTCCTTATCAATCGCCAACAAATGGGTCACTCTGGCATGCGCAGAGTCTGTGCCATAGAATGGGGCCATATCATAGAGAATGGTTTGGTTAACGAAAAAGGCTATGAAGGAAACATCAGTATCGTAGAAGGAAAAACTCCTTTAAACAAACACCGCGTAGCTGACGAAATAAAACAGCAACCATATAATGCCAACCACTATACAGGTGTTCTTACCCCAATAGACACCCAAGAAGAAAAGGCTGCTCCAAAAGAAGAGACTAAAGAAGAAAAAGAAGTACCTAATGAGCAGTTGACCAAGATGCTAAAAGGTGCTCAGACCAACCTGAAAGGCAACTTTGAGATTATTGGCAAGCGTGACCCTGAACTTTGGGACCGTGGCTATTTTATCTGTTACAAAGACGAAACAGATATGTATGTAGAACCCATCCTTGTGGCTACCAACGGCACTAACTTCTCATACAAGCACGACCTGAAGGACATTACCATGGGAAGAGTGAGAGCACTGATGAAAGATGGAACCATCTGCTCGGAATGGATAGACATTCCTTTTGTACCAGGAGAGATAGCAGAGCTAAGCGTACACAATGGTTACTACAGCCTCACAGGATCAAGTTTCTATAAGCAGTGGGTGGAAGAGGAAAGCAAGAACCATGATGGATGGGACGAGCGCAAGTATACGGCTTACGCACTCAGCAATATCCATTCTCCTGGCATCATCTGCTATCTGTTCTATCAGCATTTGATAAAAGGTTCTTCGAATCAAAAGAAAATATTCAAAGCCCTCCCAACAACTCTACAAGAGAATCATGTGGGTCGCTTTATCAAAAAGTATATGAACAATAAATTATAAA
>ENA-OQEB01000695-OQEB01000695.1-human-gut-metagenome-genome-assembly--contig:-NODE-695-length-13533-cov-3.210204_pt1 | contig 13533 bp, 18 predicted proteins | sample MGYA00242787_ERZ504619 | MGnify/ENA primary metagenome ERZ504619 (study PRJEB26092, sample SAMD00036317) | human gut metagenome | host: Homo sapiens | study: EMG produced TPA metagenomics assembly of... | reverse complement strand
TGGGGGCGGATCCCTTGCGGCTGGAGGCTCGGCGTGGCAGGAGGTACGGCCATCATTGCCGGTGGCGGCGCACTGGTGGGTGCTGCCACCGGTGGAAGCGCCACCACACTAGGCACGTGGATGGTGTCGAATCAGGACGCATACGTACTCAACACGTGCGCGAAATTGACGGTGTTCTGCCGGAACGTGCTGCTCAATGATGAGCAGGGGAAACAGAGAGTTACCGAGATATGCCAGTACATACGTCAACAGATATGGATGGCTGAAGCGCAACTTGTTCATGTCGCAGCTTGAGAGTCTCGTGAAGAAAGAAGGCGGGATCTCCCTCGGTTCAGGACGTCAAGCCAAGCGGGACCGTAATGAGGCTGTGAAAGGGATTGAAGGCAGCATGAAGAACATGAAGAACAGTGTGAAATACATGAAGGCCTGCGAGAAACAACTCAAAAAGATCGCGGGTATTGATAGGGAGAGTGAAAAGAGTTCCACATGGAGGGTAGCTCCGCAAATCGAAAGCCAGTGAGTGATGGCGGAATAATGGAGCAAGCCGACGTGCCGGAAGAAGGCGATTCGCTTGTTGGTGGCTGGGGTCGTCGCGCTCTTTCCTCTGCAAGGACTTCTCCTGCGAGACGCCTAATTAATGCGCGTAAATTAGCTTGCACCTTTCATATGGAAAAACTGATTCAAAAGACCGCATCGCATTCCAAGCTAGAAAAACGGAACCATCAAGCTTATCGAGCGCATGCAGCAAAGAATCAACATGGCCTTTCGCGCACGTTGTACCGGGGCACACGAATCACTCCATCACCATCGATCACGAAAGTCGAACGAATCACACCCACATAGACCTTGCCGTACAATTTCTTCTCACTATACGCACCATACAAATGATGCACAGTCAGATCGGCATCCGACAACAACGGAAACGTCAAATGCTGTCGGGCTACTGACGAATTGATGCCGGTGTGATTGCTTCTTACGGTTTTTGGACTTCGTGCCGATATAAAGCGCGAATAGACGTCTGTTGAGGTCGGTCGGAGGGCTGTGAGCCATGGCCGGCCTCAACGCGTTAGATGGTCGTTAGAGGTTAGAAGACGCTGTAGCCGCCGTCTACGCGAATGTCAGTGCCAGTAACGTACGAGGACGCGTCGCTGGCGAGGAAGAGCACCGTGCTGGCAATCTCGTCATTCGTGCCGAAACGATGCATCGGCACGACCTCGAGCATGGCGTCGTGGCCAGGCATGTCGATACGGCCATTGAAAATTCCAGACCACACGTATCCGGGGGAGATGGTGTTGGAACGGATACCATCCTTGGCGAGCGCGGCAGCAAGGTAACGTGAGTGTTCCATGATGGCCGCTTTGGTGGCGCCATACGCGTTCACCGGCGTCGGACTTCCCATCATGTAGTTCGCGTTGTGTCCGGACAGGGAGGCTGTGAAGATCAGTGAGCCGCCATGACCGTGTTCGCGCATGATTTCATGCGCGATGCGGCCGGTACGGTAGGTGCCGTTGAGGTTGATGTTGATGGTGCGCGTCCATACTTCTTCGGTGGCGTCTTGATCGTCGCCCGGTACGTTGACTCCGGCGTTGAGGAACGCGAAGTCGACGGTGCCCAGCTGTTCCACCAATTGTGTTTTGAGTTCGGCTACTTGTTCGACGTTGGTGACATCGCAGGTGAGCGCGATGACGTTGGTGCCGAAACGTTCGCTCATGTCTTTCGCCAGTTCGGTGAGCTTGTCTTCTTGGCTGGGCAGGTCGACTAGTGCGACGTCTGCTCCGGCTTGGGCGAGCGCGGCCGCCGCGTTGCGTCCTAGACCGCCTGCGGCTCCGGTGACGAAGCCTTTGCGGCCGCGCATTGAGAATTTGTCGAGTATCGAGTAGTTTGAATCCTCCATTTGTCGAGGGGATAACGTTCGTCGAAGATTTGTTCGACGGTTTTCTCTGGATCTTCGATGATTCGTCTGCCATGTTTCGCTCCTTTGCGTGATGGTGACCGCTTTTTTGGATGCGTCCGCGCATCATGTTTTGCGCATCTATGGACCATGTTTGCGGTTGCCTATGTTCGTGCCTGCGGTCGTCGGCGTCCGTGCCGAACCAATCCGAGTATAGCAAATAAAACGATGGCGGTGCTGTCAGTATTTGTCAGGTAAAACGTAATGAGGAAACCGTAAGGTCAATATAAGAAGATAGTTGATGATTGAAAGGGGAGTGGTGATGACGGATTTGAAAATGTTTTCCAAGCCTGTGGTGTTCACGGATTTCGATGGGGTGCTCAACGCCTTTCCGGATGACAAGCTTTTGCGCAGGGGCGGCGTGAACAAAGTTATGACCTGGGCGAAGCCCGACAGTCCCTACGCGAAAATGTACAATCCTGAAAAAGCGTTCCACTTGGACGGCAACGAAAAAGCCCACACGCCCGTAGGCTCATGGCGCATCCACTGGTCCAGCGAACTATCCGACGCCATGTACGCGTTGGCAGTTGACGGCATTGTGGAATTGTGGTGGCTGTCCACCTGGCAGCCATACTGCAGTCAGATTCTCGACCCGATGCTCGGATGGGATCCCATGCTGGTCGATGTCATCACCTGGTACGATCCTGTCACCAAATGGGGACGTGAGACAGGCAAATGGCAGACCATCCAACGACGCGTACGCATCGAATGCGAAGAGAATGAACCCGCGCCGATCGTATGGATCGACGATGATGAATGCTTCGAACAGCGCGCGCAGCTCTTGGAGGAACTCCAGCCGAAAGCGCCGGTGCTTATGGTCCGCCCGGACTATCGTATCGGCATCAGCCGTCGCCAATGGAAACTGATCGATACGTTCGTACACCATCCCGAACAGTTCGACACGGTCACGTTCGACATGGAACCAACCTGCAGGATATACGACATCCACCACGGTTTCTAGCCTAAATGAATTACCATGGGAGGATAGTCGAGCGGAATGAAGGAAGGATGGGGTTATGGCGGAACGTATCGTGGAGCGTCTTATCCGAGAGCGTGATACTCGATATGGTGACGGCATTTACACGACCACGCAAATCCAGTTCGCATGGAATTCCAATCATATGGAAGGTTCCACCCTTACTGCCAAACAGACCGCGCAGCTATTTGCCACCGGTACCTATACCACGGATGGCAGCGAACAGGTCAATCCTGATGATGCGTTGGAAACCCGTAATCATTTTGCTGCGTTCCGTTGGATTCTCGACCATGCTGATGAGCCGGTGGACCGGGATATGGTCTGTCACCTGCATGCCATTCTCAAGCAGGGCACCAGACAGGTCTCCGACTCGCTTTTCAACGTGGGCGGCTACAAGACTCGGCCGAACTTTATCGGCAATCCTGTCACTCCGACAAGGACCGCGCTGCCGCAGGATGTTCCCGAATTTATGGACAGGCTGTTTGATATGTGCACGAAACTTGAGGACGAGCCATATCAGATCGCCCGTGTCCATTGGACGTTTGAGAAGATTCACCCATTTTCGGACGGCAACGGTCGAATCGGACGGCTTATCATGTTCAAGGAGCTTTTGCGTATCGATGCGTTGCCTGTCCTTGTCCATGACGCGTATCGTGCGGAGTACGTCAATGGCATCAGTAAGTTTCCGGACGAGTCAGGATGGCTGGTTGATACGCTTCTATCGAACGGGACCTTTACCGGTCGCATGTTCTGAAAACGGATGCCGAGGCATTGCGTTACACGTACCATGACCAATGGAATATGGCTGAGCATCGGGTGGAACGAGATGAGGATCTGGAATTCGCCAAGCTCATCGACACGAAGGCCCAGCCGTTGTTCGATGAGGAGTATCAGCAGCGCGAACGGCTCCTATGGGGCGAATAGCGGTCCGACTGTGTTGTTGTGGTGGTTCCTCCTTCCAAACGTGACATGAACCGAATGTGCATTGAGATGTGCAATTTGTGCACATTGCGGTCGCCGGCCGTTCACCTTGGTGTAAGAAGGAATCAGCCTTCGGACTTTAGCATGAGGTGCAATGGCGCGTATTGAATGCGCGCATACGAGGAAGTGAGAGCTGCATACATGCGTGTATTCGACTTCGATGGAACCATCTATGACGGAGAAAGCCTGTTCGACCTGTACCTGTTTTCGGCCAAATACAATCCGAAGGTATTGCGGTACATCGCCCCGGTACTGCGCTATGCCATCAAATACAAGCTCGGACGAGCCACGTTCGATCAAATGGAATACGGTGTGGGCAAGCTATGCCACGGATATTTAAGCGAACTTGCCGAATCGTTGGAATTCGAAGAATTGGTCAACGCCTTCTGGGATCAGAACATGAAGCGCATCAAACCCTGGTATGAGCCACGCGAAGACGATGTGATCCTCACCGCCTCGTTCGATATCACCGTGGGCGAGGCCTGCCGCAGGTTGGCGTGCAACATTTGGTCTCGTCCACCATCGACGGCAACACGTTGAACGTAAACTACCTCAACTTCAACACCAACAAGCCCAAACGATTCCGCGAACTCTACGGAGACAACGTTCGAGTGGACGAATTCTACACAGACAGCCGATTCGACCAGCCCATGATCGACATGGCCGACGTGCCTACATGGTCAAAGGCAACAAAATCCACCAAGTCAAATAGCCGGAAAGGCTGGAACGGAATACGGCGGCAAGGACCGATCCTGACATCTCCCTTCGGCATGGACGCCTTGCACGAGCCAGGATGGGCGTCGGTCGGTCATATTGCCGTATAATGGAAAATACGACCGACCGCAAAAACAGTTAGAACGACACGCGCTTGGACTGGTTTACGGCAGAAACCTCGCACACGATGCCAACAACTACCGCGAAACACGCTTCACACACAACAAATAAATCAACCAAGCAACAGGCATCGCAACATAAACACCGGATAAAACCACACAGCAGGCAAATGCCCATACACCAAACCACCCACAAACGGACCAACCGACATACCCAAATCAATACCCGCATAATACGTACTATTCGCAATACCACTGCGCTCGCGGCCTGCGATTACCACGGCCTGCGCCTGCGTGACTGAACTCATCAGACCGTAGCCGACAGCGGTGAAAATCGCAGCCAACAACAGCATCCAATCATTGAACAGGAACGTCATGCATGCGAGCATCGCCAGCATGCCCAACGAGCAGACCGTCAGCCAGAAACGGAAGCCCTTGCTGTCGAACAGGTCGCGCAAGCCCAGTCGCAACACCAATAACGCGACCGCGTAAAACATGAAAAACAGGTCGGATGATACCGGCAGATGACGAGACTGAACATAACTCACGATGAAGGACTGATTTGCGAAATACGCTATCGCAAACATCATGAACGTCAGCGACAACGGCACCACACGCGTTCCAGAATCGAACGGATCGGAAAACGATGCTTTTTGGTTGCGCTAGCAGAACCGTCAATGTCTACGGCAGTGGAGGGATTCTCCGTTATGGAAGTCTGCTTTTTGCGTACCGGCTGTCCGCCATTCTTCACCATCAGTGTGGCGAGCAGCATGATCACCGCCAGCACCAGCGAACTCAAAAACGTCAGACGATAACCGATGTATTTTTGCGCGCGAATACCCAATGCCGGTCCGACCGCCATAGCCAGCGCGTTCATCGTGCCATACACTCCCATGCCTGCACCCATATGCCGGATCGGCAGCAAAAGCGACATCCACGTGGCCAGGCAGACCGAGCAGCATGCGAAACCAACGCCGTTGATCACGCGAGCCATGATGAGCATGATGGGGGAGTTTGCGAAATAGTACAGCAGTCCGGCGGCGAAATAGAGCACCGTGCCAACGCACAAGTGTGCGCTTGCTGGTTTTGTCGGAAAGATTGCCTGCGATAGGGCGGCAGAACAGTGAGATGAAACTCATCGACCCGGCCACCGCACCCATCAGCATGCCGTCCGCGCCCAACGATTCCGCATATCCGGCAACGATCGGATTGGCAAGCATATTGCTCGACATGAAACAGAACGTCGCAAGCATGACCAACGCCATATCACGGGTGATGAGACGATCATGCTTACGCCGGGGCTGTTCGGGCTGGTTCGATTGTTGTGCCGGTTGCTTCTGTCGTACCGATTCAGATGCGGGTATCGTTGGTGCTGTCATGCTCGTTCGCCTCCGAGCATGCAACTGTAGCAGCCTTGACGAAAAACGGCCGTCCACATATCGCGGACGGCCGATGGAGATGGCTTTAACGATGTGAAAGTATGCTTCGCTTACAGAGTTTTTACAGAGCTTTAGCGGCCTGCTCGACAAAACCTTCCATACCGTCGATGTCAACGACATGGTCGAAACGCACGTCGGCGGTCTCCAAACCGCGCAACGCGGCCGGAGCGGTAGTGCCGGTCGCCTCGGCAAGCACGTCCATGCATTCGAAATCCGTGCCGGAAGCATCCAAACCCAAGGACTCGTTGACCACGCGCGGGAACTTGTACGGGCTGGCGGTGCTCAGCAGCACGCGCGGCGTCAGCGGATCGCGAGGCATCTGCTGCATCACGTAATAACCGCACGCGGTATGCGGGTCGATCACATAATGGTTCTTGTTCCAGCAATCCGCGATCATCTCACGCACCTGATCCTCATCGGCCCAGCCGGTGCCGAACAGGGAACGAATCTTGGCCAGCATCGGTTCGGGAACCTCATAGGCGCCCCACTGGTTCAAATCGTTCATCAGCATGGCGATCAGACGAGTGTCCTTGTCGGACATGTAATACAGCATGCGTTCCAGATTCGAGGAGATAAGAATGTCCATCGACGGGGAAATCGTCTGATAGAACGGACGCTGACGGTTATACGTGCCGGAAGTCAGGAAATCGAACAGCACATTGTTCTTATCGGACGCAACAACCAGATGCTTGACCGGCAAGCCTAACAGCTTCGCATAATATCCGGCGAGAATATCGCCGAAATTACCGGTCGGCACCACAAACTCGACCTCATCACCGACATTGATGACCTGCTGTTCGAGCAGCTGCGCGTAAGCGGAGAAATAATAGACGACCTGCGGCACCAAACGTCCCACATTGATCGAATTTGCGGAAGACAGTACCACATGCGAATCGGAAGCCAAACGATTGGCAAGCTCACGATCACCGAAAATGCGTTTGACAGCGGACTGAGCGTCATCGAAATTGCCCTTCACCGCGCAGACATTCACATTCGAACCAGCCTGCGTGCTCATCTGCAGTTCCTGTACCTGGCTAACCTTGCCTTCCGGATAGAACACGGTGATGCCTGTGCCCTCGGCATCCGCGAAACCAGCGAGCGCCGCCTTGCCGGTGTCTCCGGAGGTGGCTGTCACGATCATGATTTTCTCGTTGCCGTCGCCGCCGGCCGGGGTGGTGCGTGCCATGAAACGCGGCAGGATCTGCAATGCGACATCTTTGAATGCGGAGGTCGGGCCGTTAAACAGTTCCATCACGTAGTCATCGCCGAGCGGCTTGACCGGGGTGATCTTTTCGTCGGACCATTGCGCGCCGTACGCTTCATCGATGCATGCCTTGAGTTCGGTTTCGGAGAAGTCGGGCAGCAGCACGCTCAGCACGTCGAATGCGATCTGCTGGTAGGACTTGCCTGCGAGAGATGCGACGTCTACGTGGGTTTCGCCCAGTGAGTCGGTTACGAACAGGCCGCCGTCGTCGGCGATGCCTTTGCGTATGGCTTGCTTGGAGGTGAGTGAATCGGTGGTGCTGCGAGTGCTGTGGAACGTGGTCACTGGATTTCCTTAGCAATAGAACGGACAATGAACGTCAAACAATATTGAGTGTAGCGTTATGGGCGGGAAGAAGCGTGTTTGGCGTCCGTGGAATGGGACGATGCGTGTTTATGGGTGGTGATTGTTTCCTGCTTGTTTCGTGATTGCTTCCATGTTTCGAAACGCCCTATTCCCTCATGCGATTTGTGCACGTACACTTCATCGTTAAGCCTGCACGTTCGTACGGGCAACGTATTTATCCTCCAAGCCAAGGAGAGCTCAATGACCGCATCGCCTCTCGCGCAAACTCCGAACGACATGTTCAACGCGCCTATCGCCGAAGCAGACCCCGAAATCGCCGAGGTACTCAACGCTGAGTTGTCTCGACAGCAGAACGGCTTGGAGATGATCGCCTCCGAAAACTTCGTGCCGCGTGCCGTGCTTCAGGCTCAGGGTTCCGTGCTGACCAACAAGTATGCCGAAGGCTATCCGGGACGCCGCTACTATGGTGGCTGCGAGCAGGTTGACAAGATCGAAACCATTGCCCGTGAGCGTGCCAAGAGCCTGTTTGGTGCCGAATACGTCAACGTGCAGCCTCACTCCGGCGCACAGGCCAATGCAGCCGTCTACCAGGCGCTCGTCAAGCCGGGCGACACCGTGCTCGGTCTTGCCCTCGACCATGGCGGACATCTCACCCACGCATGAAAATCAACTTCTCCGGACGTTTCTACCATGCCGAAGCCTACGGAGTCAATCCTGAAACCTTCCGCATCGATCCTGAAATCATCCGCCAGCGCGCGCTTGAAACCCACCCGGCCATGATCATCGGCGGCTGGAGCGCTACCGCGTATCGAAGACTTCAAGGCCATGAAGGAAATCGCCGACGAAGTCGGAGCCAAGTTCTGGGTTGATATGGCACACTTCGCGGGCCTTGTCGCAGCCGGACTGCACCCGAGCCCGGTCCCGTACGCCGATGTCGTATCCTCCACGGCTCACAAGACTCTTGGCGGTCCGCGTTCCGGTTTCATTCTCGCCAAGCAGGACTATGCCAAGAAGCTCAACTCCGCGGTCTTCCCGGGTCAGCAGGGCGGTCCGCTCATGCACGTCATCGCAGGCAAGGCCGTCGCGTTCAAGGTCGCAGCCTCTCCGGAGTTCAAGGACCGCATGCAGCGCACCCTCGACGGTGCCAAGATCCTCGCCGAACGCCTCATGTCCGACGATGTCAAGAACAACGGCATCAGCGTCCTCACCGGCGGCACCGACGTCCACCTCGTCATGGTTGATCTGCGCAACAGCGAAATGGACGGCCAGCAGGGCGAAGACCTCCTCGCCCAGTGCGGCATCACCATCAACCGCAACACCGTTCCGTTCGATCCGCGTCCGGCAAGCGTGGCTTCCGGTCTGCGCATCGGCACCAGCGCCCTCGCCACCCGCGGCTTCGGCAACAAGGAATACGAAGAGGTCGCCGACATCATCGGAACCGCACTCGCAGCAGGCAAGGATGCCGACGTGGAAGCCCTCAGGCTCGCGTCGACAAGCTCGCCGAAGACTTCCCGCTGTATCCGGGTCTCGATCAGATCCACTGATTCCATGTCGAATAACGGTTGATCGAGAACGGTTTCGGATATAAATCTCTGAGGACACGTGACGTGCGAAATCGCGCCCTGTTTCCGATGCTACGACGAAATAATGGTCGAAGCTACGGAACAAGGCGCGATTCGCGCTAATCTAGGAAACTATGACGAACCCACAGACCCAATCCAACGCCATGGAGCCCGATGTGCTCAACGAGGTGTGCGCCAAAGCCGACGCCGCCCGAATCGCGCAAGCGCAACTTGCCCAAACCAACACGCAGCGTAAAAACGAACTTCTCAACGCCATCGCTGACGCACTCGACGCGCGCGCCAATGAAATCGCGGAAGCCAACGCCATCGACATGCAGAAATCCGCCGAACATGGCATGGACGCAGGCAAACTCGACCGGCTCAAATTTGACGTACCCCGCGTCAACGCAGCCGCACAAGGTGTGCGCCACGTAGCCACCCTACAGGATCCGATCGGTGAAATCGTGCGCGGATACCACCTCGACAACGGTCTGCGACTCGAACAAACCCGCGTGCCCATCGGCGTGCTCGGCATGATCTACGAAGCACGACCCAACGTCACCGTCGACGTCGCGTCACTCTGCATCAAATCAGGCAACGCGGCACTCCTCAGAGGAGGACACGCGGCCGAACGCACCAACGCAGCCACCCTCAACATCATCGCCGACGTATTGCACGAACACGGATATGATGCCGCACTCATCGCTTCCGTCGACGAATACGGGCGTCAAGGCGCCAACGCCATGATGCAGGCCCAAGGCCACATCGACCTGCTTATTCCACGAGGGGGAGCGGGCTCATCCAAGCCGTCGTGCAAAACTCCAAAGTACCCGTCATCGAAACCGGAGCGGGCAACGTACACATCTACGTCGACCGAACCGGCGACCAAAACAAAGCCATCCCCATCATTCTCAACGCCAAAACGCAACGCGTCGGCGTCTGCAACGCCACTGAAAAACTCCTCGTGCACAGTGACATCGCCGAAGCGTTCCTTCCGCAAATCGCCACAGCGCTTGCCGCAGCCGACGTCGAAGTGCATGCCGACGAACAGGCCTACGAGATCATCGACAAAACCGGTATTGACGGGGTGAAACTGATACATGCCACTGAGGAAGACTGGGATACCGAGTATCTCGCGTTGAAGATCGGCGTCAAAGTGGTCGACTCACTCGACGAGGCCATCAGCCACATTAACCGCCACTCCACAGGGCATACCGAATCCATTATCGCCGAAGACTATTCGGCCATTGAGGAATTCACCTCACGCATCGACTCGGCGGTGGTGATGGTCAACGCGTCCACGCGTTTCACAGATGGGGGAGTGTTCGGCTTCGGCGCGGAACTTGGTATCTCCACGCAAAAAAATGCATGCACGCGCCCATGGGACTACGCGAAATGACCACGACCAAGTGGATCGGCTACGGAACAGGCCAGGTACGGGCATGAACGAACACAACAATAATGACGGCCAGATGGAGGAAACAATGACTGACGCTAAGAACCCATGGAATGCGGATCTCAATGACCCTATCTGGGATTGAAGCTCGCATCCGAACGATTAAGCATCGTACGATACGTGTTTCTCGTGCAGATCGAGGACGGCATCGCATCGGCGGCACAGCGTGCTTCACTCGAATACGCCGACGCGGTGCTGATCGGTTGGCCGGAAGTCGATGCCGAAGACGTGGTGGAACTCGACGAAGAGAAGCTTAAAAGCGTCGATGAGCAGATGCGGCTCATGGAACAGTACATCGCCAAATTCAGCGCCATGGAGCGCGAACAGGATATTGACGGCATGACCGATACGCTGATTCGCGTCACCGAACGTGTGGCGGAAGTGCGTCGCGCCTATCAGCCGGACTTCCCTCTGCCGACTTTCGCGGAGATCAGGCGCGTCGTGCAGGACGAGTGGGATGAGGATATGGGCAAAATCGACCCGGACAACGCATCGCCAACGGCAGACAGCATCGGCCGTGAGACCGCGGACGCCGATCAGGAACAAAAAAACGAGGATGCCTCATGACCGGCCCGAAACGCATGCGGCCCGAATCCGCCGAAGCCGATTCCGAACTTGCCATCAGCTATGTGGTGGAACCGGAACGGCGCATGTCCGACCTTTCCGTGGAATCAGCAGGTTCCGCGGTGGCCACAGGCCGACGTTCAGCACGCGGCAACTGGCATAGCAGGCCTCGCATCGGCATCATGGGCGGCACGTTCGACCCCATCCACAACGGCCACTTGGTGGCGGCCTCAGAAGTGTCGTGGGTGTACGACCTCGACGAAGTGATCTTCGTGCCGACGGGACGCCCCGTATTCAAACTCGACAAGAACGTCACCAACGCGGAAGACCGGTATCTCATGACGGTCATCGCCACCGCGTCCAATCCGAAATTCACCGTATCACGCGTGGACATCGACCGTCCGGGAGTCACCTATACCATCGACACGTTGCGAGACATCCGTGCGCAACATCCCGACGCGGAACTCTTCTTCATCACCGGAGCTGACGCGGTCGCGGAAATCATGCAATGGAAAGACGCCGACAAAATGTGGGATCTGGCCCACTTCGTGGCCGTGACCCGCCCCGGGTACTCATCGCCGGAAGGGGTGAAACTGCCGGAAGGCAAGGTCGATACGTTGGAAATACCGGCACTGGCGATTTCCTCGACCGATGTGCGGCGACGTGCGGAGCATGGGGAGCCTGTTTGGTACCTCGTACCGGACGGCGTGGTGCAATATATTGGCAAGCACGGACTGTACCGGTAAATTTCAGGTGAACACGCGCGGGTGAGACGGTCTGCGCAGATGGTTAATATGGGTCACGTCCACTTGACGCGAAAACAGACGTTTGGAGACATGGTGAGCGCAATCCTTGAAGGAAAGCCGGATAAAAACCTTATCCTTGTCACAGGCAGAACACATCCGAAACTGGCGGCGGAAGTCGCCGAACAACTTGGCATTGATGTTCTGGAAACCACAGCATACGACTTCGCCAACGGCGAGATGTACGTGCGCTACACCGAATCCGTGCGTGGCGCGGACGTGTTCGTACTGCAAAGCCACGCAGCCCCGATCAACCAATCGATTATGGAACAGCTCATCATGATTGATGCGCTCAAGCGTGCATCCGCGCGTTCCATCACCGCGGTCTGCCCACTGCTTGGCTACTCGCGCCAAGACAAGAAGCATCGCGGCCGCGAGCCCATTTCCTGCCGTCTCATGTTCGACCTGCTGAAGACCGCAGGTGCCGACCGCATCATGAGTGTCGACCTGCATGCGGCGCAGTCCCAAGGCTTCTTCGACGGTCCTGTCGACCACCTTATCGCCATGCCGGTGCTGGTCGATACATTCGCGACCGTTTCTCCAACCAGCTTGACAATGTTGCCGTCGTCTCTCCGGATGCGGGCCGCATTCGTGTTGCGGAGCAGTGGGCGCAGCGTCTTGGCGGTGGTCCGCTCGCATTCGTCCACAAGACGCGTGACATCACCCGTCCGAACCAAGCGGTCGCCAACCGAGTCGTGGGCGATGTCGAAGGTAAGGACTGCGTGCTCGTCGACGATCTCATCGATACCGCCGGAACCATTGCCGGTGCATGCAGCGTGCTTAAGGATGCCGGTGCCAAGTCGGTGACTGTCGTCGCCACACATGGCGTGCTGTCTGGTCCCGCCGTCGAACGTTTGAAGAACAGCGGAGCCGCGAAGTCGTGCTTACCGACACCGTGCCGATTCCTGAAGAGAAGCGTTGGGACGGTTTGACCGTGCTGTCGATCGCGCCGCTGCTGGCCAGCGCCATCCGTGCTGTGTTCGAAGACGGCTCTGTGCTGAGTTGTTCGACACATATCCGGAGCATCACGGACAGGGCTTCTTGTTCGCCTGATGACGCGTTGCGCGGGCATGCTTAGCGTACGTTCCGCATGTTTGTGGGGTAACTCCCATATCAGTGAAGCGAGTACCGTTGTTTAAGGTGCGCATAACACTTTTTGTGCACCTTAAACAACGTTTTTTATTAGTGCGACACGTCGAGACACGCGGTGTTGGCGACATGTGGCATAATAGATGCTTGGCGGTAACCGCAAGGTTTTCCGCCGTTCCCCCATGGTGTAATGGCAGCACACGGGTCTTTGGAACCTTTGTCTTGGTTCGAGTCCAGGTGGGGGAGCCCATTCTCAGACGGCTCTGCGGCGAATGCCGCAGAGCCAATTTTTTTATTTTCTTGAGCGCA
>ENA-OQEB01000694-OQEB01000694.1-human-gut-metagenome-genome-assembly--contig:-NODE-694-length-13534-cov-1.435220_pt1 | contig 13534 bp, 17 predicted proteins | sample MGYA00242787_ERZ504619 | MGnify/ENA primary metagenome ERZ504619 (study PRJEB26092, sample SAMD00036317) | human gut metagenome | host: Homo sapiens | study: EMG produced TPA metagenomics assembly of... | reverse complement strand
AAAGACTATGATGCCGAAGACTTGTGGATAGATATAGCTGCTAAAGATAAAGAGGAAGCCGAGAGTAAGGTTGAAGTAGGTGATTACATTACCTATCAGACGCAACCTGTCGTTTTGCAGCATGATGTTTGGACTTCCAAGGCTCTTGACGACAAAGTGGGATTGCTCACTTTGGTAGAGGTCGCTAAAGCACTTGATGGTAAGCAGCCTGCTATGGATGTTTATTTCGTAGCTTCTGTGCAGGAAGAGTTGGGAGCTCGTGGCATAAGAACTGCAGCGCTAGGTATCAATCCTGATTATGGTATAGCTATAGATGTTACTCATGCTACTGATTATCCTACCTGCTCTCCTCAAAAAAGTGGGGAAATCAAAGTGGGGAATGGTATAGTTATAGCAAAGGGACCCAATATAAACAAAACTATAGGGCGAAAGCTCATAGATTTGGCAAAACAGCAGAACATCAAGTACCAGATAGAGCCCATTGCTCGTCCTACAGGAACTGATGCCAATTTTATGCAAGTTTCAGGTACCGGTGTAAAGACGGCATTACTGAGTATCCCATGTCGATATATGCATTCGCCAAATGAAATCGTATCTTTGGTAGACGTCAATGAGGGGGTAAGGTTACTTACCCATTTCTGTGACGTTGAATTAGATAAATAGTAACAATATTGTTTAACATTTTAAAGATTTAAGAAATGAAGACAAAGAAAATTTCTTTTTCATGGGAAGAGAAAAGTTCTTTCGACACAGAGCGTGTAGGAGCAATGTATTGCTTCAAGCGTTGTGATGTAAATCAGAACTAAAACTCCCCAAGGGAAGCTCTGGTGGCATGCGCCAGAGTCTCCCTCTTCATTTTTCGATACTTTATGAGTAGAAAAGTGGAAGCTATCAAGCTGATGATGTTCTTTGCTTTTCTGATAGCATAGAGTTGATTCCTTATGAGGATAAGACTTTAGCGTTATCATTGATACAGGCAATTGGATAGTCTTGTATAATGATAGCCAACTAAGATATTTTAGACGATTGCTTTCTGGAGCTACGATAGGAGAGATGTATGAGGAGCGCAGCGGGAAGATGCTTTGCCCGACCTCATGAGGGTACTCTCCTCCATTTATGCTAGAATTTTTGGACAAGTAGGGCATTTGCCAGTGGCAACAGTAGTCAATGCCTCCAAGTATTTGAATGTGTACCTCACCAATGCTTGTAATTTGCATTGTGTTCATTGCTTTATGAATGCAGGAACCAAGTTGGAATATGAACTGAATGCAGAAAAGTGGAAGGCTGTTTTACAAGATTTTGCTCAGGCAAGCGGTCAGTTCGTTACGTTTACGGGTGGTGAACCTACCATGTATGATGGATTTGAGGAGGTAGTTACCTTTGCTCATCAGCTAGGGTTGAAAGTTACGGTTCTCTCCAATGGATTGCTTTGGACAGAAGAGCAAATTCTTCGAATAAAACCCTATATAGACGAGATTCAGTTCAGCATAGATGGCGTAACCGAACAGGATAATGCCAAGGTTCGTGGCAAGAATCATTTCCAGAAGGTAGTGGACACGGTGTGTCGTTTTGCCATGACTGAAGTGCGAACTCAGTGGCAACGACATTCACATGGGAAAATCTCAGCACAGCCGATGCTTATAGGCAATTTGTAGATAGCATCAAGAAGCGAGTTGGAGATAGGGTATTCTTCAAACTAACCAAGAAAATCCTTCCAGGAAGAGGTAAGGCTTTTTCCGAAGAAGAGAACAGACGTTATTATGAGCAAATTGATGCCATCGAGCGATATGTGGATTCCACTGCCGCTATGCCAACTTCATAGAAGGACATGAACCCAATGTGATGATACGCAATTGTGGTTTCGGAGGTCTTTCCATCTCATCCAATGGCAATGTCTATTTCTGCAATCGCATCCATGAGGTAGATTGTTTTGGCAATGTGAATAGAGACGGTTTCCTGGATGTCCTTGCAAAAGGTAAACAAGTACTGAATGATACGGCAGTTGAGAATATAACGCCTTGTCGGGATTGCAGCTTGCGCTATATTTGCGGTGGAGATTGTCGTATAGACAATTTCAACTTTAAGGGGCATCTTAAAAGTTGGAATAAAGAGTATGTACAGACTCGTTGTACGGATGAGTTCAAGGAACGTTTGATCAAGAAAATGGTAGATAGTTTTACCTTTTATTATAATGTATGATACCCCAATATCGCTGTGTTTGTATTTACGAGACTTATAAGTCTCCTGCTCACATAGAGCTGAGAATAGAGGTATGTCAAGGTGCCAATACCAAATCCTTGTCCCCATTTATAAGAAAGGTGGATATGGAAGAGTTGTGGTATGCTTGTGTGCCAGAGTCTCGATGCCTGCTTCCCTTGCTCAATCAGATGGGACTGATCAAGCAACCTTTTCGCATATCAGGATTAGCATTGTCAGATACGATAGTGCAATCCTTTTTGCGCAAGAATCCTTGGAGTGGCACTCAGGTGAATGGCAAGGGCAGCGTGAAGAAAACAGCCCCAATTCTGCTAGCATCGCGTTTGCAAAATCTTTCAAAAGGGCTGATTCTGAATGGGGAACTGTACATTACGAACATTGCAAATTGGAACAAAAACATCAAGGTGCGTCTGGTATATCAAGATGCCTTGGTTTCATTCTATCCAAGATACAGTAAATGTCCCTATCTTACGTCATCAGGTACACTCATGCTACGAGATTCTGATGCAGAGAAGAAACTCTTGTCAGATTTGGGAGCGAATTGAATCTTGATTTGGGCGAAGTAACATTTCCCGAATATGACATAGATAGATTAGCCTTGTTGGCAGAGAAAGGTTGGAAGGTGTTGGTGTCACAAAGCAAAGGTCCAGCTTCGCAAGTATACCTGAAGCATCATCCATCAGGCATTAATTGGTTTACGAGCGATTCTAATTCTTCTGCTGACAACACCATTATAGAGCAGATGCTCAATAACTATCTACAAGGTAGAAACTATATTGATAGTAAGGGTAAGCTAAGTTTGTTTCGAGCAAAGGACATTACTCAAATAGAAACCGAGCTGTTGTCAGAAAGTTTACCTTCCTTCAATATAAAACAACTATATGATGTTCAACATTCATTGACAGAAACAGAGAAAGCTGACATACTAGCCTCTGTCTCCTTTGGGGTAAAAGCTCAATTGCGTTCCTATCAGCAGGCTGGAGTGCTTTGGCTGTCAGAGATGCGCAAACACCATGGTTGTCTCTTGGCGGATGAGATGGGTTTGGGAAAGACACTTCAAGTATTAGCGTACCTATATAGTCTTGGTTATCAAGCAGGCAAGCCTCATTTGGTTATTGCTCCAACATCGTTGGTCTACAATTGGCAAAATGAGATAGCTAAGTTCATACCTTCATGGCAGGAAGAGGTAGCCATCCAACTTCATCAACCTGATGCCGATAAGAGGCTGCTTATCGTGTCTTATGATATCCTTCGGTTGAACATCGAAGCTTTTCAACGGATAGAATATTCCACCATCGTCATAGATGAGGCTCAAATCATCAAAAATCGTTATACTAAGAAATATAAGGCAATTAAAACATTAAAGGCCCAGCATCTTGTTATTCTCACGGGTACACCTATAGAAAATAGTATCGACGACATCTGGTCGCATTTTATGCTCTTGATACCAGAGATGAAGACGCTTTATGCTCTGCTGAGTAAGCAATGCCAGTCAAAAAGAGATGAAGCATTCTTAGAGATGTCTCGTAAGTTCTTAAAACCTTTCATTCTAAGACGAACGAAGCAAGAGGTACTGAAAGACTTACCAGAATTAATAGAAAAAACAATTTATATAGAAATGTCAAATACAGAACGTCATCTTTATGGTAATGTTCATAAGATGGTGCTTCAAGCTTTGACCAGTGGTGTAAGTGGTAGAATAGAGAGCATTGCTTTGGAAGGCTTGCTGAGATTACGCCAAGCATGCGTGTCTCCCAAGTTGCTTCCTAATTCAATATATAAAGGTATAAATACGTTGATTTCATCAAAACTCCAGACGGCTCTCGACTATATTGAGATGTTTTGTCTCAAGGAAGAGAAGGTCTTGGTCTTTTCTCAGTTTGTGGGAGCTTTGGAGGAGATGGAGCACATTCTTGCCGAAAGAAAGATACGTTATGAGAAAATCTATGGAGATACCCGAGACAGAGTATCACCCATAGGGCGATTTCAAAAAGATAAAGACATCACCGTATTTTTAATCAGCTTAAAGGCAGGTGGTGTCGGCTTGAACCTTACGGCAGCCAGCAATGTCATTCTCTTGGATGACTGGTGGAATCCTGCTGTGGAAGATCAGGCGTTTGCCCGTGCTCATCGCATCGGTCAGAAGCGGAATGTGATGGTGTTTCGCCTCATTTGTAAGGATACGGTAGAAGAGAAGGTCTTGCAACTTCAAGAAAAGAAGCGTCAGACGATAGATGTTTTTAATTCTGCTAGTGGCAAGTTGAGTATGGATGAGTTACAGAACTTATTGAAATAAAAATATAATATGGAAACATTTAAATCAATAATAGATAAAATATCTGAAGGATTGAATTTCTTTGATTTCTCCTTCTTTGTATCAGGTTTTGTCACCTATGTTACGCTGTTGTATTTCTTTGGCGAGATGTTTTGCAAAACCATAGAGTATACAACTGTAACAGGTGTTTTAGCATCTATCGTTCTTTCCTATATATGTGGAATCATTTCGTTTTCGATGGGAAAGTGGATACGCACAAAAATTCAGTGGTTGTTTCATTGGAAATGGTTGGGAGATTGGAGAGATAGGGATTTTGACGAAATCTTTAAGGAATCACAAGAGAATTTTATAGCATTTTCTGGTTTATGTGAGGAATTCGGAGCTACATTAAATACTCCAGTCCTCTACAATGATGCTGGCAATGTGATGAATTTTAATAAATTTTCTTATTCCGCGATGTGGATAGAAATTAGAAAGCTTGATGAAAAAGGAGTTTACTATCGTCATTGTATCGTCAATGGGTGATGCAGGCCATTTGTGAAGGACTTGCATTTTCTTTCTTGTTGATTTTTGTGTTATCAATCTTTGTGCTGTTTTTTGTAGAAGTTTGGGTATATTTGTATGTGTGTAGTTTAATTTTGGCTTTTATCGCATTTTGTGCAAGTTGTTATGAAGGCCGTCGTTATGCAGAGAATCAAATCAAGGAAGTGATTATTAGCTACTATTGTTTAAAGAATCAAAAACAATGAAGAATATCATAGCTATCATATGGGATTTTGACAAAACTCTTATCAATGGGTATATGCAGGATCCGATTTTTCAAGATTATAATGTCAATGCGCATGAGTTTTGGACTGAGGTAAATGCTTTGCCTAAGAAATATATGGAGGAGCAGCATGTGAAGGTGAATCCTGATACCATTTATCTCAATCAGTTTATCAGATATGCCCAGTCTGGAAAGTTTGAAGGATTGAACAATGCCAAGCTAAAGAGTTATGGCGAACGTCAGAACTTTTATGCTGGAATTCCTGCGATATTCAAACATACGAAGGAGATGTTGAAAAATGACCCTGTATGTGAGGAGTATAATATTAAGGTAGAGCATTACATTGTGAGTACAGGCTTTGCTGAGGTGATTCGAGGCACGGAGTTGATGAATTATGTGGAGAATATTTGGGGATGTGAATTAATCGAAGATGAAGAGCATAAGATTATCAATGAGATTGGTTTTACCATGGATAACTCCACTAAGACAAAAGCAATCTTTGAGATTAACAAGGGTGTAAACAAGGAGAAGGATATTACTGTTAATTCTAAGCTTCCAGATGAGTTGCGCCGTGTTGATTTCCACAACATGATATACATAGCAGATGGCCCTAGCGATATTCCTGCTTTCTCTGTAGTAAAAGGAAGGGGTGGAGCAACATTTGCCATTTATCCTAAAGGAGATGAGAGGGCTTTTGCACAAGTAGAGAAACTTCGTGAAGATGACCGAATTGACATGTTTGCTGAGGCTGACTATAGCGAAGGAACTACAGCCTATATGTGGATATGCAATAAGGTCAGAGAGTTTGCGGATAATATCAAGAAGCAAGAACAAAGTAAACGCAGTGGAAATTATTCAATTCCGACACATTTAGTATAAAAAGTTAGTTTATAAGGGAGCATGAATATAATGAACTTTTCCGAGCCATAGGCAAGGGAAGCATTCGCCAATATGATAAAGGCTGATATACGACAAAGGTTCCCCGAACCTTATGCAAGCATGTATTGTCAACAATTTGATGATTTCAAAAATGTTGCAGACTTCTTTGAATTTGCAGCAAAGTTAATGAGAAGATAATAACATGTTTAACTTGTCTTTGCTTTCCTCTGATTCATATAAAATATGTCTTAAGATTAGGCATAAAAAGCATTGCAACAAGGCGGTCCCATCCCGCACAACCATGGCGAAGACCGCTTTGGTCCGCCAACCTTAGAGCGTAGCGGTTCCGAGCACCGGAGGGCGGTTACATCCTCTCGTCCCTGAGGGAAGAGAGGCTTGGTGAGAAAGGTGGAGCTTCCTTAACGGTAAGGAAGGACGGGTAGGTTTTCGAAATAAAGAACAAGATTTATGCACGACATACAAATCATAATCATGGCTGGCGGCGTAGGCAGCCGCTTCTGGCCTATGTCAACCCCCGATTACCCAAAGCAGTTCATAGATGTGATGGATGTGGGCCGTTCCCTCATTCAATTGACAGTAGATAGATTGAAGCCAATCTGTCCTGTCAAAAACATGTGGGTAGTGACAAACGAGAAATACATTCGCATTGTCAAGGAGCAAATTCCTGACATGCCAGTAGATAACATATTAGCAGAGCCGGAGCTCGCAATACCGCTCCATGTATTGCCTATGCCTGCTGGAAGATCCAGAAGAAGCATCCTGATGCCAACATCGTGGTGACACCATCCGATGCCCTCGTCATTAATACCTCGGAGTATCAGCGAGTGCTCAGCAAGGCATTGAGCTATACTTCCGATAAGAACGCCATCGTTACAATCGGTATCAACCAAGCCGCCCGGAAACAGGCTATGGCTATATAGCCTCAGCAGAGCCAACATCCGTAGATGAAATCTACAAGGTTGAGGCTTTCAAGGAAAAGCCAAACCTGGAGACAGCCGAGCAATACCTTGCTGCTGGCAATTACTATTGGAATGCCGGAATCTTTGTATGGAACATTGATACCATCAGCAAGGCAATCCGCACCTTCCAGCCTCAGCTTGCCAGCATCATGGACGAGATGGCACCTTCTTTCTATACAGAACAGGAGAAAGAGGTGGTCGGCAAACTCTTCCCAACCTGCGAGAAGATAAGCATAGACTATGCCGTGATGGAGAAGCCTAAGGAAATCTATACCTTGCCAGCCGAGTTTGGTTGGAGCGACTTAGGCAGCTGGGGCAGTCTCCGAACCTTGCTTCCACAGGATGAGGCTGGCAATGCCAAGATAGGCAAGGACATCCGCTTGTATGAATGCAAGAACTGCGTGGTTCATACAGCCGATGAAAGCAAGGTGGTAGTTCAAGGCTTGGATGGCTATATCGTAGCGAGAAGAATGGACAACTGCTTGTTTGCTCGTTGAAAGAGGAACAGAGAATTAAAGAGTTTGGAATATAGTGTAAATTGTTATTTATGAATAAAATATATTTTGATGAAGCTGGTTATACTGGCGCAGACTTAACGAATGTGCCTCAACCATATTTTGCATTGGCCTCGGTTCGTTTTACGGAAGAAGAACTTGCTACTATACGAAATGATATAGGCTTGGATGCATATGAAACGGAAATGCATTTTAAAAAGATGCATACTAATTGGGAAGGAAGGAACTTGCTGGATAAGTTGTTTTCTCATCCTCTTCTAGATAAAAAACATATAAAAACAGGTATTGCTTTAAAGAGATTCTGTATATATGCTCAAATTGTTGATAAAATTATTGAGACATTCTTTTATAGTAGAGGTATAGATTTATATGAAAATCAAAATAACAATAAATTAGCAAATTTCCTTTATGCTTTTTCTATTCTCCATAAAAATCAAGAGTTAGTATCCAATTTTGAGAAAGCTTTTGTGGAAATGTTACGTAAACACAGCCAAGATGCAGTTGTGAAGTTTTATCAATCTGTAGATTTATTGATAAATGATTCGGCAACGACCGATAGCTTTAAAGAATTGTTATCTGTGATTCCTCCAACAATCGAAACGGTTCAAGATGCGTTGGTAAAAAAATAATCCATTTTATTTGGATAATACGTTGCCCTTATTTGTGGTATTGGTTGAAAAATGGTATACTGACACAAAAGCTAAAGATGATATAATATTTGATAATTCTAAACCTATAGCTTTTCAAAAAGACTTGATTGAAAAGTTAAGAGACATGCCTGTTGATGAAACAGAAGTGGGTTATGGTGATAGAAGACATGTGTTTCCTTTACCTATAGGTAATATTCTGTTAGCAAGTTCTACTGATTATTTGGGGATACAAATTGCTGATACTGTAGCGAGTGCAATTGTTTTATATTGACAAACAAGAATGATAAACTTCAAAAATATCAGCAACAGTTAAAAGGTTTTGATGTCTTCCGAGAAACTGATGTACCATTAACTCCCTCGACAAAAGAATATTTATTTAAAAATATAGATACATCATCAGATGTTAACCCTTTGGATTTTATTTGTGAACACTTACAATAGTAGAGTAAATGTCAAATCCAACATCTGATAATAACAAGAGAATAGCAAAGAATACTTTGCTTCTGTATTTCCAAATGCTGTTCTTTGTAGTTGTGTATGGTGGTTTGTGAGGCGATGTATGTGGTAAGGATGTTGATATAACAGAGAATATTATGACCGAAGAACAATACAACGAATTGCTGAAAGCCTACACAAAGGAGGCTTTGGCAAGCATGATAAAGGCAGATATACGCACCAGGTTCCCTGAGCCTTATGCCAGTATGTATTGTCAGCAGTTTGATAATTTCAAGAATGTTGCAGATTTCTTTGAATTTGCAGCAAAGTTAATGAGAAGATAAAATCATATTTATAACTAGTCTTTGCTTTTTGCTGATTCAAGTAAATAAGTCTTAAGATTATGTATAGAAAGCTTTGCATCAAGGCGGTCCCATCCCGCACAATATGGCGTAGACCTTTGATGGTCCGCCAACCTTATAGCGTAGCGGTTCTGAGCACCGGAGGGCGGTTACATCCTCTCGTTCCTGAGGAAAGAGAGGCTTGGTGAGAAAAGTGGAGCCTTCCTTAACGGTAAGGAAGGACGGGTAGGTTTTCGAAATCTTTATTATTTAAAGAACAAGATTTATGCACGATATTCAAATCATAATCATGCCGGCGGCGTAGGCAGCCGCTTCTGGCCAATATCAACCCCCGATTACCCAAAATCGATTCATAGATGTGATGGGTGTGGGCCGTTCCCTCATTCAATATTTAATTTAAAAAGTAAATAAAACAATAAACATATAAATCATGTTTAATCTCAGTAAATTCATTGGTCAGTATGTGACCCATCGTGAAACAAGTATGTTTGCTCAGGATATCGAGGCAAACAAGGAGAAACTTTCTGCTGAAATCAAAGGCAAGAAGTTTGTGTGATAGGTGGAGCCGGTTCTATCGGTTCTTCATTCATTAAGGCTGTACTGCGCTTTGAACCACAGAGCGTAGTCGTTGTTGACTTGAATGAGAACGGATTGGCAGAATTGGTTCGTGATGTGCGAAGCACAGAAGGACTTTATGTACCTGATGAGTTCCGTTGTTACACCCTCAACTTTGCAGATCCAATCTTCGAACGTATTTTTCGTGAGGAGAAGGGTTTTGACATTGTAGCCAATTTCTCTGCCCATAAGCATGTACGTTCAGAGAAAGATAAGTATAGTGTTCAGGCACTCATCGAGAACAATGACATCAAGGCAAAGAAACTGATGGATTTGCTTTGCGTATTCCCACCAAAGCATTTCTTCTGCGTATCTACAGATAAGGCTGCTAATCCAGTTAATATCATGGGAGCCAGCAAGCGTATTATGGAAGACCTGGTGATGGCTTATAATGAGCACTTCAAAGTAACAACAGCTCGTTTTGCCAATGTAGCTTTCTCCAATGGTTCTTTACCTGATGGTTGGATTCATCGTTTACAGAAAAAGCAGCCATTGGCTGCCCCTTCTGATGTGAAGCGTTATTTCGTATCTCCTGAGGAGTCTGGCCAGATTTGTATGTTGGCTTGTATCCTTGGTAATGGCGGTGAGGTGTTCTTCCCTAAGTTGGGTGAAGAGCAGATGCTTACCTTCTCATCTATCTGCGATGACTTCGTAAAGGCAGAAGGCTTCAAGAAGGTGGAGTGCAAGAATGATCCAGAGGCAAAGAAGTATGCTGCAGATATGGATTACGAGAGTGATAACTATCCTGTTGTTTACTTCAAGAGTGATACCACAGGTGAGAAAGCTTACGAGGAATTCTATGTTCCTGGTGAGAAAATCAATATGACTCGTTTCTCTGCACTCGGTGTAGTTGAGGAGACAACCCGTCGCCCGATGCCAGAGATTAACCAGTTCTTTGATGAATTGGAGGGCATCTTTGCAGAGCCAGACTTCACCAAGGCTGAAATCGTGACATCTATCAAGAAGTTTATACCTAACTTCGAGCATGAGGAAAAAGGTAAGAACTTGGATCAAAAAATGTAATTTTCAATAAAATGGCAGATTTTAAGAAAACGATAGACTTTATCAAGTCAGTTTATGGCAATCAGGAGTTTACTCCTTTGGCTGTTCCTGTTTTTGCAGGTAATGAAAAGAAATACCTCAACGAGTGTATCGACACAACCTTCGTTTCATCCGTTGGTAAGTTTGTGGATCGCTTCGAGGAGGATATGGCAAAATACACAGGTGCCAAGAAGGCGGTGGTATGTGTAAGTGGTACCAATGCCCTTCACATGAGCTTGTTGCTCGTAGGTGTGAAGCAAGATGATGAGGTTCTTACTCAGGCTCTTACTTTCATTGCAACCTGTAATGCTTTGAGCTATATTGGAGCCCATGCGGTATTCATCGATGTGGATCGTTCTACAATGGGTCTTTCTCCAGATTCTTTGAAGGCATGGCTTGAGAAGAATGCAGAGGTTCGCAAGACGCTCGCAAGGGAGACTTCCAGAAAGCAAGGATTTTGCTTTCGAAGAGGACGACTTGGCTTGCTATAACAAGAATACTGGTCGTCGTGTTAAGGCTTGTGTTCCTATGCACTCATTCGGTCATCCTGTCCGCATTGATGAGATTGCTGCTATCTGTAAAGAGTGGCATATCGAACTTGTAGAGGATGCTGCAGAGAGTATTGGTTCTACATTCAAAGGACAGCATACTGGTACATTTGGTAAGATAGGTGCGATTAGCTTCAACGGTAACAAGACCATCACTACTGGTGGTGGCGGTATGATGCTCTTCGATGATGAGGAGTTGGGTGCATACGCAAAGCATATCACCACACAGGCAAAAATACCACATCGTTGGGAGTTCCGTCACGACCATGTAGGTTACAACTATCGTATGCCAAATATCAATGCAGCTATGGGATGCGCCCAGTTGGAGAACATAGACAAGTATGTAGCAAGCAAGCGTAAGGTTGCTGCTGAATATGAGGAGTACTTCAAGAATGTACCAGATATCGAGTTCTTCGTAGATTCTCCAAATACTGTTTCCAACTATTGGCTCAATGCTGTTATCTTGAAAGATAAGGAGCACAGATTGACTTCCTCACCCAGACAAATGATAATGGCGTAATGACTCGCCCAATCTGGGAGTTGATGAATCGCCTGCCGATGTTTGAAAATTGTGAGAACGATGGCTTGGAGAATACTATCTGGTTTGCAGATAGAGTAGTGAATATTCCAAGTTCTGTTCGTCCTTCTGATTTGCCAAAGGAATAATGAAACGTCCATTAATTCTAATCGGAGGCGGTGGTCATTGCAAGTCTGTGATAGAAGTCGCAGAGAGTGCAGGCTATGAAATCAAGGGAATCCTTGATATGCCGGATGAAGTTGGCAAGGAGGTTCTACCTGGTCATAAGGTAATAGGAACCGATGATGAGATTCCTCAATATGTTGAGGAGTGTGATTTCATTATAACTGTTGGCTTCATCAAAAATCCGACCCTCAGAATCAAGCTATATAATAAGGTGAAGGCGGCTGGAGGCAGATTGGCAACAATCATTGCCTCTACCGCTCATGTTAGTAAATATGCAGAACTGGGCGAAGGTACTGTCATTATGCATCAGGCATTCGTTAATGCTGGTGCAAAGATAGGTGATAATTGCATTATCAATACTTTCGTTAATATCGAACATGATGCACAAATAGGTGACCAATGCCACATCTCGACAGGAACTATGGTGAATGGTGAATGTAAGATTGGAGAGAATTGTTTTATCGGATCTCAATCCGTTTGTGCCAACTGTATCGAAATAGCTTCAGATATTATCGTGGGAGCTGGTTCTGTAGTTCGTAAGTCTATACGTGTGAAGGGAATTTATGCAGGAAATCCTGCAATCCTTAAAATTAAAGCAAAATAGCATGAGCAACCATACATTAATAATTGCAGAAGCTGGTGTCAATCATAATGGTTCCTTGGATATAGCCAAGCAACTTATAGATGCAGCTGTTGATGCAGGAGTTGATATTATCAAGTTTCAAACCTTCAAGGCAGATAAACTTGTATCAAAAGATGCCAAGAAAGCTGAATATCAGAAGAAGAATATAGGTGATGGTGATGATTCTCAGTATCAGATGCTCAAGAAATTAGAACTGTCTGATGCTGATCATCAAGAACTTGTTGCCTATTGTCATCAGAAAGGTATCCGTTTCTGGTCTACAGCTTTTGATTTGGAAAGTATTGATTTCTTGCATTCTCTTGGTTTGGGACTTTGGAAAATTCCTTCTGGTGAAATTACTAACTACCCATTCATCAAAAAGATTGCTCTTCTTCATGAGCCGGTCATCATGTCCACCGGAATGTGCGATGAAGAAGATATCAGGAATGCGATGGAAGTATTGTTGAAGAATGGTTTAACAAAAGAGCAAATTACAATCTTGCATTGTAATACCCAATATCCTACTCCTATGAAGGATGTCAACTTGAAGGCAATGCTAACCATCAAACAGGATTTTGGAACTATTGTTGGTTATTCTGATCATACCCAAGGAATAGAAGTTCCTATTGCTGCAGTAGCTCTCGGCGCACAGGTCATTGAAAAGCATTTCACTCTTGATAGAAATATGGTTGGTCCTGATCACAAAGCCTCTTTGGAGCCGCAAGAACTTAAGGCTATGGTTCACGCTATCCGTAATATAGAGCAGGCTCTGGGAACCGGTATAAAACAGGTTTCAGATTCAGAAACGTGCAACATAGCTGTAGCTCGCAAGAGTATTGTGGCAAGTACCTTTATAAAAAAAAGGTGAAACATTATCCGATGATAACTTAGCAGTTAAGCGTCCTGGCACTGGTATTACACCTATG
>ENA-OQEB01000693-OQEB01000693.1-human-gut-metagenome-genome-assembly--contig:-NODE-693-length-13540-cov-1.569373_pt1 | contig 13540 bp, 17 predicted proteins | sample MGYA00242787_ERZ504619 | MGnify/ENA primary metagenome ERZ504619 (study PRJEB26092, sample SAMD00036317) | human gut metagenome | host: Homo sapiens | study: EMG produced TPA metagenomics assembly of... | reverse complement strand
GTAATTTCTGGCAGGTCCCCGCGCTGGCCGCGGCCATGGCGGGGCTGCTTTTGAATGTATTGGCCCCCGGCACACAGGTGCGTACTGCAGCTTTGCCGGTGCGGGCTTTGCGGAGCTGTCGTCAAGAGCTTTATCCTCGCCGCCATGGAGTGGATCCGCTGGCTGGATGTGCCGCTGCTCTGTCTGCTGGCACTGCTTGTACTGCCGCTTTTGCATCTGACCCGCAGCGCCGTGCTTTCGGACCGGGTGTTCCGCCATCCGTGGCTCGGCCCGGCGGTCACCTTCGTGCTGATGTGGGCCATGATCTTTCTGCCGTCCTACACAATGGGCGGCATCGGTGCTGGGCGGCTTTTGAACGTTGTCTGGATGACCTTTGTGCTGGGTCTGGCTGCCACCGAGTTTTTGCTGCTCGGCTGGCTCGAGCGCGTGCGCGGTGTTTCTCTGCATGGTGCAGAGCAGTTCTGCCGCCACCAGGTCCGCTGTCTGCCGCTGCTTGCCGCCGCTATGCTCCTCTGCATGGCCTGCATCGGCAGCCACACCGTAAAGGAGGGCCAGGACAGCTACTTCGCCACCAGTCTCGAGGCCGCCTATGAGTTGGCCAATGGCAGCGCCAGGCGCTACGCCGACGCCCCTCGACGCGCGGGAGGCACTGCTGAACGACGCCGCCCAACCGGATGTTTCCATCCGCCCGCTGAACGATGACGAACGCCCGTGGCTGCTGTTTTATACCGATGTCGCGCCCGGCCCCGATATGTGGGGGCTGACGCCGTACTTTGGCAAGCAGTCTGTCACAATTTCGGATTTTGAATGACACAAACCCCTGCCGTGCCGCAGGGGTTTTGCATGGATGCAATTCCTATTGAGCAGGTAGGAAACCGCACCTGCCATACTGATTCTATAAAGAGGCTTCCGCATGATCTATCTTGACTATACCGCCAACACCCCGGCAGACCCCGACGTTCTGGACGCATACCTTGCGGCGGAGCGCCGTTATATCGCCAACCCCAACTCTACCCACATTGCCGGGCAGGAGGCCCGCGCCGAGATGGAGCGGGTGACCCAATCCATTGCGCAGCACCTTGGCGTGCAGCCTGCCGAGATCATCTACACTTCGGGCGCGAGCGAGGCGAACAACCTTGCCCTCAAGGGCATTGCCCATGCGTCGCGGCACATCGGCAAGCACATCATCTCCACCCAGCTGGACACTCCTCGGTGGGCGCGTCGCTGTCGGCTTTGCAGCAGCAGGGGTATGAGATCGACCTGCTGGACATTGGCCGAGACGGCAGGGTAGACCTGGACCAGCTGCGGGAGCTGATGCGCGACGATACGATCCTGGTCGCCGTCTGCGCTGTGGACAGTGAGCTTGGCACGATCCAGCCCATCCGGGAGATTGCCGGAATCGTCAAGCCGTACCCCGGCTGCCGCCTGCACGTGGACGCCACCCAAGCCGTCGGCAAGACCGACCTCTGGCTTGACGGCGTCGATACGATGAGCTTCACTGCCCACAAGTTCTACGGCCCCAACGGCATCGGTGCGCTGTACAAGCGCCGCGGCCTCGTCATTGAGCCGCAGATTTCCGGCGGTGCCAGCACCACGATCTACCGCAGCGGCACGCCGACGCTGGGTCTTGCCGTCAGCCTGGACGCCGCACTGACCAAAGCACTGGCCGGGCAGGACGCCCGCAACGCCCATGTGCAAAGGCTGCATGACCGCCTGCTGGCGGGCTTGCAGCAATACAGCCTTGTGCGCGTCAACAGCCCCGCGCATGCTGTGCCGCATATCGTCAATGTCAGCGTGACCGGCGTCAAGGGCACGCGGTTTCAGCAGGCGCTGAGCGAACAGGGCGTCTGCGTGTCGGTCAAATCAGCCTGCTCGTCGGACGGTCTGCCGTCCAAGGCCGTGTTCGCCGTCAGCCGGGATCGCCGCAACGCGCTGTCCAGCTGGCGCATCAGCATCAGCCACCTGACCACCGACGCGGAGATCGACAGCTTCCTGCAAGCCTTTGACACCTGCTACAAAACCCTGACGAATAAGGAGAATTGACCCTTGGAACGCCAATTAGAGACCTATCAAAAAATCGAGCGCAGCATTATCAAAAAATTTCGCAAGCAGCTTTGGACGCCCTTCATCGTGGCCGTCAAGCGGTATGAGCTGATCCAGGCCGGGGACAAGATCGCCGTCTGCATCTCCGGCGGCAAGGATTCGATGCTTATGGCCAAGCTCCTGCAGGAATTGCAGCGCCACAGCGAGGTTCCGTTTGAGCTCGTCTACCTCGTCATGGACCCCGGCTATAATGAAATCAACCGCCAGAAGATCGAGAGCAACGCCGCGCTGCTGCACATTCCCATCACAGTATTTGAGACGAACATCTTTGATGTCGCCAACAACAGTGATAAGTCGCCCTGCTACCTCTGCGCCCGCATGCGCCGCGGCCACCTGTACAAGAAAGCGCAGGAGCTTGGCTGCAACAAAATCGCGCTGGGACATCATTTTAATGATGTCATCGAGACGACAGTCATGAGCATGTTCTACGGCTCCCAGCTGCAGGCCATGCCGCCGAAGCTGCACAGCACCGAACTTCCCGGGCATGACACTGATCCGCCCGATGTACTGCATCCGCAGGATGACATCATCGCGTGGCGCCGCTACAATGAGCTGGAATTTATCCAGTGCGCCTGCCGTTTTACCGAGGCCTGCACGATCTGCGACAACGGCGGAGGCGGCTCCAAGCGTCAGGAGGTCAAGGTCCTGCTGCGCCGCCTGATGCGCGACAACCCGAACATCGAAAACAGCATCTTCCGCAGCATCCACGCTGTATCGCTCGACACAATGCCCGGCTACAAGTCCGAGGGTGTGGAGCATTCGTTCTTGGAGCGGTTTGACAGGGTCGAGGAAGAACTGAAAACAAAAAAGGCTTCCTCCGAGGGGGAAGCTGTCCGCGAAGCGGACTGATGAGGCGGAGCTGCTGCGGCAGCTTGCCCCTCATCCGGCCTCGCTGCGCTCGTCCACCTTTCCCCACGGGGGAAGGCTTTTTTATTATCCTCACCACTGCCGCCGGTATTCCCCCGGCGTCGTGCCCTCTACTTTTTTAAATAAGCGGGAAAAATAATTTGCGTCGTTCAGCCCGCATTCCTGCGCAACGTTCTCCACGCTTTTGTCCGTGAACCGCAGCAGCCGCTTGGCCTGCGTAATGCGCAGCTGCGTCAGGTAGCTCGTCACCGAAAGCCCGAACTGATCCTTGAACACCCGCGTCAAGTAAAACTTATTGATGTAAAACCGCTCGGCCAGCACGTCCAGCGTGATCTTCTCGGCAAAATGCAGGTCAAGATAGTCCTTGATTTCCTGCACATTCTGTCGCTTTGTGCCCGCAGTGCGCACAATTTCGGGGTGCCAGCTTTCCTGCATCAGAAGGGTCAGCAGGGCAAACAGTCCCTCACAGATCTGCATATCCCGCACGTAATTGTCAGAGGCCGCCAGCGTGTACAGTGCTTCGAGACGGCGGGTGTAGGGTGCGGTATTTTCCGGGTGAAAGCTCGGCTGGCCGCCGCGCTCACGATATTTTTTGTAGATGGCTGCCATATTCGGGCCGTAAAAGTGCGCCCACCGCAGCTGCCACAGGTCGTCGCCCGTATAATGGCGATAGGGGCGGCGGCAGTCGAGAAACACACAGTCCCCGGCGCTTAGCACGCGGGTCTCGCCCTCATATTCCAGCGTGCCGCTGCCGCTTTCGACCACAAAAAACAGGTAGGAGGCCAGCCCCTGCCGGGTGCTGGCATGGGGGCTGCGTGCCTGCAGCTGCCCGACCTCCTGCAGATGCACAAGGTTCGATTTTGCAAACGCCGACGGCGTGTAGATCATGCGCCGGGCGTGCACAAGCTCACCGTCAAACAGCGGGGTATCCATCCGCGTCACCTCCAGGAACCCAGTATACCAAAAAAGTCAATATAATGCTAGTCTTTTGCAAGATTCCCACTGCCCAAGCACAAAATAATGCGGTACAATAACAAACAAGATACGAAAATCCGCGCAGTACGCTGCGCAAGATACAGATGAAAGGGTAGTAACCTATGAAAAAAGCACTCATCACCGGCATCACCGGCCAGGACGGCAGCTATCTGGCTGAGTTCCTGCTGGAAAAGGCTACGACGTCCACGGCGTCATCCGCCGTTCCTCCGTCGATTACCGCGAGCGCATCGCCCATCTGGAGGGTCACCCGCACTTCCACCTGCACTACGGCGATCTGAGCGACTCCATGAGCATCCTCTCCGTCGTCAGCACCGTGCGGCCCGACGAGATCTACAACCTCGCCGCCCAGAGCCCATGTGCAGGTCAGCTTTGATGTGCCGGAGTTCACCGCCGACGTCGATGCCACCGGCGTGCTGCGCGTGCTGGAGGCTGTGCGCCTGTCCGGCCTCAAGGACACCTGCCGCATCTATCAGGCATCTACGTCCGAGCTGTACGGCAAGGTCGAGGAGGTTCCCCAGAACGAGAACACACCGTTCCACCCCTACAGTCCCTACGCTGTCGCCAAGCAGTACGGCTTCTGGATCGTGAAGGAGTACCGCGAAGCCTACAATATGTTCTGCTGCTCCGGCATTCTCTTCAACCACGAGTCCGAGCGCCGCGGCGAGACTTTTGTCACCCGCAAGATCACGCTGCTGCCGCCCGCATTGCGCAGGGCAAGCAGGATAAGCTGTACCTGGCAACCTGTCCAGCCTGCGCGACTGGGGCTATGCCAGGGACTACGTCGAGTGCATGTGGCTGATTTTGCAGAACGACAAGCCCGAGACTTCGTCATCGCCACCGGTGAGCAGCACTCCGTCCGCGAGTTCTGCCAGCTGGCCTTCCACGATGTGGGCATCGAGCTGGAATTTGTCGGCGAGGGCATGAACGAGAAGGGCATCGACAAGGCCACGGGCAAGACGGTCATCGAGGTCAGCCCCGACTTCTACCGCCCGACGGACGTCGTCAACCTCTGGGGCGACCCGTCCAAAGCAAAGCGCGAGCTGGGCTGGAACCCGACCAAGACCACGTTTGAGCAGCTCGTCAAGATCATGGTCGACCACGACATGAAGAAGGTTGCCGTCGAGCGCGCTGAGGAGCACATCAAGACGAACCTGGCTGAGTATCTCGAAAAGGGCGTTATCAAATAATTTATTCAAAAGAGGGTAACTTATTATGATGGACAAAAATGCAAAAATCTATGTTGCCGGGCACCGCGGCATGGTGGGCAGCGCCATCGTGCGTGAGCTGCAGCGCCAGGGCTACAACAATATCATCACCCGCACCCACAAGGAGCTTGACCTCTGCCGTCAGGAAAATGTCGAAAAGTTCTTTGCCGAGGAGAAGCCCGAGTACGTATTCCTTGCCGCGGCCAAGTCGGCGGCATCGTCGCCAATCAGGAGGCGCTGGCCGATTTCATGTGGTTCAACATGACGCTCGAGATGAACGTCATCCACTCTGCCTGGCAGAACGGCTGCAAGAAGCTGGAGTTCCTCGGCTCGTCCTGCATCTATCCGCGCATGGCTCCGCAGCCGATGAAGGAAAGCTGCCTGCTGACTTCCGAACTGGAAAAGACGAACGAGGCTTACGCCCTCGCCAAAATCAGCGGCCTCAAATACTGCGAGTTCCTGAACCGCCAGTACGGCACGGACTATATCTCGGTCATGCCCACGAACCTGTACGGCCCCAACGATAACTACCACCCGACCCACAGCCATGTGGTTCCCGCACTGATCCGCCGCTTCCATGAGGCGAAGGTCAACGGCGTCGAGAGCGTCACCTGCTGGGGTGACGGCAGCCGCTGCGCGAGTTTTTGTATGTGGATGACCTGGCGAACCTCTGCGTGTTCCTGATGAACCACTACTCCGGCAACGAGACAGTCAACGCGGGTACCGGCAAGGAGCTGACCATCAAAGAATTGACCGAGCTCGTTGCCAAGGTCGTCGGCTACACCGGCAAGATCGAGTGGGACGCCTCCAAACCCAACGGCACGCCCCGCAAGCTGCTGGACGTCTCCAAGGCGACGAACCTCGGCTGGACCTACAAGACCGAGCTGGAGGACGGCCTGCGCCTGTCCTATGAGGACTTTCTGAACAACCCGATGCGCGCCGAGCGCTGAAAGGAAACGCTATGAATATCATCCTGCTGTCCGGCGGCTCCGGCAAGCGCCTGTGGCCGCTGTCGAACGACATTCGTTCCAAGCAGTTCATCAAAATCTTCAAGACCGCCGACGGGTACGAGTCGATGGTCCAGCGCGTCTACCGCCAGATCAAGGAGGTCGACGCCGACGCCAGCGTGACGATTGCCACCAGCAAGACGCAGGTATCGTCCATTCACAACCAGCTGGACAATTCGGTGGGCGTCTGCGTCGAGCCGTGCCGCCGTGATACCTTCCCGGCCATCGCACTGGCGACAGCTACCTGCACGACGTCAAGGGCGTCGGCCTTGATGAGGCTGTCGTCGTCTGCCCGGTAGACCCCTATGTCAACAATGACTATTTTGCCGCGCTGAAAACGCTGGCCGAGCTGGCCGGGCAGGGGAACGCGAACCTCTCCCTGATGGGCATTGAGCGACCTACCCGAGCGAAAAGTACGGCTACATTATCCCGCAGAGTGCCGACGCCGTCAGCCCGGTCAAAACGTTTAAAGAGAAGCCCGACGCCGCCACCGCCGAAAAGTACATTGCCCAGGGGGCGCTCTGGAACGGCGGTGTGTTTGCCTACAAACTGCGCTACGTGCTGGACAAGGCCCACGAACTGATCGATTTCACCGATTACAAGGACCTGTTCGATAAGTACGAGACACTGAAAAAAATCAGCTTCGACTACGCCGTTGTCGAGAATGAGTCCCAAATTCAGGTAATGCGCTTTGCGGGCCAGTGGAAGGATATGGGCACCTGGAACACCCTGACCGAGGCCATGGAGGAGCCGAGCATCGGCAAGGCCATGCTGAACGACACCTGCCAGAACGTCCATGTACTGAACGAGCTGGACGTGCCCGTGCTCTGCATGGGGCTGAAGGACGTCGTCGTCTCGGCCAGCCCGGAGGGCATTTTGGTCTCTGACAAGGAGCAGTCCAGCTACATCAAGCCGTATGTGGACAGCATCCATCAGCGGATCATGTTTGCCGAAAAGTCCTGGGGTTCCTTCCGCGTGCTCGACGTCGAGGACGCGAGCATGACCATCAAGATCACGCTCACCCCCGGCCACGGCATGAACTACCACAGCCATGAGAACCGCGACGAGGTCTGGACCGTCATCTCCGGTACCGGCCATGCGATTCTGGACGGCGTGCGCCGCGACGTGAAGCCAGGGGATATCCTGACGATGCCCGCCGGCTGCCGCCACACAGTCTTTGCCGACAGTGATCTGAAAATCATCGAGGTTCAGCTCGGTTCGGCCATCAGCGTGGAGGATAAGCAGAAGTATCCGCTGCCGCAGGCTTGACAGCGGCGCAAACCGCGCTATACTAAATAAGTATTCGCAAAAACACAGCGACGGAGAAAGTACGCACAAGCTGCTTTAGGCAAGAGAGGGCGGTCACCGGCTGCAAGCCGCCTGTAAAGCACTTATGCGGAAATTCGCTCCCGAGTGGTGCGTGGGAAAGGCCAAGGCCGAGTAGTGCGCAACGGTTCTGCACCGTTACCGGCAGCAAAGAGTGCCGCACTTTACAGCGCGGAACACGGGTGGTACCGCGGAGAATTGTATTTTGCAAGGCTTCGTCCCTGATTCAACACAGGGACGGGGCCTTTTGTTTGCTCCGGCCCTACTTCAAGCAGAGGTGTACTATGGAAGAAAAAATCAAGGAGCTGCGCGCCGCCATTGAGCAGGCCAGCGCAGACGTCACCGACAAGGCCCGGCTTTCTGACTTCTGGCAGAAATACCTGAGCAAGAACGGCGAGGTCGCGGGCTTGACCAAGAGTCTGCGCGATGTCCCAAGGAGGACCGTCCCGCCGTCGGCAAGACCATCAATGAGTTCAAGCAGTGGGCCGAGGCACAGTATCAGGCCCTGTCCGAGCAGGTCGAAAAAGGCCGCGCTCGAGGCCCGCAACGCCGCCGAGACCGTCGACATCACGATGCCCGCCAAGATTCGCCAAACCGGCAGCCTGCACCCGATCACCCTCGTCAAGAATGAGATCATCGACGTGTTCGCCGGTATGGGCTTTGAGATTTACGAGGGCCCCGAGGTCGAGGACGACGACCACAACTTTACCCGCCTGAACGTGCCGAAGAACCATCCCGCCCGCGACATGCAGGATACGTTCTACGTCGCTGACAACATTGTGCTGCGCACCCAGACCAGCGGCGGTCAGATCCGCGTCATGGACATGGAAAAGCCGCCCATCAAAGTGCTGGTCCCGGGCCGCGTGTTCCGTTCCGACTCCGATGCGACCCACTCTCCGATGTTCCACCAGATGGAAGGCCTCGTCGTTGACAAGGGCATCACGCTCTGCGACCTGCAGGGAATGCTCGACAAATTCGTCCAGGCGCTGTTCGGTGCAGACGTCAAGACCCGCCTGCGTCCGTCTTACTTCCCGTTCACCGAGCCGAGCGTCGAGGTCGACGTTTCCTGCTTCGAGTGCGGCGGCAAGGGCTGCCCGCTGTGCAAGCACACCGGCTGGATCGAGGTTCTCGGCGCCGGTGTCGTCCACCACAGCGTACTGGAAAACTGCGGCATTGACCCCAACGTCTACTCCGGCTTCGCATTCGGCATCGGCATTGAGCGTATCGCCATGCTGAAGTACGGCATCAACAACATCGGTCTGATGTTTGAAAACGATCTGCGCTTCTTGAAGCAGTTCGAGGATTGACAGGGGAGGAGTACAGAGTATGAAAGTACCATTCAGCTGGTTGAAGCAATATGTTGACATCGACGTCACCGCGCAGGAGCTTGAGGATAAGCTCTTTGGCTGCGGCTTTGAGGTCGAGGAGCTGATCGACCTCGGCGGCGAGATCTCCAAGGTCGTTGTCGGTGTTGTGACCGAGTGTGTCCCGCAGGAGGGCACCCATCTGCACATCTGCAAGGTTGACTGCGGCGAGTACGGCCACGACATCCAGATTTCCACCGGCGCACCCAACGTCTACGCCGGTATGCACACCGCCGCCGCACTCGACGGCTCCACGCTGCCCGGCGGCGTAAAAATCAAGGCGAAGCCCCTGATGGGCGTCGAGTCCAACGGTATGCTGTGCAGCGGCGAGGAGCTGGGCCTGAACGAGGATCTGTACCCCGGTGCCGAGGTCTACGGCCTGCTCGATTTGCCGAAGGACACTGTCCCCGGCACGCCCATTCAGCAGGTCGTCGGCCTTGACGACTACATTTTTGATATTTCCATCACGGCCAACCGCGCCGACTGCCAGAGTGTGCTCGGCATTGCGCGCGAGGTTGCAGCAGTTCTGAACAAGCCCCTCAAAATGCCCGCCACCGACTACACGGTCAGCGACTATGTTGATCCGCGCCTGTCCATCAGCGTCGAGGCCGAGGATCTCTGCCCGCGCTACATTGGCCATTATGTCCGCAACATCACGCCGGGCGAGTCCCCACGCTGGATGCGCCGTCAGCTGGCCCTGTGCGGTCTGCGCAGCATCTCCAACGTCGTTGACATCACGAACTATGTCATGCTGGAGATTGGCCAGCCCATGCACGCCTTCGACATGGACGCGCTGGAAAGCTGCCAGATCCTCGTCCGCCGCGCCAAAGACGGCGAGAAGATCACAACGCTGGACGAAAAAGAGTTCACCCTGACGCCCAACAACCTCGTCATCTGCGACGGCTCCAAGCCCGTTGCGCTGGCGGGTGTCATGGGCGGCTGAACAGCGAAATTAAAGATACCACCACCCAGCTGCTGTTTGAGAGCGCCAAGTTCGCCCGCGACAACATCCGCAAGACGGCCCGCGGCCTCGGCCAGAACACCGACGCCTCCAGCCATTACGAGAAGGGTATCTCCGAGTACACCACCGAGCTTGGCATGGCCCGTGCTGCACCTGATTCAGGAGCTGGGCTGCGGCGAGGTCACCTCCACCCATTTTGACTGTTCTGCCGGTGCCCCGCGTGAGGGCAAGCGTTTCACGGCCAAGGTCAGCGGCATCAATGCCATCCTCGGCATCACTGTGCCCACCGATGTGATTCTGGACATCCTGAACCGCCTGCAGTTCGAGGTCAAACTCGAAGCCGACGGCGACACGATGCAGGTCGTCGCGCCCCGCTGGCGTGAGGACATCGAGGTCGGTGAGCCCGACCTGGCCGAGGAGGTCATCCGCGAGTACGGCTATGAACACATCGTGCCCACCTTCCTGAAGCTGCCACCGTCACCACCGGCGGCCTGACCGCCGAGCAGAAAGCGCAGGCCAAGGCCAAGCGCACCATGTGTGCCCAGGCTTCTACGAGGCCGAGACGCTGGCTTCTACGCCGACGCTGACCTCGACATGCTGCACATTGCCGCTGACGCGCCGGAACGCAAGGTCATCCGTATCCTAAACCCCATTTCCTCCCATCTGACCATCATGCGCCCGCTGCTGGCACCGTCCCTGCTGAATGTCGTCGTCGACAACCTGCGCAAGAGCAACGCCGAGGGTCGTCTGTTCGAGATGTCCAACATCTACATCCCGAAGCAGCTGCCCGTCACCGAACTGCCCGAGGAACGTCTGCATCTGGGCTTTGCTGCCTGGGGCAGTGAGGAGGACTTCTTCGCAGTCAAGGGTGCTGTCGAGAGCTTCGGCACTGCGTTCGGCGTCGAGCTGACCGTCGAGCGCGCGACGGACGTTGCCTGGCTGCACCCCGGTATTGCCGCTTATATCCTGTGCAAGGGCGAGCGCGTCGGTGTCTTTGGCAAGCTGGCTAATGATGTGACAAGCGAGCTCAAGCTGCCCAAGGACAGCCGCGCCAACCTGAACATCTATCTGGGAGAGATCGACTGGGTCGCGTTCCACGCGCTGGTCCCCGCCGCCATCCACTACCAGCCCATCCCCGAGTTTGCCCCGGTCCAGCGTGATCTGCGCTCGTCGCCCCCGAGAGCATGGAGTGCGGCACCCTCGTCACCGAGATGCAGCGCGCCTGCAAGCAGCTGACTAAGGTCGAGCTGTTCGACATCTACCGCGGCGAAAAGCTCGGCGCGGACAAGAAGAGCATGGCGTTCAGCCTGTCCTTCCAGCCCGCTGACAAGCCGCTGACCCCCGATGAGATCGACCGCTTCGTCAAGAAAATTCTCGGCAACCTGAAGTTTAAGCTCGGCATCGAGATCCGCGAGTAATCTGTTTTTGCTGTCCGTCCTGCGCCGCACGGTGCGGGACGGATATTTTTTACAGATTTTTGTATGATATTTCCCTTGTCTTTTTGCCGCGCAGGTCGTATAGTAAAGATAGTATTGTGTTACAGGAGAATCCATCATGGCAAAGATTCACCGCAGCGATGCACCGCTGCCGCAGGCCCCTTCCGTTCAGGTAAAGGCATCCTATACAGTCACCGATCTGCCGAAGGTTTCTCCGCAGGAACCTGCGGCCTTCTACGACCAGGACAACGACGAGGACTATCGCCGGCGCGAGACCGCGAAGTGCAAAAAAAAGCGCGGTAATCTGCTGTACACCCTCGCGATGATCGTTTTCGCCGCGATCTTCCTCATCAGCGGCGGCCTGCTGGTCAAGCGGTTCCTCGATGACCGCAAGACCGAGAGCGAGTTTGCTGACCTGCAGTCGATGATCAATACCGCGGCGACCCCGGCCCCTGCAGGGGAGAATGTCAACCCCAACGGTGCCAGGTTTGCTGCCCTGCGCGACAAGAACAGCGATTTTGTCGGCTGGATCTCCATCGACGGCACCAATCTGGATTTTCCGGTTATGTACGCGCCGGACAACAAGGACTTCTATCTGCGTCATGACTTCAACAAAGCCTACAGCGTCTACGGCGTACCGTACCTGGACGAGCAAACGACGCTCGGGGCCAACGCCGAGAGCGACAACCTGATCATCTACGGCCACAATATGAAAACCGGCACGATCTTCGGCTGCCTGACCGAGTACCGCAAGGCCGACTACTATCAGGAGCACCCCTTCATTGAGTTTGACACCGTCTACGGGGACGCCAAGTATGAGGTGTTCGGTGCGTTCACCATTGATGTCGTCAACGACACCTCGTTTATCTACAACCAGTACATCGACATGGACGAGGACACCTACAACCGCTATGTGGACCAGGTCATCTCCCGCAGCGACGTGGACAGCGGCATCCGCCCTGCCTACGGTGAGCAGCTGCTGACCCTCTCTACCTGCGAGTATTCGTCCGCTAACGGGCGCTATGTCGTCGTAGCGCGTCGGGTCCGTGACTAATTTCCGAAAGTAATTGCATCACGCACTTTAGATTCTTTTGCAAAACGCGCAAAATGTTCTCTTGCTTGCAGATTGCGCTTGCTATCTTCCGGGAATGTGCTATGCTAATAAATGCGCGATAACTTTTGATTCGTTCTTATATGGTGTAAGAAACCGGAAAGGGAGAATGCGCGCAGCGGGCAGCCGTAGCCCTTGACGGCTGCCCGCTTTGTCTTTATGCTGCGCACATCTGTACAAAATCTGCGTAAAGCTATAGACATTTGTACCCAAATGGCATATACTGTAAAAGTATTTTGCTCTAATCCAATAAAATGGAAAGTATAGTTTCAACGCTGTAACAAAGGGAGGATACCTGTTATGTGTGGAATCGTAGGATATATTGGTGAGCAGCAGGCAGCACCGATCTTACTTGCAGGACTTTCAAAACTGGAATACCGTGGTTATGATTCAGCCGGTATCTGTGTTCGTGATGAGTCCACCGGAAATGTTGAAGTAGTAAAAGCCAAAGGTCGTTTACGTACCCTGATCGAGAAAACAGATGACGGACATTCTGTAATCGGTACCAGCGGTATCGGACATACACGTTGGGCAACACACGGTGAGCGTCTGAGAACAATGCACATCCGCATTGCTCTGATGATAAAAACGTTGTTCTGGTTCATAATGGAATTATTGAAAACTTTCAGGAACTGAAAGAGAAATTAGTAAAACGTGGCTATACATTCTATTCTGAGACAGATACAGAAGTAGCTGTAAAATTGATTGATTATTATTACAAAAAGACAACTGATATGCTGATGGAAGTTGGATTCCCTTCTTATTTTGGTTATAACGCACCGCAAAACAACAGCAGCGATATGAATATCGAAAGGTTGGGATCTTGAACTTTCCTGGAGCGATCAAATCAACGATTTCCGATACGGTGTAAGTTTCAATTTGTCCGATTATCGTTCTAAAATGGGATACATGGCAAACCGACAGAAAATCGATGATAACAAGATCACTGAAGAAGGTCTTATTTTAACGAATGGTACGGATACAAAAGTATGGGCATTATCTTGAATGATGCTGCCATGTTGGACGAAAACGGAAATACCATTCCAGTTCTGACTAACAACGATAAAGCAGGTAACATACGTTACCAAGATATAGATGGAGACGGCAAAATCACTGCTTCCGCCGATCGTGTACGCTTGGGCAATTCCCTACCAGAAATGCAAT
>ENA-OQEB01000692-OQEB01000692.1-human-gut-metagenome-genome-assembly--contig:-NODE-692-length-13544-cov-2.538720_pt1 | contig 13544 bp, 22 predicted proteins | sample MGYA00242787_ERZ504619 | MGnify/ENA primary metagenome ERZ504619 (study PRJEB26092, sample SAMD00036317) | human gut metagenome | host: Homo sapiens | study: EMG produced TPA metagenomics assembly of... | reverse complement strand
TCATGGCACAGAATACTGTATTCCTGCTTATGACAGCTCTCATCAGAAACTTCTACAAAGCTATTATGCAGAGATTGAAAACCCATGAATTTGGATTGCGTGCCACCAGCAGAATCAAGACCTTTGTTTTCAAGTTCATCTCTGTTCCTGCGAAATGGATTAAGACATCACGTAGGCATGTATTGAACATTTACTCAGACAACAATGCTTATGCCAACCTGTTCAAGACAGACTTTGGTTAAAGACCATGCTTTTCTGGTTAAACCAGCGTATTACCTCAAGTCGCTTTATGGGGTAAGGGGATTTTGTGTCTGCGACATTTCTGTTGTGCAAGAAATATGTACAATAAAATGAATTTTGTCGCTTTGCAAGCAAAATCCCACTAAACCCTATAGGTTGCGGATTTGAGGTTAATTATTAATTCTTAATTACTTATAGAGCTGCTTGATTTCTGCTCCCTGATAGTAGTGCAGCAGGATGTCGTTGTAGGCATATCCCTGCTCTCCCATCACGGCAGCTCCTATCTGACAGAGCCTACGCCATGTCCCCATCCGGCTCCGATGATGTCGAAACGCTGAGGAATGCCGTTGGCATCGATGTTCTGCTTATCCACCACGAAGGCTGAACTGTAGAGATGGGTGTCGCTGAGGGCACGGCGAATCTCCAATTCCTTACCAATGGTGAAAGTCTTCTCGGTACCGATAATCTGGAGCTTGCTGATGCGTCCGCTCTTGCCTCGCTCCACAGCCTTCATGTCGAGGATGGCACCGAAGTCCATCTTCAGTTTGTCGGCGATGAGCTGGCGCAGCTGCTCCTGGGTGTAAGATACCTTCCAGCGGTAGAAGTCGGCTGTCTCCTGATCGTAATCATTCAATACCTGCGAGAGGATTTTCTTATCCTGCGTATTGCAGAATGCCTCTGGGTTAGAGCGAATCCATTTTTCTGCTACAGTTCATCCGTCAAGTCTAAAAGAAGAAAAATCAGAAAGCAAAGAAGATTCGGAAGAAGAACCAGCAACAGAAACTCCTAACTCCTCACTCCTAACTCCTAACTCCTCACTCCTAACTCCTAACTTAGAACTTACCCCCACAATATAGTCTCTTACGCTCGCTAGATAGCTCTTCGGCGTATTCTCCCAGCAATACTGGAACTCCTCGGTTACACCGCCACAGCACTTGGAGAAGCGGGCATCGCATATCTCATCACCATCCAAGAGCACCTGTCCCTTGGTTTGTCGGATTGCCTCTGCCACGTGGGGCGAAGTCTCCTTGGTAATGCCTTGGTAACGCTGGCAGTGGTCGTCGGCACAGACATCAAAGATGGTGTGGTCCTCACGGTCGTACCAGCGGATGAGCATGTCGTCCTTCTTGACGAACGAGAAGAAATTATTGCCACTCTCAGCCACCTCTCTGCGCTTCTTCATCTGCGCCAAGAGCCAAGAACGGGAGATGACGGCATGGGCCTTGAGGAGTTCGAGACTGGAAGTGGCACTCATCTCGCTGCTGATGACACTCTCCAGGTATTTCTCCACGGGCAGTTCGTTGATGGCACATATCTTATCTGCCTCCACCACAAATCGGAGCGTGCCCAGGAAGGTCTGCGTCTCCTTGCGCTCCCAGTGGAAGTTGACCCCGATGGTTACATCGCTCAATGAGAAGGAAGCGTCGCTGCTCTGCGGATGGAAGGTAAGCGAACTGTACTGATTGCCATTCCAGAGCACGCCGCCCTCGGAAAATTCCACTTCTTGTTCGCCCGACCTTACCTCGCCCTTCGCTAGGTATGGAGCATTGAGGGTGAAGTGAATCTTCTGTCCGCTCACGATGCCCACGGTTACCTCGGGTTGCTTACCATTATTATATAAGGTGGAGGTGGTGACAGATGTCTCTGCCTCCTTGGAAGCCTTGAGCTTGGTGATGATGCTGTTCATCTTCTCCTGACTGACGCCACACTCCTGGAGAATGGCTGTAGCCTTCTCATCGGTGAGCTTGCGGAAGTCTTCCTCTAGGGGTGATGATGAGTCCCGACATATCCAAGGCTCCTGGCGAAACCATGACTTGCGCCTCGCCCTCGGCAAAGTAAGCCCCTGGGCGATGCTTCTCTCTTGGGATGACGACGCTGATAAACTCGTCGCCCTTGCGCCAAGCGATGATGTTCATCATTGGCTCCGTCTCATCGCCACGCACAGGCATCGACTTATAGAGACGGCGGAAGAGAGCCTCGTCGCTATCCTCGCTCTTCGAGATGATGACGAAGGCTGGCACGATGAAGTCATGCACCTGGCTATCTTCTCCTCATCATTGAGCGAGATGATGTCGGTGAGGTTGCGAGAGAGTCGCTGCCAGTTGGTCAGCAATGGCAGGATGCCACTGGTGCCTGCCTGGAAGTGGAGATGGTCAGGGGCTGAGGCACCACACTTCGGACCATTATAGAATACCATCAATCGCTGTGGAGCGAGAGGAAGCGATGCATCTCGCCATAATTCTTGTAGATGGCTTGTGGCTGATGCTTCTTGGCTGGTATGGTGAAGTGGACGGGCAAGATAGGGAATGGATTGACCAAGAGCTGGAATCGGTCGTCTATCTGCTTAGCCATCTGTACCTTAGGTCGGTTCTTATCACAGAGGAAGCAAGGGCGATCGCCCAGGGTCTTCTTATCTATCTTGGCTCCCGTGCTCACGATGCGAGCTGGGTTCCACTGGAGCTTTATCAACTCGGAGAGCTGCTGGGTCTCCACATGCTTGAGGTCACGGAAGCGATGGCGGGCATCCTCCCATTTCTCCAACTGGCGATTGAAGAAGCGCGAGATGCTACTATCCTCCATGATGTCTGCCTTGCCCTGGAGCATCTGCTGGCGAGCCTTCAGTTCCATGGTGCGCAGGCGGTCCTTGTAGAGATTGTTGGCATTCACACGGTCGATGCTCAGCGCGGCATCACTGTTGCCTCCCCAGCGACGACAGAGATAGAGTTCGTCATAGATTCTGCCGATGCGATAACGGCGAGAGAAAGTCAAGCCGAGCATAGTCCTCACCATAGGAGGTGTTAGGGAATTGGATCTGGCGAACCAATGGGGTGAAGAAGGCACGAGGTGCGCCCAAGCCATTGATACGCAGGGCATTGTTGCAGCCATTATCATCAGTCCATTCCTTGTGGTCGATGAGTCCCGGAGGCAGGGTGTTGAGGTCGAAATCACACATGCGATAAGAGCCAATCATCATCGCTGCCTTCTGCTTGTGGAAGGCATCCACTATCTTCTGCAGGGTCTTTGGCGATGAGTAGAGGTCGTCGCTATCCAGCTGCACGGCGAACTTGCCACAGTGGTCGCTGTTGATGGCTACATTCCAGCAGCCTCCGATACCGAGGTCTCTTCGCTCTGGGATGATTTGGAAGAGCTTAGGGGACTTGGCGGTAGACTTATCAGATGGCTTAGCAGATAACTTATCGGCTGCCTTGACTGAAGATTTCTGATGGATTTCCTCGATGATTTCGTCAAGAATCTCACCTGTGCGGTCGGTGGAGTGATTGTTCACCACGATGACATTAAACTTAAAGCTAGTCTTCTGGCTGAGGGCACTCTTCACAGCATCGGCGATAGTCTTCTCTCGGTTGAAAACAGGGATGACGACGGATGCCTCGTATTCGAACTCCTGCTCGCCGAAGTCGGGCTGGCGATAGAAGCTGGTATCTATCAGGCTCCCACCTTGTCGAGATGCTGGGTGCAGGCACGCTCCATCTCTATCTGAACCTCACGGTTGCGAGGGTTCACATAGTCAAATTGCTTCTCTCCGCTCTTGCGGTTGTCCAGTTCGTCCTCAGTATAGAGGAACTCATTGAGATGGAAGATTTCTCCCACTCGGCTCAGGTAGAGGCGCAGGTCGTAGAGACCAGCAAACTGATATTCCACACGGTCTTGCTGGGCGGAATAGTCGCGCAGAGCCTGCGACTTGACGAGCCAAAGGCTTCCGAAGTCGAAGTCATCACGTAGGGAGCCTAGCTGGTAGTCGATGACAGGGTGTTTCTCCAGCTTGCCTTTCACGCTGGTTGTGGCTTCATCGGAAGAAGACTCATCCTTCACCATCGAATAGTGGTCGGAATATACCATCACTGCCCCGGTATCATCCGCCGTGCGGAGGAATCTTTCCAGGGCATAGAGCCCCCAGCGGATGGGGGTGGTTTTGGTACAAATCATCGCATAGTCGGCATCGGTGTTCTCAGAGATGCTGACCACGGTGTTGGAACTCTCTAATCGGTCGATGATCACAAAAGTGCATCCATCGGGCACCTGATGGTGGGCTGCAAAGTCAGCGCTCACCAAGAGGTTGATATGCTGAACTGTCTTGTTGTCATGAAGTTCAACGAGGGCTTTTTGAGCCTCTTCGAGGTCTTCACAAGGCAAGAAAAGGTCTATTTTTTCTCTCATTTTCGTTTAATTTATTAAAATATGTGGCAAAGATACTAATTTTTCGGCAAAAAAGCGTATCTTTGCAGTATGAATAATGAAAAAAAATATCTTCTGGGCCTTACACTTGCCGAATTGAAGCAGGTGGCGAAGGATCTCGGCATGCCCGCCTTCACCGGTGGACAGATGGCGAAATGGCTCTATGAGCAGCACGTGAAGAGCATCGACGAGATGACAAATATCTCGAAAGCCAACCGTGCCAAACTCGCTGCCGAATACGAAATAGGATGTGCAGCACATAGCGACGCACAATACTCGGTGGATGGTACCATCAAGTACCTCTTCCCTACCCGCAGCGGCAAGTTTGTGGAGACGGTGTATATCCCCGACAAGGATAGAGCACGCTCTGCGTATCGTCGCAGGTGGGTTGTAAGATGAACTGTCTCTTCTGCCAGACGGGCAAGCAGGGATTTGAGGGCAGTCTGCCTGCGGGCGACATCCTGAATCAGATCTACTCGCTGCCAGAGGTGGACAAGTTGACCAACATCGTGTTTATGGGACAGGGCGAGCCGATGGACAACCTGGACAATGTGCTGCGTGCCACGGAGATCTTGACCGCCGACTACGGTTGGGGCTGGAGCCCGAAGCGCATCACGGTAAGTTCGGTGGGCGTGAAGAACAAGCTGAAGAGATTCTTGGAGGAGAGCGAATGCACGTGGCCATCTCCATGCACGACCCGATACCAAGCGAGCGTGCTGAGCTGATGCCTGCCGAGAGGGGCATGGGCATAGAGCAGGTCATCGAACTGCTTCGCAACTATGACTTCTCTCATCAGCGCAGACTCTCGTTCGAGTATATCGTCTTCAAGGGTGTGAACGACAGCATGCAGCATGCCAAGGCCATCATCAAGCTGGTGAAAGGCCTGGACTGCCGCTTCAATCTCATCCGCTTCCACCAGATACCAGACATCCCATTGCATGGAGTGAATGATGAGAAGATGGAGCAGTTCCGCGACTATCTCACCAGCCACGGCGTCTTCACCACCATCCGAGCCAGCCGCGGTCAAGACATCTATGCCGCCTGCGGACTGCTGAGCACCTCCAAGAAGATTGGGGAAATCAGACAGCGCGAGGATGAGGAGAAGAATTCATAAAGGAAGGAGGCGGAAATGGGACAAAGAGACGACAAAGAAAAGAGAAGACGAGAAGAGTGGAGAATGCTTTGGGCTCTGAGCCTCATTATCACGGCTAGCCTTTTCCTCGCCAGCTGCTCTCTGGGCGGCAAGCGAGGGGACGGGAAGGACCTGCCTGCCAGCACGGGGCAGCCTTACGAGGTATTGCTGGAGGGAGACACGCTGGGCATCGTGAAGGAGATGCTGACGGAAGACGTGGACATCCTGCCACAGCCCGAACCGATGTGCGACGTCATCTCGGTGAAGCGGGGCAAGGTGAGGGGGAGCTATCTGCTGATGCGAACCCGAGTCGTTGTGAATATCGGAAAGACTTCCTCCGACAAGGCTCTGATGAGAGAAAGACTTTCTCCATCAAGGTGAGCCACGATGAGAATGCCACGCCGCAAACCATCTTCCGCATCCACGCTGCCTCCGTGCAGGAGCTGAGAGACAGCTGCAGTCAAGAGCCAGACTGCTCCAAGCACCCATCTACGATGTGGAGCAGAAGCACCTGGCAGCCGTGATCAAGCAAAACCCAGAGAAGCAGAAGCTGGTGAAGAAGCTCTTCGGCATCGACATCAAGATACCTGCCCAGCTGGATGCCAGCAAGGAGGCGAAGGACTTCCTCTGGCTATCCAACAACGCAGCCCGAGGGATGCAGAACCTCATCTTCCTGAGGGTGAATGCCCGATATGAGAAGAATGCCATTGACAGTATGCTGCGCAAAAATATGATTGGGGAAACTAACGACATGTATATGCAGCTCAGCTATCCCAAGATGCTATACAACAACCTGACCCAGGGACTCTGGGAGATGAAGGGAGATGCCATGGGCGGACCCTATAGGATGGCCCGAGTGCCACTAGACGAGGACGCCATCTACATCATCGGCTTCGTATACGCCCCGGAAATGAAAAAGAGAAATCTCATGAAGCAGCTCGAAGCAGTGATGAGCACTGCACGGAGAGCAGCCGACAAATAATATAAACAAAATTTTTTTATACAACACAATGGACAATAAGAAAATAAGAGTGGCCATCACTCATGGCGATACCAACGGTATCGGATACGAACTTATCTTTAAGGCATTCGCAGAGCCAGACATGCTGGAGCTCTGCACACCTATTATATATGGCTCGCCTAAGGTGGCTGCTACTATCGCAAGGCGATGAACCTGCCTGCCGTGTTCTCCATCATCCAGAAGGCGGAGGAGGCTGAGGATGGCAGAATCAACCTGCTCGCAGCCGTGGAGGAAGAGGTGAAGGTGGACATGGGTATGCCTACCGCTGAATCGGGAGCGGCAGCCATCAAGGCTTTGGACCGTGCGATGACCGACTATCGCAAAGGGCTCTACGACGTGCTGGTCACTGCCCCTATCAGCAATCAGAACGCCCAGATAGAGGCTATGCCTTCCAGGGCCACGAGCAGTACTTAGAGACCTGCCTGGGCGAGGGTCAAAAGGCGATGAACATCCTCGTGGGCGGCGACCTGCGCATAGCCAGCATCACCGAGAAGACACCGCTGAAGAATGTGGCTGCCAGCATCACCAAGGATGCCATCATCAACAAGGTAACCCTCTTGCAGCAAACCATCAAGCGCGACTATATGATAACCAGCCCTCGCATCGCCGTCTTGGCGCTCAACCCTCGCAGCAACGAGGACGAAAGCTGTGGCTCAGAGGAGCGAGAGATCATCATCCCTGCCATCGACGAGCTGGCCAGCAAGGGCATCCAGCTTTCGGTCCTTACCCAGCCGATGACCTTCTTTGGCAAGGGCTACTATATGACTTCGACGGCATCATGCGATGTATCACGACCAAGCCACTAGCCATTCCATTCCCTCTATGATGAGGACGGAGTGATCTACACAGCCGGCTTGCCTATCATCCGCACGGGCGCGATACCACCCCATGCTATAGCATCACGGGCTGCAACGAGGCCGATGCCTCCTCATTCCGCCATGCCATCTTCCTCGCCATCGATGCCTTCCGCCATCGCAACAACTATGATGACGCCAAGCAGAATCCGCTCCCTAAGCTCTACCACGAGAAGAGAGACGAGAGCGAGAAGGTGCGCTTCTCCATCCCTAAGAAGCACAACAAGAATGGCGGCGACGGCAATGGCAAGAAGCCAGCTGACAATGATGTCAAAAAGGCAGCAGAAACAGCTCAGGAGCCCGTAAAAGAGGCTCAAGAATAGTCAAAACGTTAAAAAACAACGATTTTTGAGCCGTAAATGCTGATATTTCAAAAAAAATGTGTAATTTTGGCAGCTAAATGGATACTTCAGAACTTCAAAAGATAAAACAACGCTACAATATCGTCGGCAATAGCGACGGATTGAACCATGCGCTCGATGTCGCCCTGCAGGTGGCACCGACCGACCTTTCCGTGCTCATCATCGGCGAGAGCGGCGTTGGTAAGGAGATCATTCCGAGGGTGATCCATGACAATTCGCCACGCCGCCGAGAGAAGTATTTCGCCATCAACTGTGGCAGCATCCCTGAGGGCACCATCGACAGCGAGCTCTTCGGTCATGAGAAGGGCTCATTCACCGGAGCATCGGCGAGAGCGAGGGATACTTCGGCATAGCCAACAAGGGCACCATCTTCCTGGACGAGGTGGGCGAACTGCCTATCCAGACCCAAGCCCGACTGCTGCGCGTGCTGGAGACGGGCGAATACATCCGAGTGGGCGGCACAGAGATCAGGAAGACCGATGTGCGCATCGTGGCAGCCACCAATGTGAATATGCGCAAGGCGGTGAGCGAGGGCAGATTTCGCGAGGACCTGTACTATCGACTCAACACCATCCCGATACAGATGCCAGCCCTGCGAGAGCGAGGCAACGACATCCTGCTGCTCTTCCGCCTCTTCGCCATGCAGATGGCGGAGAAATACCGACTGCCCAAGATCACGCTGACCGACGAGGCAAAAGAAATCATGCTCAAGTATAAGTGGCCAGGCAATGTGCGCCAGCTCAAGAACATCACCGAGCAGATGTCGGTATTGAGCCGAGAGAGGGAGATAGGCGTAGACACGCTGCTCCAGTTTATCCCGAAGGATGAGGAGAGCACCCAGCTAGCACCATCCCTCAGCAGGGCGGCGGCAACCACAGCTACGAGAACGAGCGAGAGCTGCTCTATAAGATACTCTACGAACTGCGTGGCAACGTGAGCGACCTGAAGCGAGAGATGAACTCCCTGCGCAAGCAGCTCGACGATGCCCGACAGCTCAGCGGCGCCCAGGGATTCAGCCATCCGCAGCCCATCAGGGATGTATCGGGCATCAATGGCGTATCGAGCATCAGAGACATCTCCGAAATCAGAGACATATCCGATGTGCCTAGCGTGAGAGACATCTCCGACATCCAAGACCTAGCCCATGCGAAACCCGACCCTCAAGTGATAGAGGCGGAGGAAATCAAGGAGCCAGAGGAGGAAGAGGACGCATCGCTCAACCTCAACGACCTGAGCCGACAGATGATAGAGCGAGCCTTGGAACGCAACAATGGCAACCGCAAGAAGGCTGCCGAGGAACTGGGCATCTCCGACCGCACGCTGTACAGAAAGATTAAGAAGTACGGACTTTAGGGAGTTTGGAGTTCGGAGTTTGGAGTTAGGAGTTTGGAGTGAAAAGAAGGAATAGACAGAAAATAAAAAATATGAGATATATACGCGCGTACATATTATATATGTGTGTGATACTGGTGCTGGGCATCACCGCCGCTTGCTCCGTGAGCTACAAGTTTAATGGAGCCAGCATCGACTATACGCAGACCAAGACCATACAGATAGTGGACTTCCCCATCCGAAGCTCATACGTATGGGGACCGATGGGTCCGATGTTCAACAACGAACTGAAGGACAAGTTTGCCAGCAACACCCAGCTGCGCCAGGTATCGCGCAACGGCGACCTGAAGATAGAGGGCGAGATAACCAACTACTCGCAGCGCAACAAGTCGGTCAGCTCAGAGGGCTACTCAGCCCAGACCGAGCTGAGCATCACGGTGAACGTGCGCTTCACCAACAACAAGAACCATGCCGAGGACTTCGAGAAGCAATTCACATCGTCCAAGAGCTATGAGACCACCCAGAGCCTAGCCTCCGTACAGGAGGAGCTGGTATCGCAGATGGTGAAGGACCTGGTAGACCAGATATTCAATGCCACCGTGGCCAACTGGTAATTTATAATTAAAAATTAAGAATTAAGAATTCGTGGAACTAAGTAGATTGATACAACATCCGGAGGAAATGAACCGAGAGACGCTCTATGACCTGCGCGCCTTGCTGGCTCTGTACCCCTATTATCAGACGGCACGCCTGCTGATGTTGCAGAACCTATACCTGCTCCACGACCCTAGCTTCGACGAGGAGCTGCGCCGCACCGCCATCTACATCACCGACCGCAAGATGATATTCCAGATGATAGAGGCGGCCCACTACCAGCTCAAGAAAGCCCCTGCCGAGCAGGCTGCCGAGGCACGAGCCCAGCAGACCACAGCCAACGGCAAGAAGGTGGATCGCACCAAGGACCTCATCGACACCTTCCTGGGCAGCATTCCGGTGGATGCCAGCGAGGAGGAGCAGAAGAAGGACCGCAAGCGCAAGCCTACACCTGCCGATGCAGCCGTGGACTATGTGGCCTATCTCATGGAGACGGGCGACGAGGAGGAAGAGGAGCAGCAATCGCGCACCATCAGCCTCATAGACGACTTCATAGAGGACGGCGGATTCAAGCTGTCCAAGGTGGATGCAGGCTCGGACTATAAGCCCGAATACACCCCCGAGATCAGCAATGAGGAGACCGAGGAGGGAGGCGCTTCGGAGGAGACCGAGAACAGCGGCGTATTCACCGAGACCCTGGCTCGCATCTACATCAAGCAGGCAAGTATGAGCGTGCGCATGGCATCATCGACAGGCTCCACAGGCAGCACCCCGACAAGAGTGCATACTATGTGGACCAGCTGCGCTTCCTAGAGAAGCTGATGTTCAATGAGGCGAAGTCGAAGAAAAAAGTGGATAAGAAATAGATACGATAGCAATATCAGTATCAACAGCAATAAGTAAAAATTCATAATAAATAAAACTAGTTTTAAAATTAAAAAATGGCTTACACATTATTTGTAGTATTAATCGTCCTGGCATCTATCCTGATGATTCTCATCGTGCTGATCCAGGAGTCTAAGGGAGGTGGATTGGCTTCCAACTTCTCATCAACCAACTCTATCATGGGTGTTCGCAAGACCACCGATGTAGTAGAAAAACTTACATGGGGACTTGCCATAGCGATGGTAGTGATCAGCGTGGCATGTGCTTACGTAGCACCTCAGGCAGCTGGCGACAGCTCAGTGATGGAGGGCGCTACCCAGGAGCAGACCGCCCTGCCAGCTATGCCAGGTGCTAGCAAGGATGCCCAGAAGGCAGCTCCAGCAGCAGGCGCTCAGGCTCCAGCAGCAGCAGCTCCTACTGTACCTGCTAGCCCAGCTAAGTAAAAGACTGGATAAAAATCTCCCAAAATTACAACATTAAGAAAGAGTGGCATTCCACCCATTTATCCCCTTTTATTCTAGAGAAAGGGGGATAAAAAGGGGGAAATGTCACTTTTTTCGTAAGAAATCGCAAAAAAGTTGCGGAAAAATTTGGTGGAATCAGATTTTCTTCGTACCTTTGCACTCGCTTAAAAGAAATGACTCTTCTAAGCAAGCTAACATGGTGGACGTAGTTCAGTTGGTTAGAGCGTCAGATTGTGGTTCTGAATGTCGTGGGTTCGAGTCCCACCTTCCACCCAAGATAAACCCTGCAAATCGAAAGATTTTGCAGGGTTTCTTGTTTATTATAGCCATCACCTCAAAAAACTCCTAACTCCTAACTCCTAACTACATCACCGTGATCCATACAGCCTCGTCATGATCCCTAGCCTCTACAAATCGGCGGATGAATCGGTTCACCCATAGGCGGGAGTCGATGAGCTTGCCCACAAACTGGTTTTTGCCCAGCAGGATGCAGCCCTGCGTGTCCTTGGGGTAGTTGCCTGCGTGGATGCGGATGCCCGAGAACTTGGGCACATTCACCAGGAGTGGCAGCCACTTCTTGAATCTGGCGACCAGGTTACCACCACTGGGTAGCGGCCCTCGGGTATCGCCGTCTGGCCCGGCACACGGCGCTCCTTGCGCCATGTGGGTTCCAGCGTGTCGCAGAAGGGCTCCTCCCTGGTCAGGTCGGTGAGCACCTGCACGTCAGTTACTTCCCCTCTAGGTTACGTACCACCTTCACACTCTCATCGTCCAAGAGATACAGTCTGCCGATGGTATAAGCAGGCTTCTTGGCTATTCTTTTTAATATGATTTCCATTTTTTCTTACTGATTATTTTTATATTGTAGCTTGATAAAACTGTCAGAACTGTAAGTGTCAGATTTCTTGCGCTGGATATACTTGCGATGGGTCCAGGTATAGAGCATGTTCTTGGTGCCCTCGATGCTGAAGCCATGGGCAAGACGGAGCTGCTGAGCCTGCTGGAGCGTAAACTCATCGGGCAGGAGCTGGAGCAGATTCTGAGGGCCGCGCATAGAACTCTTCTCCCCCACCTCATCAGCCTTGGCGATGGCTTCGCCGAAGAATTGCATCTTGCACCACAGGTCATACTGCTCGCTCCAACGGATGAAGTCGTCCATCTCCGGCTCCCACTCATATCCATTAGCCACATAGAGCACGCACGCCTTCAGATAGGCTATCACGTTGGCTCGGAAGGAGAGATTCTCGTAGATGCGGCTCTGCGAGAGGCGGGCAAAGTCGGCGTTCTCCTCCATCAGCTGCCCTGCCAGTCGGAAAGCCTCGGGACAATCCACCACGCCCGATGCCTGGCATAGCCGCTCGATGTAGGGCCTGAGCTGCTCTCTGAACTTGTCGTCATAGTCGCCATAGACGGGCATCTCGCTCCTATCTCCCTCTCCGGGATGGTGCAGAAGTTGATGCGCGAGAGCGGACCGTCGGTCAGCACACGGGAGAAGTAGCGCTTGCCCTTCTGGATGGTGGTGGAAGCGTTCCAGTTGAAGCGGATGGTGACTCGCTCCGTGACGCTCTGCGTGCCCACACGGGTCTGTCCATACTGGTTGCCCGGGTCGAAGGCAAGGCACATGATGCGAAACTGCTGGGCGCCCGTGCCCTTGAGAGCGTCAAACTGGTCTATCTCGTTCAGAGATGTGTAGAGAAAATGCTCCTGCGCCTCGGCTGTTCTCATCACGAAGGCTGGATTGGTCATGTCGGCGTCTATTTCCTGGATGATGAGGTTCTGCGGTCGCTTGCGCTTGTCCTTGTTGGCTCCCTTTCGGGTCACCTCGTCCTTCCATTCCTTCTCCCTTTGCAGGTTCTCACGGTCACGGCGGCGAATATCTTCCATAATCATGTTGATGGGCATCTGTACACAATTCTTACCTGCGCCCGTGCCCGCCAGCAGGCAGCACATCAGGGTGGCCTCGTGCGCCACATTGTCTATGTAGCGGAAGGAGGTGCGCCACAGGTGGGTGGCTAGCGGAGGGAAGATGGCGTGGGCTACGGCAGGCTTATAGATGTCCGGTGTCTGGGAGATGAGGAGATCCACGAGCCTAGGCAACTTCTTCGGCATCTCGGGAGGAGCTTCATTAGTTTGGAGTGAGGAGTTAGGAGTTAGGAGTTGTTGGCTCCCCGCTCCATTCCCACTATTAACTCCTAACTCCAAACTCCTAACTCCTAACTTAAAAGACTCCTCACTCCTAACTCCTAACTGACTCTGCTTCTCTGCCTGCGCATTAATGCGAATCACATCTCGGGAGAATGGCTTCGTATTGTCAGCATATTTCGCATAGAAGTCATGGATGAGCTGCTGGCAGTCTCGCTCCTGGGCGAATGATGGCATCTTCACGGAGACTACTCTTCTCAGCCTCCTCCTCGCTCACTCACCCTTGACTGCTCCTGCGCTCATGATGGCTAGCAATGAGGAGTG
>ENA-OQEB01000691-OQEB01000691.1-human-gut-metagenome-genome-assembly--contig:-NODE-691-length-13552-cov-1.530056_pt1 | contig 13552 bp, 20 predicted proteins | sample MGYA00242787_ERZ504619 | MGnify/ENA primary metagenome ERZ504619 (study PRJEB26092, sample SAMD00036317) | human gut metagenome | host: Homo sapiens | study: EMG produced TPA metagenomics assembly of... | reverse complement strand
TTTTTTGTCATAGATACGTTGCAACACAATAGGTATAACTAACATAAGGTATTAATTAAAAAAAGAGAAAAATGATGAAAAGAATAGTTCTGATATGGATGGCCGCCTTCCTGATGGGTGGCATGGCAATGGCACAACATGCCCGCCACAGTGATAAAATGCCCGAACCGAAAGTCCGTGCCGAGCGCATGACGGAACGGATGGTGAAAGAGTACTCCTTGAACGATACGCAGAAACAACAACTGCTGGAGGCAAATCTAGCATTGGTTGAGAAAATGGGAGATATGCCGATGCATCGTGCCAAAGCACACAAGCATCATAAGAGAGATGGCAAGCGCATCAATTGACGGATGAGCAACGCGCGCAGAAAAAGCGGAGATGGAAAAGAAGCGTGAAGAGATGAAGACTGCCCGTATTGCTTATGATTCACAACTCCGGAAGATTATGACGGAAGAACAATATGCTGCATACAGCAAGAAAGTGCAGGATAGAAAAGCAAAAATGGAATCTAAAAGAAAATAAATTTTCTATTGCATTCAATTTGTACTATTTTTGTCCGGTCAACTACTAAAAAACAGAACGATGAAGAATATAGTCTATATTTTAGTGTGTGCATCGGTCATCTTCTTCACTGCTTGTTCGTCGCAAGACAAGAATAAGAAAGACGGTACGCAGGTATTGATGCAGGATAGTACAGAAATTGCCGGCCCACAGCGCATGCAGGTGTCTGATGTAAAAACATCCTTTACGTATAAGGGAAAAGAGTATCAGTCTTCTGTAGTGCGCCGGCCGGATGAATCTCTGCCGATAGTGAAAAACGAGCAGGGGGAGAAATTTGTGGATAACCGTATCACCTTGCGCATCACGTGCGGCGGGAAGCAGGTGGTGGATAAAGTGTTCACCAAAGATAATTTTGCTTCGTTGGTGGATGCCAAGTTCATGAAGTACTCTATTCTTGAGGGGCTGGTCTATGACAAGACCACTCCGCAAGGAATCATATACGCGGCCAGCGTCTGCTATCCGCAATCCGACCTTTATGTTCCCATCAGACTGACCATTACGGCTGACGGGAAAATCTCCATGGCAAAAGAAGAACTGATGGAGGATTATCAGACAGACAGCATTGATTAGTGGATAGTTTTCCAGATTGTTTCCAGTTTTATAGACCATCTTTGCCGGTATGAAAATCCTGATTGTAGAAGATGAGCAAGATTTGCGGGAAACCATCCGCACTTCGCTCTTGAAAGAAAAGTTTGTTGTAGAGACCGCTGCGACTATTTTCGGCATTGGATAAAATCAATGACTGCGATTACGACTGCATTCTGCTGGATATCATGTTGCCTGGCGGGAGCGGTCTGGACTTGCTGCGTGAGCTGAAACGGCTGCATCGCAGTGACAGTGTGCTTATTATCTCGGCCAAAGACTCGCTGGACGACAAGGTGGACGGGCTGGAACTGGGAGCCGACGATTACCTTACAAAGCCTTTCCATCTGGCAGAACTCAATGCACGTGTCAAGTCATTGATACGTCGGCGGCAGGCGAAGGGAGATGTGACCGTCACCCTTGGAAATCTTTTGCTCTACCCCGACAAACGGCAGGTAGAGATAAACGGAAAACCCTTGCAGCTGAACCGCAAGGAGTTCGACCTGCTCTATTATTTTGTAGTCAACCCCGGCCGGTCATCAATAAAATGAGCCTTGCCGAGTCGGTGTGGGGAGACAATATAGACCAGGCGGATTCGTTGGATTTTATCTACTCGCAAGTGAAGAATCTGCGTAAGAAATTGAAACAAGCTGAGGCTACCATAGAATTAAAGGCTGTCTATGGATTCGGCTACAAACTCTCCGAACTATGAAGCTGCTGAGCTACACCTACCGCAAACTTGCATTGCTGCTGTTTCTGTTGATGGCAGTGTGGGGTGTGCTGTTCTATTACGCAATCATTGACGAGGTGGTGGATGAGACGGACGATACGTTGGAGAATTACGGTGAGATATTGATGGAGAGTGCGCTTCACGACCCCTCGATACTCGAAACGGAAGGCTCGTTGATGTCTTTCTATAAGTTCACCCCTATATCCGAAGAGGAAGGGCGGCATTACAGACAAGTGTTCTATGATGCTACGGTTTATATCGAACTGGAGGATGAAGACGAACCGGTACGTGTCATGTGTACCGCTTTCCGTATGCCCGACGGGCAATATTATGAGTTGAAACTGATGATTTCCATTTTGGAGCGGGATGACATGGTGGAGGCTATGCTTTGGTATCTGGGAGCGCTGTTCCTGTTGTTTCTCATCTGTACTTCCATCGGCATCCAGTTGGTGCTGAAGGGAGTGTTCCGTCCGTTACATAGGTTGCTTGACTGGCTGCACTGCATTCAGCCCGGCAAGGAGGTGCCTCCATTGGACAACCCGACGAAGATACGGGAGTTCCGCCAGCTGAGCGATGCTGCATTGGATATGGGCAACCGCAGCTACAAGGCATACGAGGAGCAGAAGCAGTTCATCGAGAATGCCTCGCATGAGTTGCAGACACCGCTTGCCATCGTGAGGGGAAAAGTGGAACTGCTGGCTGAGAGTGAAGGGATGACGGAACAGCAAATGGAGCAGCTGGACGAGATATATGCCACGCTGGGGCGTGCCGTAAAACTGAACAAGTCCCTGCTGTTGCTTTCCCGTATAGAGAACGGGCAGTATACCGAGATGGAGGATGTCTCGGTGGATGAGATATTGGATGAACTCTTGCCCGACCTGATGGATATCTATGAACATAAGCAGGTGAGACTGATACGAAAACGGGAGGAGCAGCCTTTTATCATCCGTTGCAACCATTCGCTGGCGCAAATACTGGTTTCCAATCTTGTGAAGAACTCGTTGCTGCACAATAGGGAAGGGGGAGAGTTGCAGGTGTTTACTACTCCCGCTTCTCTGGTCATCAGGAATACGGGGGATGCCCCTTTGGATGGAGAGAAGTTGTTCCGGCGTTTCTATCATGGCATGGATGGCAAGAAGGACTCCACCGGACTGGGGCTTGCCATAGCGCGTTCCATTGCGTTGTCGTCTTCATTGAAGCTCACGTATGAATGGCAGGACGTATGCATACCTTTCGTCTGGTTAAAGAAAGTAAAATTTACTGTTAACTGCGGTTATTCCTAAATCTTTCCTAATTCTCTACCGTTATTTGCAATGTGAATAATATGAAATTTATTAGTAACATTAAAAAATAACGATTATGAAGAAAGTATTGTCTATTCTTGTGTTGGCTCTTGTAGCTGTTCAGTTTGCCTTTGCCGGTGATGTCATCACTCAGGATACCAAGCAGCTTCCGCTGACGGCACGCAATTTTATCAACCAGTATTTCTCGAAACCGCACATTTCACACATCAAGATTGAAAGTGAAATATTGCAGACTAAAAAATATGAAGTGCTGTTGACAGACCGTACGGAAATAGACTTCGACAAGAAAGGAAATTGGTTGGAAGTGGATTGCAAGAAGTCCGCTGTTCCCGAAGCATTGATTCCGGTTCCGGTAAAGGAGTATGTGAAGGCTAACTTCCCGAGAGAGATTATTACTAAAATCGAACGCGGACGTACCGGCGTGGAAATTGAACTAGGTAATGACTACTCTTTGAAGTTCAACAAAAAGGGAAAGTTCGTCAGCATGGACGACTGATTCTCCGGTAGCTATTAACTTAAACCTTATAGAGAAATGATGAGAATGAAGATTCAAATGTTGGCGATGATGTTCATCGCGCCTTGGCACTTGGTGCATGCAGTGATGATGACGACAAGGATGATGTCAAAGTGCCCGAAGCAATGTCACAAGCATTGAAGTCCAAATACCCTTCCGCAATCCATGTGGAATGGGAACAGAAAGGGGGCTATTTCGTTGCAGATTGTAAAGTGGATGGGCAGGAAAAGGATGTATGGTTCAATAATCAGGCGGAATGGCAACTGACGGAAACCGAATTGCTTTGGAATAATCTTCCGGGAACAGTACAGACCTCTTTCAGCGCCAGTGAGTATGCCGGCTGGAAGATAGAGGAGATTGTTCTTTTGGAGTATCCGGTAGTGCCTATGCAGTTTGTCATTGAAGTTGAAAAGGGAAATGCAGAGTATCAATTGTTCTATTCGGAAGAAGGCGGCCTGCTACAGACAAAAGATGTGAGCGGTAATAGGGATGATACGCATTGGCCGGTAAAACTTGATTAGAGAAGAGTTAAGGATAAGGGATTAAGGACAATTAGTGGTTGTGACAATCATATTGAAAACTTAATCCTTAATCCTTAATCCCTTATCCTTAACTACATCGGCTTATAATCCTTCGCCAGTCCTCCTTCGCTGGTTTCTTTGTAGAGGGAGGGCAGGTCGTTTCCGGTTTCTTTCATGACTTCCACCACTTTGTCGAATGACACGCGGTGCATGCCGTCGGTGAAGGAGGAGTAAAGGTTGGCATCCAAGGCGCGTGCGGCGGCGTAGGCATTACGTTCGATGCACGGGATTTGTACCAGTCCGCAAACTGGGTCGCAGGTCATACCCAAATGATGCTCCAATCCCATTTCGGCGGCATATTCTATTTGTGCCGGACTGCCTCCAAACAATTGGTTGGCTGCGGCTGATGCCATGGAACATGCTACACCTACCTCTGCCTGGCATCCGGCTTCCGCTCCCGAAATGGAAGCGTTGGTCTTCACGATGTTTCCTATCAGTCCAGCTGTGGCAAGGGCACGAAGTATGCGTGTGTCGCTGAACTCCCGGCTTTTTTTGCAGATGATAGAGCACTGCCGGTACAATGCCACACGAACCGCAGGTAGGTGCAGTGACAATGACCCCACCTGACGCATTTTCTTCACTTACTGCCAGCATAGGCAAATACCAGTCCGCGCGACTGGAGGGAAGCCTTGTAGCCACTGGCACGTATATAATAGGTAGAAGCCTTTCGGCGCAGATTCAGAGGGCCGGGCAAGACTCCTTCACTATCCAATCCCCGTTTTACGGCAGCCTGCATGGTTTTCCATACCTCCTGCAGGTAATCCCAAATGTCGCTTTCCTCGCATTCCTTGACGTACTCCCAGTAACTTTTTCCGGTACGTTCACACCATTGCAGTATTTCGGTCATACTGTTCATTTCGTATACATCCGGGGTGTTTACGGATGATGCTCCATCATTCTCTTCTGCCAGGGCACGCCGCCGACACTGAATACAGTCCATTGGTCGGTCTCCTTGCCTTCGCTGTCCAAAGAGACGAATTTCATGCCGTTGGGATGGAAGGGCAGGAATATTTTGGGTTCCCAGATTATTTCTACCGGTGCTGCGGGTTGCAGTGTCTCGGTGATGGCAACATTGGTCATGTGTCCCTTGCCGGTAGCGGCGAGGCTTCCGTATAGGGTTACTTGGAATGCGGCTGCTTCGGGATGCCTTTCCAGGAATATCTGAGCAGCCTTGCGCGGTCCCATGGTGTGGCTGCTGGATGGACCGGTACCGATACGGTAGAGTTCTTTGATTGATTTCATATATTTCAGATTTATGATTTAGCTTTAACTATCAATTATCAACTGTCAATTATCCATTAACTCAAGTCCACAACGGTGATGCCTGCTCCGCCGAACTGTATATGTTCGTCGGCAAAGTGGCGCACTCCGGGGACAGTTTCCAGATATTGACGGATAAGCATGCGCAGGATGCCTGTTCCCGTTCCGTGAAGGATACGCACGCGTGACATGCCGACAAGGATGGCGTCATCAATGAAATAGGTAACGGCTTGCAAGGCTTCGTCGCCACGCATGCCGCGGACATCAATGTCTTGTTTGAAATGCAGTTTCTTCTCGTACATGCTGTCCTGGGTCTGGGCGCTGATGAAAGTGCTTTTGGTGGCACATCAGCTTGTTTAGGCTGCGCGTTGGTACGTTCCAGCCTGTCCAGCTTTACGGTAGTCTTGATGCTGCCGAACGCGATGACCGCATTCTTGCCATTCACTTCCATTACTTCGCCCACAGAGGTTTGGCCCTTTATTCTGACGTTGCAGCCGGGGGTGATGGCTGCAAGGCGTTCTGCCTCTTTCCGCGCCTGCTGTTCTGCCAAAGCCTGGGCAGACAGTCCGTTCTCTTTTCCTTTGTCCGCTTTCTTTTCCTTTTTCCGGTTCTGCTTCTCTTTCAGCTTTTCCATTTTGCGGGCGATTTTTTCTTCCAGTTCCTTGTTGGCAAGCGCTTCCATTGATTCACGGAAGTCCGTCAACTCCTGGCGGGCCTGGCGTGTTTTTTCTTTTTCTGCTTGGGCTTCTTTGATGGAGCGTATGGTGTTCTCGATGCGTGCATTGGCTTCCTGCATCAGTTGCTCCACTTCTTCCTTCGCTTTGCGCAGAATCTCCTTCCGGGATTTCTGCAAATCTTCGATTTCGGTTTGATAGCGCTCGATAGTCTCTTCCATGTGCTTTTCACGCTGGCGTATTGTCTGGCGTTTGCCTTCCCAATAGCGTTTGTCGCGTACAATGTCTTGCAGGTACTTATCAGCATTGATGTATTCGCTGCCCACAATTTCCGAGGCATCGGCGATGACATCTTCCGGCAGACCTATTTTGCGGGCAATCTCTACAGCGAACGAACTGCCAGGATTGCCTATCTGCAACTGGAACAGTGCTTGCATCAGATGGCGGTCATAGAGCATGGCGCCGTTTACTACACCTTCGTGGTCTTCGGCAAAATGTTTCAGATTCTGATAGTGTGTGGTGATGACACCGAACGTCTGTTTTTGGTTGAAGCGTTTCAATACGGCTTCGGCGATGGCGCCTCCTATCTGGGGTTCTGTTCCACCACCGAATTCATCAATCAGGATGAGGCTCCGTTCATTGCAGTTTTTCATCATGATTTTCATGTTCGTAAGGTGGGAGGAGTAGGTACTCAAATCATCTTCAATGGACTGCTCGTCACCGATGTCAATGAATATGCTGCTGAATATTCCGGCATGACTGCGTTCGTGCATCGATGAGTAGTCCGGATTGCAGCATGTATTGTAATAAGCCTACTGTCTTTAGGCAGACAGACTTGCCGCCTGCGTTCGGACCGGAGATAATGAGGATACGTTGCTTTTCATTTCAGTTCGATGTCAAGCGGTACGACTTTTTTTGCCATGTTTGGCGAGAGAAAGTTGCAAGAGTGGGTGTACCGCCATTGTCCAGTCCAGCAGTTGTTTGTTTTCGAGAGCCGGTTTCAGTCCGGATATTTGCTCGGCAAACAATGCTTTGGCACGTATGAAGTCTATTTCGGCAAGGAACTCGTATGATAGCAGTACGTCGGAGATGGAGGGGCGCAGCTGGTTGGAGAAGTCCGTCAAGATGCGGATAATTTCTCTGCGTTCGTCACCTTCAAGTTCTCGTATGCGATTGTTGGCTTCCACTACTTCGGCAGGCTCGATGAATACGGTTTTACCACTGGCCGACTCGTCGTGTACAATACCGCGTATTTTCCGTTTCAGTGCTGGTGCAACGGGAATGACCAGACGGCCGTCACGCATGGTGGGCGTTACATCTTTGTCCACAACGCCCTCGGACTGGGCATTTCGTAGAATACTGTTCAGTGAGCGGGAGATACTTCCCATAGTACTTGCCAGTTCCCGGCGGATGCGTGCCAACTCTGTAGAGGCATTGTCCTTGATTTTTCCGTAAGGAGAGAGGATGCCGTTTATTTTTGCTATGAGCTGTGGGAAAACGGTGATGTCTCCTGCCAATCTTTTCAGACAAGGGTAGGGGGAAGCGCCCTCTTCCTCATCATCGTCGCTTTTCTGTAGGAAACGTACAATATCACGTATGGTTTCCAGTGAACGGCGTAGGTCAAAGAGCTCTTGTTCATCCAGATACATGCCTTCCACGCGTATGCGTTTCAGTGACGGGCGTACATCAAAAAAGTATTGTGCCGGGAAGTTGTCTTCTTCTTGGAGTATGCGTACAAATTCAGTGACTTGGTCCAAACGCTCCTCTACCTCTCCAAAGTGGTCGGAGAATGCCATGTCCATCACCCGTTCTTCGCCAAGTGTACTGAGGCATTTTTCTTTCAGCAATTGGCGTATTTGGTCGAAACCTATTTTCTGTTCAAAGTTCTGCGGATATATCATGTGCAAAAGTACTATTAATTCATGAAAAAAGAGAAAGGAAGTTTGCAGAATTAAAAATGATTTGTACCTTTGCACCGCTTTAAAGAGGAAAGCACTTCCCGAAAAGGAAGTTTTAGGAGAGGTGGCAGAGTGGTCGATTGCGGCGGTCTTGAAAACCGTTGTGCTGCGAGGCACCCGGGGTTCGAATCCCTGTCTCTCCGCAATAAATGTTGGAAATCAGCAAATTACAAAACAAACACCCAATTTTACACCCAATAATGTAAAATTGGGTGTTTTTGTATTATTTAAGAAAACTGCCGAGCGACTATGCATTGATCAGTGATTCTTTCCATTTACAATTACCTTATGAAGTCATGAAACAAAATCATACACAACACCATGCCGCTACACTCCGATGCGAGCTGAGCCTCAACGAAAGGTAGCATGAACATGACGATAATTGTGGCGCATAGCCAATAGATATAGTTCTTATTTTCGAATTTCATTATCCATCTATTTGCAAATCAAGATTTATAATTTCGCTTGATTTCGTCAATCGACTTGCCGCCGATACCAAAGTTCTCATCCGGCAATTCCTTAATGGTTACGGTGAAGAACTGCGCCGGAATATGGATTATTTCGGCGGCTGTCGCTGTCAGCCGCTCAATAAGTTCTTTCTTTTGTTCGGCGGTCAATGCTCCGCTTTCAACTGATATGTATGGCATTGTAAAAGTGTTTTGGCATTACAAAACGTCTATTCGATTGGAAGATTGTGTTGCTTCAAGAAACTAAGTTTGTCCCAGTAGCCCCTCTGATATACAATAAGATTGTTTTTGATATGGAAGAAGCCGCAACCACGCAACCCCAATGGGTCTTTCCATTCCAATATAGCCCATTCTCCATCTTCAAAAATATTTTCAACAATACAAACCATTTTAGCCGTTGCGAACTCCCCGGCAAACATCCGGCGTATGGCTTCTTTTCCAGCCACGGGAGCGTTCGCCACCTGATGGTTTACGGCATCGTCCGCATATAGCGCGGCGATTCCCTCCACGTCGGACGCGTTGAAACAATCAATCCATTTCTCCAGTACTTCCTTCGGTGTCATTTGATGTTACATTTTTATAATGTCAAAACCATCTCAAATTGTTTACCGGCGAGGCAAACACCTTTGGACGCGAGAAATGCGTCCAAAGAAGGAGTTGGAGATTCGACATTGATTACTTTTACTATTTCAGATTCAGTCATCTCAATCATTTGTTTTAGCAAGGAAGATGCGACGCCTTTTCTGCGGAAAGTCGGATCAACAGCTATCTGGGTAATGTCACCGGACTTTGGAGAGAAAACACAGTATCCTGACAAAACAGAATCAACCATAGCTCCCAACGTCACCAAATCATCACCTGCTCTCTTAATAGATTCAATGTCATTCTGCCAGGATGGGGTAAAATCATGGAATGATTGGGCTGACAAAATATCTTCAGACTTCAGCGCGACGATGGAGCATTTGGCAGGTTTGTCAGATAGATGGTTAACAACCAGTTGCTTCTTTTGAGTGAAGAAATTAAATTCTCGTAAAATCTCGAAACCGAGACTTTCATATATTTTTAACGCTCTTTTATTATGTTGAAGCACCTCAAGCAAATAATTCTCTATACCGGCATTTTTCAGGAATGGCATAGAGTGCGTAAATATTCTTTTGGCAAGTCCTTGCCCTCTGAACTCTTTTCTTGTACCTGTTCCCGTATCGTATGCAGTAAGTTTGCCATTATAGTATTTACCAATACCATTAAACGTGAACGCCACGATATTGTCATCATAGAATGCACCGAATGATAAAGCCGGATTGAAGCCTCGCCGTTTCAGCATTGACTTCAATTCTGTCTTATCCACGCTGATTTCGTAATCCGAGAAAGCTGACTTGAAAGCCGTATATATTTGCTCGAATGAAATGCCTTCGAGGTTTTTTATTTCAATCATGGGTTACTTGCTATCGGATTCGTTACCATTAATTTAATTTGAACAGGATTGAAGCCATGTTCTGACCGAGATTGCGCATATTGGCAATTCCTTCATTATCTTTAAGAACATCGCCAATTTCTCGCCCATAAACCATGTTCCAGTATGTGGAACCAGCAACTATCATCTCCTTGTTTAAGAAAAAATGATTCATTGTATCGACCGCCGTCATACCTCCGGCACGACGAACGGCGGCAACTGCCACGCCCAGTTTGTGTTTCAATATTCCCGGATTGACAGCAGCGACAACGCCACCTCTGTCCAACAATGCTTTCATTCGAGAGGAAACATCTGCTGAATAAACCGGCGAACCGAGAATTATCCCGTCAGCTCCAACTATTTTGCTAAATACCTCGGCAAAACCGTCTTTGCGGAATACACAATTACCTTTACCTTTACAGGCAAAACAAGCACGGCATGGCTCTATATCGACATCGGCCAATTGGATAAACTCGGTTTCAATACCTCTCTTATTCAGTTCCTCAAATATCGTGCGGATTATGATAGCTGTATTACCATCTTTCCGTGAGCTGCCGTTAATTCCAATTACTTTCATAGTCCTTTGTATTGTTCCATTTCAATGCAATTCCAAGTTTCGCCCAAGCAAGAATAGCTTTCTGTTGTTGGAACAATCACGCGCCTGAATCCGGCAGACTTATAGCAATGGATGGCTGACGGATTATTTTCAAAGACACCGAGTGATACTTCGTAGCACCAAGCGTCTCAAAAGCATATTTGACTGCCATTGAAACAAGAGTTTTACCAAAACCTTGACCACGTTTTGAATCATCGACAATGACGAATCCCAAGCGTTGTTCCGATGAATCATCTGCCGGAGTGCGCAGGGTGATATATCCCACAATGTTATTGCCATTCAACATTGTCAGGCGCGTTGACTTTGTCCGTCAATATACCGCTCGTGATAGATATTCATATCTTCTGGTGTGACCGGGTAACACTCATATCTGTCAGCGCACCATTGGCGCATAAGATATTCGTTTTTTAGCCAAGTAGTAATTACATTGGCATCTGTGGGCTGATATGGTCTAAGACTAAGGCGCATCATTATAGAATTGTTTTCAACTCTTCATTGCAAAACATTGTCGGGGTAAATTCCACAATCTGATAGTTGGCAATGTCGTTGATGTGGAACGGATCTTCGGAAATAATAGCATCAACCGCTTCACGGTTGTTGGCTTTTATCATTATCACGCCACCAATGCGAGGGATCTGTGGCCCAGATGTTATGAAATCTCCGATGGCATAATGTTTGGCGAGATATTCACGGTGCGCACTCAGATAGTTATCAACCTCGCTCAACGGCTTTTTGTATGTGAGAATTGCAATAAACATAACGAGTCTATTTTTCCAGCGTTTAAGGTGAGGGAAGAATTGACGCATCATGTCTTTAGCCTGTTCCTGTGTCAAGTTCTGTCCTGACTGTTTGTTTATCTCATCAGTGAATTGGGCGCAGTGGTCAATCATCTGCTCCATAGTCATATCCTGCGCAAACTTGCCATCTTTGTAGCAGTAGATGCAATAATCTTCATTGAGTGTGCCATCGGTATTCGTACCGAGGATTTCGTTTGTTAGCGGCATTCCGCAGCTTTGACAGAATTTTTGTTCCATATCGTTTTCCTTTTCGCCCATTCAGTCCAACAGGTAGGTTATTAAATACAAAAGCGTGGACTACCTATGTCAATCTAACTTGACGGCCCTGAGAAAGCCTATGATGCAGATACAACGATAGCAGCCCACGCTATATGCGTGAGAACCACTATGCTATCTCTTGCATCAAATTTGAAAGGCTCTCAGGTTTTCAAGTTACAAGATGAGCATAACGCTTCTTTTTCTTATGTCTTGGAAAGAGTTGCCCCTATCCGAATGCAAAATTAGTTATTTTATTGATGTTTTGCATTATATAGAGTGGAATTATAGCTTGAATCCTCTACTTTTTCTTGGCTCTTCCGCTGATTGTCGTAAACCTTGCCGGAGTTTCTCCCATTGCTCTTTGAACCATTCGCCTATCGGTTGCCTGTTTATTGTAAGCACCAATTTTATTATTATCAACCAAACTTTTCTCAATCTTGAAAATATCGTTCTTTATGTCAAACTTTCGTCTATGCTCTTCGGAATAGATTTTCCCATTGCATCTGATTGCTTCTTTTTTTGTCAAAAGATTGTTTACCATATCTTTGGTAAATCCGATGGCATAGCAGAATTTTTCCATTCTCAACATCTCTTTGAGTAAAGGGAACCAGTTGAACGCTTTTTCAAGAATGGTGTTCAATCGTGATATTTCCTTGTCTTTGATTTCAAGCTCTTGATTATGTATTCCTTGTAGGTTACGAATCTGCTTGCCGTGCTGTTCCTGCATTTGTTGCATCTTGGCTTTTAATTCATCAATACCCTTGTCACGCTTGGCAATTTCATGACGTAAATTCTCATTAGTTTGTTCCAAATCTTTCAATTTTCCGCTTCCGAAAAGAGAACCGACACCGCTTGCTATGGCTGTGGCTGCATCGGTAGCTGCGCTTTTGAGTTTGTCGGTGCGTATTTCCGATTTTACCTGTTTGAGTTCTTGCTCAGCAAGAGTTACCTGCTGCTTCTTGTGCCTTTGGGTTTCCTCTATACGTTGCAGTTCGGCTTTCTGTTTCTTTATGATGAAATCGTTACGTTCCAGATGTTCCTTGCCTGTTTCGGTTTTAGATTGTCCTCGTTCCATCAGGAGAATGTCAGAAGCCAAACTTTGCATTTCGGTCATATCCTCGTCATTGAGTTTACAGCTTTTTCCTGTATCGTGGTTCATCCAATCGAAAACGATATGAGCGTGATAATTCGGCTTGAACCACTTTCCATCAATTTGGAAACTCTCTCTGTCTTCAGCTTCGGGTTGTCCGCTCAGCCAATGTCCTTCATCTTTGTGCAGGAAGATTTGCAGCGGAGTAATACCCCAGCGTTGTTTGCACTCCTCGCCAAATTTATGCACATCTGCCAATGTGGTGTCCGCTCTGATGAGCAACACCCCCTCACGGATAGGTGAACACCCTGCCACCTTGATGATTTTTCCGTTCTTGCCTTTGCGTTCACGTTCTTTCTCCTGCATGGCACGTCCGGTCTTTTCCTTGACCATCCGTTTGATGTTGTCGTAATGTGTCCGCAATTCGGTAGTGCCGAAGTCAGGATTTACCCACTGCTCGTTATTGGTGGAAAGTTTGGAAACGACATAGATTCTGGACTCTCCGATGTTGCGTATGTACTCGGCAGTCCTTCGGTTGTGTGCCTCGCTCGATGCGATGTTGCAAGGCTTGATATGTATGCTTGATTTTGTTGCCATTAGTTTTTTTGTTTACATTAGATTACTTTGTTCGCTTCCTGCAGTGGGGTTCTTAGGGGTGCAACCCATAAGCGGTGATTGCAAAGAGAGGGTCACTCTTTGCTCGGGGT
>ENA-OQEB01000690-OQEB01000690.1-human-gut-metagenome-genome-assembly--contig:-NODE-690-length-13556-cov-1.486484_pt1 | contig 13556 bp, 14 predicted proteins | sample MGYA00242787_ERZ504619 | MGnify/ENA primary metagenome ERZ504619 (study PRJEB26092, sample SAMD00036317) | human gut metagenome | host: Homo sapiens | study: EMG produced TPA metagenomics assembly of... | reverse complement strand
GGCATACCTGAAACTGTATGATGGGCATGACTGGAGATGGTTCTGTGTGTGTTTTAAGTCATACGGATATGGAATATCTGCGCAAGACTGGTATGGGAAAAAGGCATCTGCCCCGACACTGGAGAAAAGACACCATAAATATTTCCTGCGTTTTTCTTATATAGAAGAAGTGACGCTTACTCAGACACCTGTTAAAGGGCAGATCATCTGCAGTGTGGATCTGGGAATCAATACGGATGCAGTCTGTACCATCATGCGGGCAGACGGAACTGTCCTGGGAAGAAAGTTTATTGACTTCCCCAGTGAAAAAGACCGTATGTACGCACACTGGGACGAATCCGGAGATTCCAGAGGGAACATGGATCTGCGCAGGCAGGAGAAAGGTGGGCATACACCAGACGTCTGAATATAGAATTAAGCAGAAAGATCGCAGGGGCAGTTGCAGAATATGCATGGGAGAATCATGCAGATGTGATCGTATTTGAGTATCTGGAAATGAACGGAAAGATATCGGGAAGTAAGAGGCAGAAACTGCAGCTTTGGAGAAAACGGGATATCCAGAAACGGTGTGAACATCAGGCACACAGGAAAGGGATGCGCGTATCCAGGATCTGTGCATGGAATACGAGCAGGCTTGCGTATGATGGATCAGGGATAGTCCTGCGTGACTGGAGAAATCACAGCCTCTGCGCATTTCAGACGGGAAAAAGATATAACTGTGACTTGTCAGCTTCTTATAATATCGGGGCCAGATATTTTATCCGTGAACTTTTAAAACCCCTTCCGGCAACGGAAAGGTCTTTGCTGGAGGCAAAAGTCCCTGCAGTAAAGCGTAGAACCTCATGTGTTTATGCAGATCTAAGGGAACTCAGTTCTGAGATGGGACTCTTAATGGCTGCATAGATGCAGGCAGATATACAGCGGACTACCTGTAATGTGGGGACCTGCCATATCTGGCATGGGAAAAAGCGCATATCTGCGCAAACCTAAGTTACAGGCGTATCCGCCGATATTTAGTCTGACGCCTAAAGCGTCTGGAAGCACGTGACTTCAGTCATGTGAGGTTCACATGGCACATGCTATGGATATAAAGATTATAGCGGAAGGTGCTGAAACTAAAGAGCAGGTCGAGTTCTTAAGAGATAACGGTTGTGATTATATCCAGGGGTATTATTTTTACAAACCGATGCCGGAGAAAGAGTTTGTGAAACTGTTGGATGCCGGCAGATAGCAGTTACATATAATAGTCTCGCGCAAACTGCACAAATTGCTTTACATGGGGTTTCAGAATCCTGTTTTTGCTGTAGACAATATAGAAACTGCGTTTATGAGCAGATTCCTCCAGCGGAAAGACAAGAATCTGCTTTGTCCTCTGCAGGTCAGTGACAGAGCGTGATGAAAGAATAGAGATTCCCAGACCATTAACAATGGACTTTTTGATGCTTTCCAGGTCATTCATGCGGCGATCACATTCAGATTGCCTGTTGTGATGCCTATGCGATCCAGAAAAAAGGTCCATTTCTTTTTTTTGTGCCGGAGCCTTTTTCCCTGAGGATAATAGGATCTTTCAGGAATCATGAAAAAATAGCGGGTGTTTCCCTGTCCTTGAGTGCAAGATAGTGATCTGTTACAGGAGTTGCGATGACCAGCTCATCATGGCAGAAAGGATAAACACGCAGCTCTCATCACGTGTATTCTGGCCTACCAGAGCCAGATCTACAGTTCCGTCCAGTACCCGGCTGATGGATTCTGACTGTCTGACTGTATGGAGTGAAAATAAACATCAGGATGCGTTTTTTCCGAAAGCAGCAAGCAGTTCCGGCAAAAGATAAGAAGAAGGAATGGTAGATGCAGCCAGATCTATCATATGTTTGTGGGCACCTGTAAAATTTTCAAGCAGGTTATTTCTGATTTCCAGCATACGGACTGCACTGTCATAAAGCTGGTAGCCTTTGGCTGTGATTGTTGTTTTCTTTGTAGTACGGATGATCAGTTTCATATGCAGTTCATCTTCCAGGGAACGTATATGCGCACTGATCGTAGGCTGTGTCAGATAGAGGCGGCGGGCCGCCTCTGAGAAGCTGCCGTAGTCCACGACAGCGACGAATGCTTCTAACTGTTTAAATTCCATTGTGAAAATCTCCTTTTATGTACGAAAACGATGTACGAGTGTACCGACAAGTTGATTCTTGAAACAATCTTGCAGGATAAATTTTCTTATTTCAAGGCGGAGGAGAGAGGCTAGCGGTGGCTACGGCGACTGACGACAACGCGGAAATAAGAAATTTAGACGTAAGATTGTTCAAGAAATCAACTTGTTGGTACACTAGGATTGTTATAGTAATGCGGATAATGCATCTAAAGCAATATCCAGTTCCTGCTTTGTATTCTCAGGTCCGAAAGAAAAACGGAGAGTACCCTCCGGGTATGTTCCAAGAGTTTTATGTGCGTTTGGTGCACAGTGAAGGCCGACTCTTGTCATAATTCCATAAGTACTGTCCAGCTCAAAGGCGGCCTGAGCCATGTCCATATGTAAGGTCTGGACGGATACAACTGCACAACGGTTTTCAATATTTTTTTACCGATAATACGCAGAAATTTTTCTTCAGGATCCAGATTCAGGATACCATCTATAAAGTATTGTGTCAGCATTAATTCATGTTGGCGGATTTCTTCCATGGACTGTTTCTCCAGATCACAGAGTGCGGCATGAAGTCCCAGAATCCCAGGTATATTGGGAGTTCCGGGCTCGAAACGATCAGGAAGAAATGCCGGTACTTCTTCAGAATGAGAGGCGCTTCCTGTTCCACCGCTGATAAGAGGCTCAATCTGCGCTGCCAGTTTATTGCGGATCAGAAAGCCACCTGTTCCCTGTGGCCCTCTGAGTCCCTTGTGACCTGTAAATGCCAGTGCGTCTATGTGACATTTCTCCATATCAATGTTAATGGTTCCTGCCGTCTGTGCAGTGTCCAGAATAAAAAGAAGCCCATGTTCTTTGCAGAAATCTCCGATTTCCTGTGCTGGCATGACAGTTCCGCATACATTAGAAGCATGAAGACAGACCACAAGCTTAGTCTCAGGACGAAGGAGTGCGGTCGCTTTATCAAGCAGAAGACTGCCGTCAGAAGCGCATGGGATCCTGTCAAAAGAAATTCCATGTTTCTCCAGCTGTACAAGGGGACGCATCACTGCATTATGCTCCATGGCAGTTACAAGTACATGATCGCCGGGTTTCAGAAGTCCTTTCAGAAGAACATTCAGACTGGCAGTGATATTTTCTGTAAAAATAACATTCTTACCCTTTCCGGAAGTAAAGTGAAAGAGCTTCAGAAGCTGTTCTCTTGTCTCAAAAATCTGCTCCTCCACAGAATAAGCTGCCCGGTATCCTCCCCGGTTAACATTCACAGGAGAGCCTGACAGATAATCATAAACTGTCTGTGCTACAGATGGCGCCTTGGGAAAAGACGTACTTGCCTGATCCAGATATATTTTATTCATAGTAACAAATCCCCCCGTTTTTTATATAATTAAAGATTATATGAGAATTGCAGGAGCTGCTTTGATGCGGAGCAATTCGTAGATATCAGGTTAGGGGGCAAAATATTTTTTCGTCCCTAACATCATTATAGTATAGCACAACTTATAAATGATTTCTATAAATAACTATAAAATACGGCTATAATGAATTAGTGATTTCAGCATAAAAATGATAAAATAGATACAAAGAAATTGTGCTGACAACAAACAAAGTCAGTGATGTACTGTCAGAATCAAGCACAAAAAGATTCTGACATACATAATGCAAAAGGAGGAAAGAAATAAATGAAAAACGAAAAGGGAACCATAGTCTGGCAGGAGGCGTGATCGGTCTGATCGCTGCAATTCTGGTGTTTTTTGGAAATCCGGCAAATATGGGCTTCTGTATTGCCTGTTTCCTGAGAGATACCACAGGTGCGCTGGGACTTCATTCAGCGGCAGCAGTTCAGTATATCCGCCCGGAGATCATTGGTCTGGTGCTTGGAGCATGTATCATTTCACTTGCTAAGAAAGAGTTTCGTCCAAGAGGCGGCTCTGCACCTGTGACCAGATTTACACTTGGCGCATTTGTTATGATCGGATGTCTGATGTTTCTTGGATGTCCTTTCCGTATGATTCTGCGTCTGGCAGGCGGAGACGGAAATGCTCTGTTTGGACTTGTTGGATTTGTAGCCGGTATTCTTACAGGAACTATTTTCCTGAAGAAAGGTTACACACTGAAACGTTCTTATAAGATGCCGAAGCTGGAAGGCGGTATTTATCCTGCATTCCAGATCGTGATGCTTCTGTTACTGGTAGCAGCACCTGCATTTATTCATTTCACAGAGCCGGAAGGCGGACCCGGAGCAAAACATGCGGCAATCATTATTGCACTGGCAGCAGGAATCATTGTTGGTATCCTGGCACAGAGAACACGTCTGTGTATGGTCGGCGGTATTCGTGATGCGGTACTTTTTAAGGAATATAAATTACTGTTCGGTTTTGCTGCAATCCTTGTGACTGCATTGGTAATGAATCTGATCCTCGGTGCAGTTACAGGAACATCTTATTTCAATCCTGGATTTGCGGGACAGCCGATCGCACATACAGACGGACTGTGGAACGCACTTGGCATGTATCTGGCAGGCTTTGGATGTATTCTCCTCGGTGGATGCCCGCTTCGTCAGCTGATTCTTGCAGGAGAGGGAAACACAGATTCAGCTGTAACTGTTCTCGGTCTGATGGCGGGTGCTGCATTTGCCCACAACTTCGGACTTGCATCATCCGGTGAAGGCCCTACAGCAAACGGAAAAATCGCAGTTATTATTGGAATCGTTGTAGTTGCAGTAATTGCGGCAGTGAACTCCATGAGAAAAGAAGAAGCCTGATTGTCGGAATGCAGACATCATTTCCGCAATCAATACGCTCACTTTGCGGAAAGTATTTTTTTAGGATAATAAGCGGGAATCCTCGGCAATTCAATTACCGAGATGAAAGCGCAAACTGTGCATATCTGCACTCATAATAAATAAAAATAACAAAACGGTTTTCATTCAATTTCTCCCTATAAAAAGCTGTATCCAGCATTAATAAAAAGAAAATATGTTCGATATTTTATTGCGGAATTTTTGATATCATGGTATTATATATGTATGAAAGAAAATCTTACACATTACCGTACTTGTGTGTGTAATGTTAATTATCATATGGTATGGTCAGTGAAATACCTGAAGGGGATCTCCGGCAGGAAACTTTTCGAATATTTTCCGGAAATAAGAAACCAGCTTTGGAAAGGGGAGCTGTGGAACCATTCCTATTATGTGGAAACGGTCGGAACTGTATCGGAAGAAAATATCCGCAGGTATATCGAACATCAGAGCAAAGCTTACTGATACTATGGAGGAGAGGAAATGCTGCTGTCAAAAAAAACATCCATAAAGGTCAGCCGGGAATATGCGAACCTCATCGGGCATATGTGTTATGCAGCATCCAAGCTCTGGAATGTCTGTAATTATGAACGTCAGCATTACAAAGAAACTGGGATGGAGCAGTATCCGGACTGGTATTATCAGAAAAAAGCCCATAAAGAGGATCTGTGGTATAAACAGCTCCCGTCCCAGACCGCCCAGGAAGTCTGTAAGCTGCTGGACAAGGCATGGAAGTCTTTTTACGCCCTGAAAAGATCCGGAGGGATCGAGACTCCCAGACCGCCGCGGTTTAAGCAGGAAAGTATCCCCATTACCTATATGCAGATGGGGATCGTGCATGAGCGGGATACGGACAGAGTCCGCCTGTCCCTTCCAAAGGCATTAAAAAAATATATGGAAGAAACGTATCAGATCCATGAAAACTTTCTTTATCTTGAAAATAAGATTTTCAGGGGCATGGATCAGATCAAACAGCTGCGGATCTACCCGCCGGAGAAGGGAAACTGTAAAATTATTGTTGTTTATGAGGTCCCTGACCAGGAAGAACTTCCACAGAACGGACATGAACTGTCTATTGATCTGGGGCTTCACAACCTTATGACGTGTTATGATTCTGAAAATGGGAAGACGTTTATTCTGGGCAGGAAGTACCTTGAATTGGAAAGATATTTCCATAAAGAGATCGCAAGGGTGCAGGCCCAGTGGTATGGGCAGCAGTCCGGAAAGGGAGTAAAGCATCCGGTCACATCAAAACATATCAGGAAGTTATATAAGAGAAAACAAGACTCAGTAACGGACTATCTGCACAAGATCACAAGATATCTTGCAGAATACTGCCGGGAACAGGGGATCACCTTGTGTCGTTACAGGGGATATCCGGAACATTCGGAGAGAAAAAAGACCTGGGACACAGGACAAACCAGAAGCTTCACAGCCTGCCGTATAACAGGATCTACATCATGCTGGAATATAAGCTGAAAAGATATGGGATCCGCTTTGTAAAACAAGAAGAAGTTATACCAGCCAGTGCAGTCCGCTGTCACCGGAAGTAGGGAAAAGATATGCAGAGCCGTCCAACCGGAAAGAGAGAGGATCATATAGGGATGGAAACAGAGTCTATAATGCAGATGCGGTAGGCGCATATAATATCCTGAGAAAATATCACTCCGTATCCGGAGTAAAAAGAGAACTGTCCGTAACCGGACTGAAAACACCGGAAATAATAAAAGTAGCTGTATAGCTCTAAAGAGCAAACAGTAGTGGTGCCATGGATGCACCCTGAAAAAAGGCGGTATCCCGCCTTAATTCAGATGCTCTGGTAACTCAGTTACCGAGTAATTCACACACACTCTAAAAGGAGAGAGACGAATGAAGAAAGTAGATGCAAGAGGTTTATCCTGTCCGGAACCTGTGATCCGCGCAAAAAATGCAATGGAATCCGGAGACAAAGAATATGAGATCCTGGTTGATAACGTAGTTGCAAAAGAAGAATGTATCAGATTTGCAACACATCGGGGATATCAGGTACAGGCAACAGAGCAGGGAAGGATGATATCCTGCTGAAACTTACAAGATGATCACATATATAGCAACCTTTTATTCCCATTATGGAGCTATCCAGTTTCGAAGAAACTGTCAGGCAATCAATCTGAGTGCGGAAGTCATGCCTGTCCCAAGAGATTTAAGCTCCTCCTGCGGAACCTGTGTGAGATTTCATACAGAAGCGGACTTCCCGGAGAAAACAGAGGAAGTCGAGCAGATCGTCAGAGTAGAACCGCAGGGATATGTTGGGATTTATCATGCGGATGAAGAATAAAAGTATCATTCAGTTCATCCTTTGAATAACTGCGCGTCGCATTCTCGTTATTTTCCAATGATGAGAGTCAGACGCGCAATTTTGTTTCAATCTGGGAAATAACTATACCATTCGCTTGTCTGCGAATCCGACTACACAGGTATAAAAGCCTCAGTTAGGGTCATTGATATCTACGAATTGCTCCGCTGCAAAGCAGCTCCCGCAATTCTTATATCATAATATAAAAACGGAAGTTTACTTAAAAACATATATATGGTATAAACATTTTATAGACAAGGATATCTTTAACATTATTGTATGAATCTATAAAATATCGTAAAACAGGAGGCGTTTAAATGATCAGACTTCAGGATATTGCAGATATGGCGGGGGTGAGCCGGACTACGGTTTCCAATGTGATCAATGGAAATACCAAGAGAGTGTCTCAGGAAACCATAGATAAGATTACCCGCATTCTGAAAGAACAGAATTATGTTCCACATATGGGATCTGTGATGTTGTCAGGTCATGGCTCCAGAATCATCGGAGTAGTGCTTGGATTTGCCACTGCCCATGGAATGCAGTCTCTGCAGGATTCCTTTGTGGGAGAACTGATCGGAACCATACAGACAGAAGCAGAACGGAAAGGTTATTTCGTCATGCTTATCGGTGGGGAAAAAATTGAAGATGTAGTAGACATGGCTTCCAGGTGGAATGTTGAGGGTCTGATCATTCTGGGATATGATGAGGAACGATACAGACAGCTGTCCAGAAAACTGAACAAAAAGATGATATTGATCGATGCATTTCCGGAAGGTGAATACACCTTCCAGAATGTAGGAGTTGACGATTATTCCGGTGGATATCAGGTTGGAGAATACCTGTATTCCTGTGGATATCACAGGGCATTGTTTATCGCAGAGACAGATAAGGACAGTGATTCCCGCAGATGGAACGGATTTAAACAGGCTATGGAAAAGCAGGGCGGTTTCTGCAGCAAATCCCGTCTGATCGTAGTTCCGGGGGAGAAGAGACAGCGCCTTAGCAGGTATGAAGAACTGCTTCCTCGTTTCCTTGAAGTAAAGGCGCTGGCGTTTTCTTCGGATTACGGAGCGATTGAGGCTATGAACTATTTCTTTGATCATGGGATTAAGGTTCCGGATCAGATTTCCATAGTAGGTTATGATGACAGTATTTATGCGGAGTTTGTCCGTCCCAGGCTGACTACAGTTCATCAGGATATCCACCAGAAGGGCGTGATCTCCCTGCGCCGTCTGCACCGGATGATAGAGGGAGAAACTTTAAAAGAAATGAATATCAAGAGCCCGGTGCGGCTGATAAAAAGAGAGTCTGTGAAAGAATAGCAGGCTCTCTTTTGCAATTTACAGAACTTATCTGGTTGGGTTTATAGTGTAAAAGTGTACCAAATATTATACAATATGCATAAAAACAGATAATGAATTTTGTGTGAAATTTAAGTTTCCCGAGAAACCTGTTGATTTTTACAGATAGAACTGCGTTATGATAAAGTCACCAAGGGAAAACAGAGGTTGCGCAGCCTTCGTAGTTAATGAAAATTAAATTATGGAGGAGAAAAAATGTATAAAAAAATAATAAGCACATTGGTAATTGGTACTTTGCTTGCCGGCACATTAACAGGATGCGGCGGTTCATCTGACGCAGGATCTTCAGCGAAAAGTTCAGGTAAAACAGAACTGGAACTTTTTTCCACAAAACCTGAGAACAAGGATACGATTCAGAAACTGGTAGACAAATATAATGAAAGCCATGACGATGTGACAGTAAAGGTTACTGCTCCGCCGGATGCAGGAACAGTATTAAAGACCAGAATGGCAAAGAATGATATGCCTGACATTGTAGCAATGGGCGGCGATAACAACTACACTGAGGTTGAGGGTGCAGGTATGCTGCTTGACCTGGGTGATCAGGATTATATCAAGGATGTACAGGAAGCCTATATTGACATGGTTTACGATGTAAATAAGGACAAAGAAGAGACAATATATGGTGTTCCATTTGCTACAAATGCTTCCGGTGTCATCTACAATACAGAGAAATTCGAAGAGCTTGGACTGGAAGTTCCGAAGACCTGGGATGAGTTTATAGATACTCTTCAGAAAATCAAGGATGCAGGCGAGCAGCCATTACTGATGACTTATAAAGATGCATGGACAGCAAATGCACCATGGAATTCCATAGCAGCAGACCTTGCACCGGAGAGCTTCGCAGATGACCGCAAAGCAGGCAAGACAACATTTGTGGGAACTCATGAGGAGATTACAGAGAAATATCTGACACTTCTTGATTATGCACAGGATGATTTCATGGGACTTAGCTATGATGACGGAAACAAGAAATTTGCCAACGGTGACGCTGTAATGATCATCAACGGAAACTGGGCAATCAGCCAGTACCGTAATGCTAACCCGGATGTAAAAATAAACATGTTTGCAATTCCGTCTTCCAATGATGAATCCCAGAATAAGGTTACCTCAGGTGTGGATGTGCTTCTGGGCGTAAGCAAGAGCAGTTCCAATGTAGATGCAGCTAAAGATTTCGTTTCCTTTATGATGGAAAAAAGAATGTACAGACTTATATTGATGAGCAGTTCTCATTCTCCGCATTAAAGGGTGTAGAGCAGAGTGATGAAGCAGTATCAGGTGTACAGGAAGACATCAGCAATGGTAAAGTTGCCAACTTTGAAGACCACTACTACCCATCAGGATTTAATATGTCTGTACTGCTTACTGAACTTAGTTTAAATCGTGCAAATGGAATGGATGATAAGGAAAACATCGAACAGTTCCTGAAACAGTGTGACGAAAAATATGATGTTGCGAATGTAGATTAAGTGAGGGGATGAGCCTATGAAGAAAGCAGCGAATCGTAAAAGACCTGCTGTCAATAAAGTTTACTATATTTATGTTGGTATTCTTGCAGTATTATTTTTCATCTTCCATACAATTCCTTTCCTGAAAGGTGTATTCTACAGCTTTACTGACTGGAGAGGATATGGAGACTGGAATTTCGTAGGGCTGCGTAATTACCTGCATATGTTTGTAGATGCAGATACAGGAAATGCCTACATTTTCACCTTTAAATTTGCTGTGATCACTACGATCCTGGTTAATGTGATCAGCCTTGTGCTCGCATGCGCATTAAATGCAAAGATTAAATTCAAAAATACGATTAAAGCATTTTATTTCCTGCCGTATATGCTGGGAAGCCTGATCGTGGGATTCATCTTCAACTATATTTTTGCAAACCTGATCCCGGAGCTTGGAAAAACTCTGGGAATCGAGGCTCTCAGTGTGAATATTCTGGGTACCAACAGTGCGATGTGGGGAATCATTGCAGTATCTCTGTGGATCGGATGTGCATTCAATACACTGATCTATATTGCAGGACTCCAGTCTATTGATACAGATGTATATGAAGCTGCTGACCTGGACGGAGCTACAGGATTCAAGCGGTTCAGCAAGATCACTTTCCCTCTTCTGGCACCGTCCTTTACCATTAATATGGTGCTCTCGGCCAAAGGTTACCTGATGGTTTACGATCAGATCATGGCCATGACAGATGGTGGACCCGGAACAGCAACTACTTCCATTGCAGTCCTGATCTATAAGAAGGGATTCGGCGGAGGACAGTTCGCCTACCAGTCAGCTAATGCAGTTGTGCTTTTCATTGTAGTTGTGCTAATCTCTGTGTTACAGCTGCGTATACTTGAGAAGAGAGAGGAGAAGTTAGGATGAAACAGGGTGTAGCGAAGGTAAAAGAACGTTACAACTGGCCTGTAACGATTCTTCTTATTATAGGAATTGTGCTGATTATTCTTTTGCCTCTGTATATGGCACTGATGATCGCAATCAAGGATCCGTCTGACATGAATAACATACTGGCATTACCCAAAAAGCTGCGTCTGCAGAACTTCGTAGATGCTGGGTGATGACAAATTTTCCACAGAAATTTTTTAACACTGCATTTATTACAGTGATCAACCTGTTCTTTACATTGATCACAAACTCTTTTGCAGCATATGCAATAACCAGAAACAGGAAAAAGAGTAAATTCTTTTCTATTATGTACTATTACTTTATCAGTGCTATGTTTATCCCATTCCAGGTAATCATGCTTCCATTGGTTGTACAGGCGAATGCTTCCATCTGGATAATATTTACGGTATTACTTTTCTGTACATTATCTTCGGTCTGCCTATGAACACTTTCCTTTATACAGGTGCGATCAAGGCGATACCGGAAGCACTGGATGAAGCAGCAATGATCGATGGTGCCAACCCCATCCAGATTTTCAGCCGGGTCATTTTCCCGGTATTAAAACCAACTACAGCAACAGTAGCAATCCTTTCCTTTATGTGGACATGGAACGACTTCAGTATGCCACTGGTACTCTTAAGTGATGAGAGCCAGCAGACCTTACAGCTTGCACAGTATGTATTCAAGAGCCAGTTCTCTGTAGACTATAATCTGGCATTTGCCTCTTATCTGCTCGTACTGGCACCTGTACTGATCGTATATATCTTCTGCCAGAAGTGGATCATGAACGGTGTTGTTGCCGTGCAGTAAGTACACATCAATAACTTGAGAATGCAACAGGAGGCTTACGTTATGAAGAAACCTGGTGGAAGAAAGTGTTGTTTACCAGATCTACCCAAAGCTTTAAAGACAGTAATGGAGACGGAATCGGAGATATCAGAGGAATTATTGAGAAGCTTGACTATTTGAAAGAGTTAGGTGTGAATGTTCTCTGGATTTCTCCTATGCTGGAGTCTCCTCAGGATGATAACGGCTATGATATTTCTGATTACAGAAAGATATACAAAGATTACGGAACCATGGAGGATTATGAAACTCTCCTTGCAGAAGCGCACAAAAGAGGAATCAAGATTCTCATGGATCTGGTTGTAAACCATACTTCCGATGAGCATTCCTGGTTCGTCGAGAGTCGTAAATCCAAAGATAATCCTTACCGTGACTATTATATCTGGAGAAATCCGGTGAATGGTAAGGAACCAAATAACTGGGGCGGAGTATTCGGAGGTTCAGCCTGGGAATATGACGCACAGACAGATATGTACTATCTTCATCTGTTCTCCAAGAAGCAGCCGGATTTGAACTGGGAGGAAGAGAAGGTTCGCCGGGAAGTTTATGATATGATGAACTTCTGGTGTGAAAAGGGAATCGATGGTTTCCGTATGGACGTTATCAGCATGATTTCCAAAGATCAGAAATTTCCTGACGGAGAGATGAATAACGGATTGTATGGCGATTTCGGTCCGTATAGTGTTCATGGTCCAAGAATCCACGAATTCCTGAATGAAATGAATCAGGAAGTTCTTTCCAAATATGATGTGATGACTGTGGGGGAAACCTCAGGAGTTACCATTGAGGAAGCACAGAAATACGCAGGTGATGACAGAGAAGAACTGAATATGGTATTCCAGTTTGAGCATGTAGAAATCGGTGGTGGTGATTATGGCAAATGGACCACAGAACGGTATGATTTCAAAGAGTTCAAGAAGATCATGATCAAATGGCAGGAAGAACTGGCAGGAAAAGCATGGAACAGCCTTTTCCTTGGAAACCATGATCAGCCAAGAAGTGTATCCAGATTCGGAAATGACAATCCTGCTTACCGCGATATTTCAGCCAAGATGCTGGCGACCTGTCTTCATATGATGCAGGGAACCCCTTATGTTTATCAGGGTGAAGAGCTTGGAATGACTAACATCTATTTCGACAAGCTGGAGGACTACCGCGATATCGAGAGCCTTCATTATTTCACTGAGCTGACAGAGACAGGCAGACTGACACCGGAGTATATGATGAAATGCCTGATGCTCAGAAGCCGCGATAATGCCAGAACACCTATGCAGTGGGACACTTCCGCAGGTGCAGGTTTCACTACAGGGGAACCATGGATCAAGGTAAATCCAAATTACCAGCAGATCAATGCAGCAGATCAGTTAAAAGATCCGGACTCTGTTTTCCATTATTATCAGAAGCTGATTCGTCTGCGTAAAGAATGGACATCATTGTGTACGGAGAATTTGAGGCTCTGTACCGCGACCATGATCAGATATTCGCTTACATAAGAAAGCTTGGATCAGAGAAGCTGCTCACAGTATGCAATTTCAGTGCACAGGAAGCGGAAATGGAACTTCCGGAAACATTCGCAGAAGGAGCTCAGTGCCTGATTACGAATATGGGAAGAAAAGTATTTGACAGGAAAATCATTCTGAATCCATATGAGCGTTTGTGCTTACAAAAAATAAA
>ENA-OQEB01000689-OQEB01000689.1-human-gut-metagenome-genome-assembly--contig:-NODE-689-length-13619-cov-6.262897_pt1 | contig 13619 bp, 13 predicted proteins | sample MGYA00242787_ERZ504619 | MGnify/ENA primary metagenome ERZ504619 (study PRJEB26092, sample SAMD00036317) | human gut metagenome | host: Homo sapiens | study: EMG produced TPA metagenomics assembly of... | reverse complement strand
ATCATTTCGCATTGCGTCAGATCGGCGGCGAGTTGACGGTGGAAGGCGACCCGGATCATGAGCGGAAGACGCGATTTGGGTGGATTTTGCTGATTTGGACGACGTTCTCAGCTACCCGAACGAACGAAAGATAGCATGGTTGTACGCAAGGAAACTCAACAGACAGGCGTGAAGGTGAATCAACCCGCACAACGGAACGTTCCGCACGGCATGCGTGCGCTTTCGGCAATCCTCGCCATGGTTATGACCATGCGTTGATGTTGTTATACGCACCTGTGCCGAAAGCCGAAGCCGAAGAAACACAGGAATCGCAATCCGGCACCATGCTGTCGATCGACTCCTCCACCGCCGTGCTGACCGACACTTCCGGCTATCATTTGAGCGCGACGGTGACCAACACCACCGATCAGGAAACCCCTTCAGGCACGCTCACCCTTGCCATGAACGCCTTCTACACGTTCGTGTCGCGCAACGATATCCAGGAATGGTCGGAAGGCATCGGGCAGATTCCCACGCCCAATATCGTTGGGCAGAGCGAGGTTCCCGCGCTTCAACCGGGAGCTTCGGCGAACGTGCACATCGACGCGGACTCGAATCAGGAGACGCTGGCGTCCGTCAACTCCTGGGGGCCGAAACCGGTCACGCTCAGTTATGAGGCCAATGGCGTTCAACAAGACGAAGCGCATACTTTCGCAACGCGGACCGGAGCTGGAATCAATACCCCCGACACGCCCGCGATGAATATCACCATCGTGCAGCCGCTCGAAGCGCAAGGATGGACCACCGACAACACCATGCTGGAACAGCTCGTCAACAAAGGTGGCGTCACCTCCGCGGAACTCTCGAAAATCGCCGTTCCCGGCAAAGAAGACGAGGCACGACTCAAGTCGCTGGAACAGACGTTCACCAAGCATGACAAACTGCAGGTGGTGGCCGATCCAACCTATCTGAAGACGATGCCGATGCCGACGCAAGTCGACGGCATCACGCAACCGGCCCTGTTCGACATCACCGCCTATTCCGCGCTGAACGATAGCAAAACCTATGATTCGGCAGGCGTCGGCACCTCGCAATGGAACGCCGAACAGGCCTTGAAAAACTATCAATCGGCGTTGGGTGACCCGAACGCGAGTATGACCACGTATGCATGGCAGGGCACCGGCAATTGGACCGCCGACGCGCTGGCGAAAGCCAAGCAGCAGGGGTACGACACCGTCATCGCCACGCATGATTTCGAAGAGGATGATGCGGCCACCGCGGAAACCGGCAAGACCGTAGTAACCACCGACGCCGGCGACATCACCGTACTGACGCGCAAAGCGTGCTTTCCAACCTTGCACAAGGCAAGCGACCAGTGCCGACGCCGAAGCGGACGGCGAGGGAACAACGGCCGGGCGTCTCGCGCGATTCGTCGCGCAAAGCGCGTTCTACCAGATGGAGCAGCCGTATTCGGAACGCAATCTGCTGGTCTGCCTGAACGGCAACTCTGATCCGGCCGTCGTGGACGCACTAATGACGGACGTCGAACAATCGCCATGGCTGAACATCACCGATCTGAACACGCTCAACAATGCCGACCCCGCCTTGAGCGGCAACGATGCAGCCGCGATCGTGCCGCAATCCGACGGAATCAATGATGCGACGCAAGCCAATCTCAGGCAGACGCTCAACACACTGGCAGCCTCGACAAACGACATCAAACGATTCAACGCGTCCATCCTCACCGACGTCGCCGACGATGCCAAGCAGGCCCCCGCAGGCCTCAAAGCGTGGCGCAGGCAGCTCGTCAACGCGCACGGCATCATGGCCCTGCACGCGCTAGGCGGCGAAAATCCAGCCGGAAGCACCATGGTGGAAGGAGCCGGGCAACTGGCGTCCCTGCTCATCAACGGCGTGGCCATCACACCGACGGAAAACGTCAACGTGGTCAGCGAAACCGCGCAAATGCCCGTTACCATCAGCAACAGCCATCCCTATCCGGTCACGGTAAAAGTCTCATCATTGACCAACTCCATGCAGATCGTCACTTCGCGTTTCGACACCGTGGAAGTGCCCGCGCACAGCGAAGCCCAAGTGGCGTTCACCATCCGCGTGGCCACCTCCGGCACCGCGGACGCCACGCTCAGCCTGCAGGACAGGCAGGGCATCACATTCGGAGCGACACAAACCACCCACATCACCAGCGCATTGCAGATCAGCGACAAAACCGGCTTCATCATCATCGGCATCGCGTGCTGCTTGGAGCTTTGGGACTGTGGCGCCAATTCCACCGTAAGAAGGATCCAGACGAATGAGTTCTTCCGTTGGCCGTAATTCACTGATCATGGCCTCCGGCACCGCGGCCTCGCGCGTGACCGGGCAAATCCGTACCATTCTGCTCGCTTGGGCTTTAGGCACCACCGGCTATGCGGCGAACGCCTACCAAGCCGGATCCATGATTCCGCAGGTGATCTACACCTTGGTTTCCGGCGGTATTTTCAACGCCGTGCTCGTGCCGCAGATCGTGCGCACGTTGAAGGCAAAAGACGCCGAAACCAAACTCAACAAGCTCATCACGCTTGCCATCACCATGCTGTTGGCGGTGACGATCCTGATGGCCCTATGCACGCCGCTGCTCACCAAGCTGTATGTGAACGGTAGCCCCGAAACCATGGCGTTGGCGACCTCATTCACCCTGTGGTGCATGCCGCAGATCTTCTTCTACGGCCTATATACGGTGGTCGGCCAGATTCTCGCGGCCAAAGACCATTTCACCGCGTATGCGTGGAGTTCCGTGGGTGCGAACATCATCAGCTGCATCGGCTTCGGCACGTTCATCGCGCTATTCGGCCGTGCCACCGAGCATCCTCTTGATTTTTGGACCGCCGACAAAATCGCCTTGACCGCAGGCACGTGGACGTTGGGCGTGGCATTCCAGGCGCTGGTACTGTTCATTCCACTGACCAAAATCGGATTGAAATACCGCCCCACCTTCGGCCTTCGTGGCATTGGATTGCGTTCCATGGGACCGGTCGCGGCTTGGAGTGTCGGCATTGTCGTAATCGACCAGCTCGCCAATATCGTAATCACGCGTACCTCCACTAACGCGCCGATGCTCGCGCAGCAGCAGTTCGGCATCAATCCGCTCGACGTGGCCGGCAATGCTTCATACCAGAACGCGTACACGATTTACATGTTGCCGTATTCGCTGATTGCCGTTTCGCTGGCAACCGCGATTTTCCCGAAAATATCCCGTGCGGTCGCCGATCATAATATCGCCGAAGCGCGCATCGATCTCAGCCAGGCGCTGCGCAATATGGGTGTGATCATGTGCTATTTCGCGGTCGCTTTCGTGGTGATGCCCGTTCCGATCATTCTCGCGTTGCTGCCGTCTGTGAGCGTCAGAGAGGCGATTCTTATGGCGGGACCGTTGGTCACGCTTGGCGTGGGACTTCCGTTCGCCAGCGCGTATCTGATTATCCAGCGCACGTTCTATGCATTCGAAGACGGCAAATCGCCGTTCATTTTCATGCTGTTCGCCATGGGCATTCAAGCGGTAAGCGTGATCATCGGCGCGAAACTACTCCCCCCTACCGAATGGACGACAATGATCGGCATGGTGGGAGCCATGAGCTACATACTGCCGATCCCCATCCTGTATGCCATGCTGCGCAAGCGATTCGAAAACAATATCGACGGTCCGCGCATAGCCATCTCGTATCTGAAATCGATTGGCGCGGCAGTAGCTACCATGTTCATCGGCGTGACGGTACGTGACAGCGTCTACCAGCTTGTCGACGCCCAAATCGGAGCGGTGGACGGTCATATGAACTGGATTCAGGCAGTGGCGTGTGCCGCACTGCTGGCCATAGTGACCTTCATCGTTTACGTAGGCATGTTGCGGCTGCTACGTTCCGAGGAATTCAAGGAGGCGATCGCACTGATTTCCTCACGTATTCCCGGACTTCGCAAGCCGACCAGCCCCAACGATAGACTGGAACAGGGCGACGCCGAAAACGGCGAGTGACCATAGGCAGAACAAACGTTTACAAAAAGTTGAAGGAACCCATGAAACCTCAGCTGGGAGATACCATCAGCAATCGCTACGTGCTCGTTTCGCCATTGCGCGAAGAAACCGGACTGCAGGTCTGGAAGGCCAGCGACCATGTGCTCGCACGGGATTGCCAGCTGTTTATTGTCAGCAGCAGCAAGGCATTGCAGGAAGTCAACGCAACCGCTTCCATGCTGGCTATTTCGCATGATTCCCACTTCACGAAAGTGCTGCAGCTCCAGCATGCCGGCCAGGTCGCGCTGGTGGTGACGCAGCTTGACGAAGGCATGACCCTCAGTGAATATCTTGCGCTGAACGCCAACCAGCCGTTGAGCCATACAGCCATGCGCTCCATCATTGGCGAAGTCATCGAATCATTGCATGCGCTGCAAAAAGACAATCTCACGCATTTCTCCATCAGCACCGACACGGTGCGACTGACCCGTTCCGGCATTCAGATCGCAGATGCTCCAGTGAGCGTCATGCTTGCCGACACTTCCCGCGCGCAGGCTTTGGAAAATCGGGAACAGCTTGCGATCCGTCAAATCTCAGCGCTGTTGTACGCTATGCTGATCCGACGCCGTCCACGCTGTCGACGGATTTCCGTCTTGAAGCGCTCGCGCCGACCACGCCGATGGAATTCCGCGTGATCTGCAAGCGCGGTCTCGAACTTGAAGAGGACGACGGCTTCCCCACCGTTCCGATGGCGACCATTGCGGAATTGGAAGCGTTGCTTGGCGAGTACCAACCGCTGTCATCGTTGGGAAGCATGGATATCACGTTGCCTTCCATGGATTCGGAATGCTCAATCGCCAATGTTCCGTTACTGCAGATTCTTGAGAAGGATGTGCTCCCGCTGCCGGATACGCTGGCAGCGGCTGGAAGCATTCCGGAAATGACGTTCACGGCTCCCGAACCGCATAACGATTTTTCCGATGGCAAGGAGGCTTTGGCGAAAGGCGTCGCGGCCACCAGTGGAGCGGTGAAATCGTTGTGGAGCAGCGGCCGTGAACTGCTGAGCGAAGAAGACATCGATGGCGTGACCGACACCAGCGATTCTCCCTTCTCCTTCCCCATCAGGGTTTCCGTACCGGACGATGGCATGTCATCCGACGATTCCCAGTTGGAAAAACCGGTCGCATTCCAGTGATCGGCGCGGATGGTCAGGTCATTCAGCCCGGCGAGGAGTCCGCCCGTGCGTTGAAAGCAGAGCAGGAGCGATCGATGCCGCGTATGCCGCCGGTCGAGCCGCGGTTCCGCCGAGCTTCACGCCGAAGAATCCTTCTTCCGCTTCGGCGAATACTGACGTTGCCGACGCGAAACTGTTTGGCAAGCTGAAAACGAAGGTCGTTGCGATTATCGTGGCGGTCATCGTTGTTGCGGTTGCGCTTGGGTTTGCAGTTCATGGTTTGATGCAGCCTTCAGATTCGGTTACGACTGATTCAAAAGGACCATGGCCGGAAATAAATCTTGACGAAGTGCCGTTCGGCGAGGGAGATCAGTCGGATGCGAATTCCGCGGATTCTTCCAATTCCGATACGTCCGGCAATACCGATTCGTCCAATTCCAAGGATTCTTCCGATGCTTCCGCCAATACGCCGGCATCCGGCGAGTCTACGGCGTCCAAGCAACCCAAGAAAACCGAGGACAAGGTCGTGACCGCCGATAAGCAGTCGAAGAAAGTGCCGGATCCGAAGCAGCCGGAAAACACGACCGCATACGAAATCGACAATCGTCAGTTCCTGTCGAATCCTGACGGACAGCAGGGCTACGGATATTACGTGCATCTGAGCCAGCCGCAGAAGGCGTATCGCATGGTCATCAAAATTCGTTCTTCCGGTGGTCAGGGATATATTCGCGTGAATGCGACAAACAGCCCGTCCCAAGGCGAACAGGTGGCGCAGTTCGAGTTTGACGATTCCGGCACGACCGACATCAAGTTCGACAAGGCCGTGGAAACGCAGGACATCATGCTGTGGGTCCCACTTGATAGCCTGCCGGGCAACCAGCTGTACATCGAAAGCATTCAAGTGTTCTGATCGTCAGCACATCGCAATATCCGATTACTTCTGAAGATTGCGATACGAAAAGAGCCTGCCATGCGTCACCTCACGTATGGCAGGCTCTTTTCGTATTTATTTTTGGAATATGGTCGTAGTCGAAAAGCGATGGAACTTGGCTCAAGAATCGACAACCAACTTTTCGCCATTTTTATCACTCTGATGTCAGATTCGGGAGCGTGCTCGCGGATGATTTTATGCTGCGCGACGGCCACCCCCGTCTCTACAGTTCCGAAATGCCGCTTGAACTCTTCTTTTCGTCATATCTCAGCACATATGTCGAGCGAGACGTGGCCGGTTATCTCAATGTGCGAAACGTGACCGCTTTCCACAAATTCCTGCGTCTTTGCGCTCTGAGCGGCGCTTTGTGGCGGCTCGCGTGGAATCAAGTTTTCAAGCCAAAGACGAGCAGGTATATTCCGCCGCAGACTGGCTGACGCGCTGAAACGTCTACCCCAGCATTAGTCTGACCCATGATCTGGTTTGGCTGGCCTCATGATTGTGATCTGACGACCTCACGATCTGCGATTTTCACACGATTTTGATTGGCTGACCTCATGATTTCAATCGGGGACACTCTTTTCCAGATCGTGAGGTCGCCAAAACAAAATCATGAGGCCAGATAGAAGAAATCGTGCGGTCAACTGACAAATCATGCGGTCGCTCACATAATCCCGTCCGCACAACCCGCACCTAAAACCGATTACCAGAGTCACACGGACGGAATCGCAGCTACCGCCAGCACACCCCTTACTCCGGCCAGGATTCGAAGAGGGTGAGGAGCGTTTCAACGTTGGTGTCGCTCCAGCTGTCGATTCTGGGACCAGCATACGTACTGTTGTATGGCTGATCGAACACGACCACATGCTGCCCTGCCTCACGCAAGGTTTCGATATTCGCCGGCGAATCGTCAATATGAATCGTGGCCTGCATACTGTCTTTCAGCCCAGTAAAGCACAGACTCATGTACGGAATGCGGTTGCTGTCCAGCCATTGCGCGGTGTCGGAAACGACCATCTGATGCTGGCCGGACACGAACAGCCGGTGCGTGACAATGCGAATGTACACATGCTCATTCGCCAATCGCTGCAATGCCTGCGCGACCCCCGGAAGCGGCTTCATCGTCGCATACAGATGCTCACGCTCCGCGGCTTTGTGCGTTTCGATGTAATCGTCGAGCGTCTCGAACGGCCATCCGTCCTCGCGCGTGAGATTGTAATGCGCGGTCTGCAGCGCACGTTCCGGCACGTCAATGCCCTGCCGCTGCAGGTAATCGCGGATCGCGCCCTTGTAATCCGCGCAAACGCCGTCCAAATCGAGATTGAGCACGCGATATCCCTGCACGCCCACGCGCTGGCTCTCATATTGTTCAGGAATAGTCGCCATATCACGTTCCTTTCTTACGCCCGACACCAATCAGCCTGTCGAACAGCCACACCAATCAGCCCGATATCAATCAATGTAACCTGACATTCGCCGGCAACAAGCGCAAATACTCCCGCAAATAAGGAAGATGGAAAATGGATAGAACAATGCCGACCTTGCGAAAAGTCTTACGGGAGAACGATTTTGAGACTTTCATAGAAAAGATAGAAAATCTGAAGATCGCGCCGTTTCTTTTGCGACGGCAATACTGCCCTGCAATCGACGATTGATGTTCATCACAGCATCGTTACGTTTATTTCAAGATTAGCCGATGAAAATACAAAAGAATCGACGATCGTTGCATGACATCGACGGTTGAGCCTGCCTATGATGAAGGCACAACAGAACAAAGAGACACGATGCGGCAGGAACCGGAGAGAAAACCGGAGCCGCACCCCACACGCGGGGAAACGGCAACGCCACCCGCGCTGAACGTAACCAAAAAGCAACAGACTTACGGCAGCGGCCAGAGGAAAGAACAGAAAACAAGAACGCCGCCAAGCCGAACGAAAGGAAACATCATGAAGAACAACACTTTCAACCAGATCATCAACGCCAACCTCGCTTCCGTCGATCCGGGCTTCGGCCAGTCGCACTCGCCAAGGCCAGCGCCGATCTGTTCAAGAAGGTCATCAACAAGTGATCCAAGGCCCGCGCAGGCAGGCGTCACATTAACACGACCGAAGGGCTTGCGCTCCATGTGGAGCGCAAGCCCTTTCTCATGTTCCGATCAAGCGACGCCAAGAATCCAGCCACCCCAGCAACTGCACACACAGCACCGCACGCAACCACGCACAACAGCTGGTGTTTCACGTGAAACTCTGTAGATGATCCGGCTTGGAAAGCACTTGATAATACGCCATAAGAAAAAGGAATGCGTGAAATCGTGCAGTGCGCGGCTGGTTGCTTTGGTGGTTCGCTACAGTGGGAATATGAGTGATTTGCGAGATGTGATTATTGTCGGATCCGGCCCTGCCGGATATACCGCGGCCATATACTTGGGCCGGGCTGGATTCAAACCACTGGTCATCGCGGGTGCGCTGACCCCAGGCGGGCAGCTCGTCAACACCACTGAAGTGGAGAATTTTCCAGGTTTCCCCGACGGCGTTATGGACCGGAACTCATGGATAATATGCAACGCCAGGCTGAGAAGTTCGGCGCGGAAATCGTTTGGATGATGTTGTTTCCGTGAGCAACAATGACGTCACCGGCGTGAAAACCGTGAGCGTCGATCAGGGAGACGTTTTTGAAACCCATGCTTTGATCATCGCAACCGGATCGGAATATCGCAAACTCGACATCCCCGGAGAGGCGGAATATTCCGGCAAGGGAGTGTCATATTGCGCGACCTGCGACGGCTTCTTCTTCCGAGATAAGCCGATTATTGTGGTCGGTGGCGGCGATAGCGCATTCACTGAGGCTGATTTTCTTTCACGATTTGGATCGTCGGTGACGTTGATTCATCGTCGTTCTGAATTCCGCGCATCGCAGATTCTCGTGGAACGCGCTCAGCAGAATCCGAAGATCACCATCGTCACGGATTCCATGGTGGAGGAAATCTTGGGTGACGACAATGGAGCCCAATCCGTGAACATTCGCAACGTCATCACCGGAGAAACCAGCACGATTGCCGCAAACGGCATTTTTGTGGCGATCGGCCACTCCCCCGCCACAGCTTTTATTGACGGCATTGTGCAGCGAGATGCGGGTGGATATATTCAGGTGGACGGCGCCAGCACACGCACCAGCACTGCCGGCATTTTTGCAGCTGGCGACTGTGTTGATAGTATTTACCGTCAAGCGATCAGTGCCGCCGGCATGGGCTGCCGGGCCGCCCTCGATGCCCAAGCCTACCTCCAGCAGTAACACTTCCCATCACGGTCACGCCCTACAAAAACTTGAAAAACGAGCGGAAGGGGCGGCATATTCTGTTCACGACTGTAAGCTTGGCCAAACGGCTTGAGTGTGTCGTGACAGAATATGCGCCCTTCCGCGGACACCAAAAAACTTAAGAAATACTATTTTTCGGCAGTGGGCATGAGCAGGTCGACAATGCGCTTCATGTCGTCTTCGGATTTGAACACGATTTCGATGCGTCCATGCTCCTTGGATCCCTTGATCGACACCTTCGTACCGAACCTCTTTTCAAGACCGATCTGCATCGGCGTTCCGGCCCAAGGGTTCAGCTTATTGGTTTTCGCTTTCTTCGGCTGGTCCGATTCAGCGACCTTCATCGACACGATTTCCTCGGTGCTGCGTACCGACAACCCTTCGGAAATAATGCGCGTCGCAAGCTGTTCCATGTCAGCTTCCGTCGGTAATCCGAGCAATGCGCGCGCATGACCGGCCGACAGCAAGCCGGAAGCAACCTTCTTTTGTACGGTCGCAGGCAGATTCAGCAGTCGCAGAGTATTGGCGATTTGCGGACGCGACTTCGACACCGACTTTGACAATTGCGCCTGCGTCAAGCCAAAATCGTCGATCATCTGCTGATAGGCGGCCGCCTCTTCCAATGGATTCAACGCAACGCGATGCAGGTTTTCCAGCAAAGCGTCACGCAACATATCGTCGTCGGCAGTGGTTTTGACAATCGCAGGAATCGTTTTCAAACCTGCGATCTGCGATGCGCGCCAACGACGTTCACCCATAATGAGCTCGTACATGCTATCCATGCGCCCGTCGAACATATTGTGCGACTCGGCATCTTTAGCGGCGTTCTCCTTGCGAGCAGCCTCAATCTGCGCGAGTGGACGCTTCCGTACGACAATAGGCTGCAGCACGCCGACTTCTTTGATGGAATCGGCAAGCTCACGAAGATCATCCTCATCGAAAATGGTACGCGGCTGATGCAGGTTCGGTCCAACATCACTCAGTCGCAATTCAACGAGATAACCGCCCTGCACCGGCAACAGTTCAGGTTCGTCATTCTTCTTATCTTCGGTCTTTTTTACCGCAGCGGTTTCACGTGAAACACTTTCCCGCTTCACTTCGGAAGTGGCAACAGGACTGGTGGAACCGAAGAACATGTCGGCAGGATGAGCAGTCTCATTCAACGTGATGGAAGGCATACTGGCTCGATGGCCACTCCCCTTCTTGGTTTCACGTGAAACGTTCTTCTTCATGTCATGGACGGCATCGACGGAAGCCTTGGCGGTTGCCACGGAACTCTTGACCGCGGTCTTCCCCGCGGATTGCCCGGCAACAGTCGCACCACCGGCTACGTTTTCTGAAACCTTTCCAGCGATCTTGTTATTAGCCTTTGCACCCGCAACAGCCACAGCCGGTTCAGTAGTGACTTCCGATTTCGCCGACTCTCCTGGAAGAGACGGAAACAGTGCGCCGAGACCCTTGCCTAAACGTGATTTCGTAGCCATGATCAGTTCTCATTCCTTCTTGCATCGATAGCCTTCAGCACCGTCTGCGAGCGACGTGCGATTTCCAATGCGGCCTCACAATAGGCAATCGCTCCCATTCCCTTGGGATCGTAGGCGATCACGCTTTGATTGAAGCTTGGAGCTTCCGATATTTTCACCGTTCGGGGAATCGTGGTATTCAGTACGATAGTCGGATAATGATTTTTACTTCGTCATGCACTTCACGGCTGAGTAACGTCCTCTTATCGAACATGGTGATCAGCATGGTGGAAACCAGCAGCGACGGATTGAAATGCTCCTGCACCAGTCCGATGGTATTGATGAGCTGGCCGAGACCTTCCAGCGCATAGTACTCAGCCTGGATCGGAATCAGCATCTCATGCACCGCACACATGGCATTAATTACCAGCAGGCCGAGGCTTGGCGGGCAATCGATAATCACGTAGTCGTAGTGCTCCTCGCTGGTTTCCAGAAACTCGTCAACCGCGGTCTTCAGAAGCACATTACGATTTTCCATGTCGGCGACTTCCAGCTCGGCACCGCTCAAATCGATCGAAGCTGGAACCACATCGAGCAGATCAAAATCAGGGCATGTGCGCTTGACTTCGGCGATGGTCTTCCTGCCTTCGATCACGTCGTACACCGAAGGCTCCCCCGACGCATGCGGAGCGCCCAACGCGGTCGACGCATTGCCCTGCGGATCCATATCGATCAGCAGCACCTTGGAACCGAACTGAGCCAACGCAGCGGAAAGATTCACGGCCGACGTGGTTTTGCCAACGCCACCCTTCTGGTTGGCGACCGCGATCAGGCGCGTCTGCTCCGGCTTTGGGCAAACGGCCTTCTGCAAGGCGCGATAGCGAGTCGATTCGTCGGCAATCTGCGAACCAAGAGGAGAATCCGATCCTCCGAAAATTCGTTTGATGGTTTCCGTTGCCGATTCCATCGATGTCAGGTTATCTGGTCCTTCAGGTCCAGTCATACACTAGCCTTCCTTACGATATGCTTAACATTCAAGTTCATCATTCGGGTGGACAGAATCAGCTCATCTCACCCACTGTGCACAAATGTGAATAGCTGTGGATAGTCGGTGGATAACTTACGTTGTTCGCAAAAAGTTATCCACCGATCTTTCGTTGCTACTTCAACATTTTTCCGCCGCTTTTTTTCGTCGATTTTCCAGTTGTGGACAATGTGCATAACTCACCGAAATGGTGGATAACTTACTTTTTATCCACCATGAGCACATGGGTCGATTCCAAGCCCGGACCAACCTCGGCATCCACCACCCGCGGACGAATGCCACCGCATTTGGCGATCTCTTTGGAAGCCTTTTCGATCTCCTCTTGCGCGGACCGCCCCTTCAGTGCGACCAAACGTCCACCGCGCTCAAGCAACGGCAGCGTCCACCCCGAAAGTTTGGTCATAGGAGCCACGGCACGGCACGTCACCACGGCAAACGGATGTTTCGCCTGAATAGGCTTGCCATCCAAATCCAGTACAGGACCGCGAACGGCCACTCCCCTGCCGTTCTTGCCGCCTTTGCCGTTCCTGGCGCTTCCATTGCCACGATTGCCGCCTTGAGCGCCAGCAGCACCCGCAATGGCCTCGATCATCTCATTGGCCCTGGCACGCACCACGGTAACGTTATTCAACTCCATATCGGCCACGCACTCGTTCAGCCATTCGACACGACGTTCCATCGGCTCCACAAGCGTGAACCGGTGATCCGGCAGGCAGGCGGCCGCGACAATACCGGGAAAACCGCCGCCACTGCCGATATCGGCAACCGTCTTGAACTGCTTCTTGGCCGTGGCTTCCTTTACGAAAGGCACAATGGCGGCCGAATTCAGAATATGGCGTTCCCAAATAATGCCAACATCTCTTGGCCCAATCAGACCGCGAGGTTCGCCTTCTTCGGCAAGTTTCGCATGGAAAACACGAAGCTTGCCCAACGCATCCCCCAGCACTTCCTCAAGCATCGGCGAATCATCAAGTTCGTCTGTCACATCACTCATGGGCACCATCCTATATCCTGCTCTTCCTCATTGTCGGTATTCCAGCAAGTACTTCCCGACCATTGACGGCAATATCACATGTCCGGCGCACAGCCAGCATGAAGTCACTCAAAAAATCGCAATAAAAAAGCGCCACCAAATGGTGACGCCATGTTTCACGTGAAACGAGCCGAACTCAGGCCTCATCCTCGTCTTCAGCATCTTCGGCAGCGGAAGCCTTGAGATACACCGTGACGTAACGACGCGGTTCCTCGCCGTGGGAACGGGACTTCATGCCCTCCTCACGCACCACATCATGCACGATCTTGCGTTCGAAGGAGTTCATCGGCTTGAGATCAACCGGCTCCCCCGTCTCGCGCACCTCGTCGATGGCGTCCAGCGCGATGTCGTGCAGACGCTGGCGCTTGCGCTTCAGATAGCCGTCGACGTCCACAATGAGATGGGAACGCTCGCCGGTCTTCTGCTGCACGGCCAGTCGCGTCAGCTGCTGCAGAGCGTCAACGACTTCGCCGTTGCGTCCGATGAGATGCTTGATGTCCGTATCATCATCGGCGACGATTTGCACGGTAGGGCGATTGTTGCGCACGCCCATTTCGATATCGCCTTCGTAATCGACGATATCAAGCAGTCCTTCAAGATAATCGGCAGCGATATCAGCTTCCTCGTTGAGCTGATCGATGGTCTTTTCCTCATCTTGCGCCATAGTGGTTGT
>ENA-OQEB01000688-OQEB01000688.1-human-gut-metagenome-genome-assembly--contig:-NODE-688-length-13621-cov-1.925152_pt1 | contig 13621 bp, 14 predicted proteins | sample MGYA00242787_ERZ504619 | MGnify/ENA primary metagenome ERZ504619 (study PRJEB26092, sample SAMD00036317) | human gut metagenome | host: Homo sapiens | study: EMG produced TPA metagenomics assembly of... | reverse complement strand
ATATATTTCTCTGCCACCTCATAGGCGCCATTCTCGATGTTCGTATCCACCAATCGTTGCCAAAGATATGGGCTTTTATTATCCATATACTCCTGAGACTCAAAGGCACAAAGCTGCGACATGTTCACATAGCCCATCGCATAAAAGACATCCATCATAAGCATGCTCACCTGCAAGGTCTTCAAATCGGAAGTCATGATACTGTTCATGCCTTGCTGGTCAAACAGTCAGCAGTTTTTCTCCCAGTTCTCCCTTCTCGGCGAGTGCCATATTGCGGCAGAGTTGGAAGGTGACATTGCCCTTGGCATCCACGGCTATTGCTACGGTTGATAATCTCATCCCATTGCTGGTGACGAACATAATAATAGATTTTCTTCATATATTCGTTCTGAGCCTGATAGCTAGCAACAAACAGGACAACAACCGCCCCTAGCACAACCACACACTGAGCCATCAAGCCATACTTGCCGAGTTGCTTTTGCAGATAAACATAACAAAGTTGCAACACCCCCACGACCACAGCCATAAGCCAAGGCAGATAAACCATGAAGTTTAGCGCAGAACCTTCTCGAACCAAGCAATTTCTTCTTACCACCAAAGCTATCATAGCGACTGCGACAACCTTCAACCAAAGTCTGCAACGAAGTACAACCGCCACCAAGAACATAATCATCACCAAACACACACTGCCCGCAAGCAAACAGTTCATATTGGAAACAAGTGTCATCAGCATCGCAACCGCCGTGATGCAACCTAGGTATCTGGCTCCCTCTTTCACCCATAAGCTTTGGCATAAGCTACCAAAGTCATCAAGATACCATACACAACGGGCCCCGCCCCATAACAGAAGAACTGCATAAGGAAGTCTGCCAATACAATAGCCACCCCACCCGGCTTAGCCAAGGTTTGGCATACGGCATCGGCATCCCAATAAAACGTATTCCACTGTTCCAAGTAATAAAAATGGTAAGTAGCGGCAGAATGGCAAATGCATACAAAGACGATGCAGATGCCAAGCCATATCATCAGTTAGAGTTTATCGTTAATCGTTTCATCATATATGTTATTTTTTACGAACCATTCCCGCTATTAGGAGAAGGTCGATCGGACCTTACGGCTCAACCGACCTTCTCATTTAGATTTTTATTGCTTAACAAAAGAATAAGTTTTCTCCGTTCCATCCTCATAACGCGTCTTCACAATGTTCAAGCCACGCTGAGATCGCGGTAACTTTACACCTGACACATTATAAAACTGGCGAGAAACAATACGTTTCGTCTTCGACTCTACTTGCTCAATGGCAGTCAAATCGTTGAATATATTTTCATCAACAGTTTCTTCTGTCGAGAACCAATCCACATCCACATAGCCTCCATTCTGCTGGGTTGCATAATTAAAGATGGCAAAGCGATTGCCTGTGAATATCTTGAGGGTATAGCGCATCTCGGTTTCGATGTCCTTGCCCAAATCAACCCACTCCTGATTGTCCCAACTGATATAGAACTTCAATTTATTGGTTTTGAAATTGGCCACTGCCCGAAGATAAATCTTATCGTTGTGCGAAGCGGTAGATGTTCTAAACGTCCTATAATGTTCCGTATCATCTACTACACCCTGCCAAGCAGCCTTTGGCTCCCACCAAGGAGCACGATAGTAAACCACCCTTTTCTTGCCGTCGATCATCTTTACTGCAACATAAGCATGGGGGTCTTGGAATACACAAAGCCCTGCCACATCTCCTTCCTTCATATGGGATACATCTAAGCAAATCGTGCCATACGTATCGGTGGAAGTAGAGGCACCCTCCTTATCGTACCCAACATGCGTTGGGTCAAGGTATTGCGCGCCTGTAAGAATTCGTTGAGCTTGGTATCGGTGCCTTCCTTCACAATGCCCGACGTGTATAAGCGCAAGAATCCAGGTCGTTCGGTCAAAGACCATGCCGAATTGTCAGGATTGTGGTTCCATTCCCACTGCATCCCAAGCTTATCGGTGTTGAAACCATCATTGGTTGGCAAGTATGTTTTTGGATATTCCTTACCTACATTAGGCTTCTTGTACGGCTTGCCACCCTTGCTCACATCAATGCCATTGTTACCGAGAACAGGCCATCCATCTTTCCATACCACAGGTTCGAGATACGGAATACGCCCGATAGTACCTGCATCCTTGAAGAGAATCGTCCACCATTCGCCTGTCTGCGTCTGTACCAATCCCCCTTGATGGATGTCCTGCTTTTCGAAAAGCAATCCATCGTGCTCCTCGTATGGTCCGAACGGATTCTTGGAACGGAAGATGGTTTGGCTATGGTCATAACCTCCACCGTATGTGGCATAGATATAATAGTAATCACCGATATGATACATGTGACTACCCTCCAATCCAGAGTTTGGCTTATTGATAATCCGCTTAGAGGAACCGATGGCATTGAAGTTTTCATCCAACTCGGTCACACTGATTTCATTGATACCTGCCACCACAAAGCGGCGTCCCGTTGCCTCATCTAAGAGAAGACCAGAATCATAATAGAAGCCATTCAGTTTTTGCACCTTCCACTCACCCTCAGGGTCTGTAGCCGTCAAGAGGAAGTCACCACCATCGGCAAACTTTTCATGGTTGAAGGCGATGAAGTGAAGGTAAAACTTACCTTGGTAGTATTTCAGACTAGGAGCCCATTGCCCTTTGGAATACTGATTATATCCATTCTGAAGATTAAAAGGCTCCGACTCCGCTATTTTTTGGAGAGGATTGGCACAATATTCCCAGTTCACCAAGTCGTGCGACTTCAAGATTGTCGCACCAGGGAAATAGAACATTGTGGTAGATACATAATAATAGGTATCCCCCACACGGATAATGTCAGGGTCAGGAAAGTCTGAGTTGATGATTGGATTGGTATAAGTACCATCACCATTGTCAGCACACCACTGCTTGGCATAATTTTGCGCATTCACCTGCAAAGACACCAATAAACCTGCTAAAATTATCAGTTTCTTCATCATTCAATTTATTGAGTTAAGTTTTTAAAAGATATGCCTTTTACACTCAACGCCTTTGCGTGGTGTAAAAAAGAGAATTCAAAAAGGTCAGTCGAGCCTCATAGCTCAACTGACCTGTCACGACTAACATAAATTCGGTTAATCTTTAAATGATAAAACCTAAACTAAATGTCTTTATATGTAAGCAAGCCATCAGCTTGCCGCATCATCGATAATTTTACTGAAGTGGAGAACCTGCCTTCAAGCCCTCAGCAAAGCCACCATAAGCACGCTTACGATCGTAGCCCTGTGTCCAAAGACCTACAGGCTGACTCTTTCTCCAACCAGAGTTGTCAGGAGCATCAGTAATACACCACTGGGTGATGCCATAGCGCTGTGCTGAAGGGATGTTCTTGAAGTACTCCTCGATGATGAACTGATAGAAGTCAGCCATTTCCTTCTGCTGAGTATCATTCAAGTTCTTTGTTTCAACTACATTGCCCGCAGCATCTACATAGCCCATATCGAGCTCAGATACCTTGCAGAGCTTGCCAGATTTTGCCATCAACTTATACATATTGACAATGCACTCCTTCTGCTTCTCCTGCTTAGCAGGATCAGCATTGTAGCTAACGTGCATCTGGCTAGCGATACCGTCAATCTTGGTTACCTGGTCAGCCTCCCAACGCTTAATCCATTCGATCAAGCTTTCGAGCTTCTTGTTGTTGTCCCAAGTAGACTCCAAGTTGTAGTCGTTGATGAAGAGCTTGAGGTCAGCAGCGTTGCCATTGTGGGCAGCGAAGCTTTCACGTGCAGCCTTCACAGCAGTACGAACGTATCGAGGTCGCCGAGGTAATCCTGCCAGTAGAAGCAATTTTCCTTATCCTCAGCAGAAGCTGTCTTAGCATGCTGCAAGTCATAGATGCCATCACCATCGGTATCATCACCAGAGATAGCCTCATTGACAACATCCCAAGCTACGACCTTGCCATCGCAAGCTTCCATCATACCGTCAATCCACTTGTTCATAGCCCAAGTCAAAGTATCCTTCTTCTCTTCTGGAGTGAGAGGAATAGTATTACCTGACTTTTCGATAGACCACTCAATGTCAGCAAAATAGTAAGTAACTTCATTCGCATTTACATTCAAGTTGAAAGCAATAGAGTTCATACCAGCACCCTCAGTAGGGATAGTTGCTACTTGCTCATAATGCTGCCATTCTGTTGTGAATGAAGGGTTACTTGGCAACATCTGCCAGTGCTTATAAGCGCCTGGAGCAGCATGACACTGAGTAGCACACTCAGCCTTTTCTGTTGCCTTATACCAGAATGAAATCTTATACTTTTCACCAGCAGCCCATGCCTTGTCTGGAGTATAGATAAAGAATTGGGTATCCCAAGCAGTAGAAGGATTAGCATGAGACTTAACAGCAAGACAGTTCATACCATCAGGACCTGCGCCCTCAATAACTTCACCATCTTATCCTCTTGACCAGGCTCTCTAACAACGAAGTTAGACATAGACTCGCCCTTAGCCATCTTACTATTTGTCAACTGGTTGACATAATAAGTAACGGCAGCAGCTTCACCATGAGTAACCTTTACATACTCAACATCAATCGTACCAACGAAAAGACCTGATTGGAAGAGAGCAAAGTTATCTGCCTCGACAGCATTAAACTCTACAGTATATTCTTTCCATTCCTTGTCAAGAACGATAGAACAATCTGCTTTAGCTCCCCAGCCACCGACACCGATGTAAAGATTACATTTATCGGAAGCTTTGGCCTTAACTTTCAGTTTATAGGTATCACCCTTTGTCAGACTGATGCCACTTGCACACATATACTGAATAAAATAGTTTTCCTTGGTGGCAGCATCATTCTTAATATGGAAGCCTTTATTATCAACCGTGATGAGATCCTTAGTCTGGGCGCTACACCACATATCATAAGCAGTCTTTTTGGTCCAATCTACAGAATAGTCTGTAACCTCCTGCTTTGCATTTGGGTCTATCGGAATGGCTTTATCTGCTATCAAGCCATTGAGATACTTATTCTGCTGCTGAGAGTGCAAGCCAAGGTATGGCCGAAAACGGTCATGCCGGCATCGCTCGCTGCGCTGACAAAGTTCTTGACGAGATTGAAGTCCATGCTTCCATCTTCCTTGACGCAAGATGCATACTTCATGGCATTGCCGGCAGTCATCTCATCAAAGTTGGCGTTGGCAAGACGATAGGTGATGTCCTGGTCTACATAGTTCTGAGCACCCTCGCCAACACCCAACTTGAAGTTAGGGTTAGCCTGACGATTAACGTATGTCTTCAGGGCGTCATACTGATTCAAGTATTCCAAGTTGGCGATACTATCGGTCTTGCTCACGAAGAAATCTTGCAGTTCGCCGTCTGCGCAGCCCGTCATAGAGAGGGCTGCAGCAGCTAAAGCGACACTATAGAATATTTTCTTGTTCATGATTTATATTCTTGATTATTTGTTATAGGTTACCCCGAATGTCTCGTAGTTGTTCTCACGGCTCTGCATCACGAGATTGTCCTTGCATGTATACTTCTTGACATGGGTTACACCCTTGTCGGTATAAGTATAAGTAACCGTGTACTGAAGTTCGATGAGGTCACGATCCTTATCACCCCAAGCCTTCTTAGCACCCAGGCTAGTCCACTTACCTGTACCAGAAGCTGTGAAACTGTACTTGCCACCATTGCCAGAACCAGGAACATCGTATTGGTTGTTGTCCTCTGAAGTAATGGTAACAGAACCATCATCAGCAATGTTCAAGATAAGCGAAGCATTCAAAGTAGCTGTAGTAGCCTTGTTCTCTTTATCAGTAATGTTAACCACTGTAGAGAGACCATAGCTGCACTTGTTGAGAGAGAGTGAGCGCAAATAGCGAAGTTCATTCTTCTCCAAGTACTCAGCCTCACGCTGTACGGTAGTTGTGGTACCATCGAGATCAATCTCGTCCGTGCCATGACTAATCCAGCAACCGTGATATGGGTTCTTGTACTTCACTGCATAGAGCACGTAGTTCTGAGGAGCCACGTTCCAGTCAGCAGCATTCTGCAAAACAGGAGACTCTACTGTTTCCTTCTTTGTACCAGAAAGAATAGAGTCATTGCCAGCAACCTCAACCATGCGGATAGGAACCACATAAGTTACATCCAGAGACTTAGGGTCTGCGAAGTAAGCGTCAGTCAACTTCACCTCTACTCCACCTACAATCTGACCAGCAGGGATGGTGATGATGTCAGAAGCCAACTGATAATACTCAGCAGGCATTGGCTGTACAGCCTGGCCATTAGAGTACTTCAAGCCATCGCAGAGACTATTATCTACCACAATCTTAATCTTGTGCTCACTCTTTAGGTTACGATCACCACCGAGAGTAGCCTTGATTTGGAATTTATGTTGGTTGTCGTCTTCATTTGGGTAAGCTGCATCTTCACCCAAAGTGATGGTGCGCACAGGATACTGTGTAGCGAAGTAAACAGTCTGATAATCGTAGTTATCGAAAGTTACGTCGCTATTCTCACAAGATGTTGCGAAGAACATAGCGCAAGCAGCCATCATGGACAAAATTATCTTTTTCATTTTATTCTACTTTTTAGTTTAAGTTTCATTATCTTACCATCCCTTGTTCTGCTGGAGTTGATCAAACTTCAAGCACTCAGTGTAAGGGATAGGACCATAGTTCATATAATCCTTATACTCACGTGTATCTACGTCGATAGGAGTATATGTGTTGTTGGCTGCATTGATGCTCATACCCTTAGCTGTCTCGTTGAGGTTGAGGTTCCAGCGGCGCAAGTCCCAGAAACGGAAGCCTCGAAAGAAAGCTCGATACGACGCTCGTTGCGGATCAACTCACGCATCTTCTCCTTGCTCTGTGCACACGCTTCGAGATAACCATCCTCACCGAGGTCGCCCAAGCCTGCACGCTCACGGATAGCCTTGATTACATCGTAAGCAGAGTAGCCATGACCGCCATCATTCTTAGGACCATAAGCCTCATTGCAGCCTCAGCATAGTCAAGGAACATCTCTGTGTAACGAATGCGAGCATTGTAGTGATACTGAGTGGTTGTAGATGTTGGGCTCAAGTTTACATCAGAGCGGAGCAACTTGCGGAGGTAATAACCTGTACGAGTGGAAGAACCTGTCAAGTTGTTGAGCGCATCCTGATTAGTTCCATCTACAGCTGTAGTGATTGTAGTTCCATCACCAGGTCCCTGCTTGCTGCCATTGAGCACAACATAGAGAGCCAAACGTGGGTCACGACCAGAATATGGATCCTGTGCAGAATAACCAGAATTGGCATCAGTGATAGGATAACCATCAGCCATTGGGAAAGCATCTACGAAGTTCTGAGTTGGGTTGATACGACCCTTACCATAGATAGATGGTGGATCAGTTGTCAGCCTCCAAGTCCTTGTTGTTGCTCCTCTCTGTACGCCACATGATCTCCTTAGGGCACTCTGATCCTTTCAAACCATCAATGTCACCCGTGTTGCAATACCAAGTATTACCCGTTGGGTCTAGACCAGCCACACCATTGATACGATCAAGTACCTTGGCGAAGTTGTCAGCAGCTGTCTGATAAGTTACACCAGACTCTGCGTAAGCAGGACTAGCAGCGAGCAAAGATGCTTGGCACGATAAGCCTCAACATATTTACCACACATACGTCCCTGGAAGTTATCACCAAATACACGATTGTACTGAGAGACTGTTACGCCTTCAGACTTATACTTAGCAGGAATCTGGTCGGCAGAAGAGATTGTACCATACTCTGCAGGCAAGAGTTCCAAAGCCTTTTCGCAATCTTCGTTGATAGCTTGGATGCACTCTGCGAATGTGTTACGTGGCTTGTTGAAGTCAGAGTTCTTGTCCTCTGGCTCTGTTATGATTGGCACACCATAGAGCACACCATCATTGCCATAACCACCATGGGCACGGAGCAGATAATACATATAGAGCGCTCTCAAGCCGTAAGCCTCACCCTTCTCACGATCGTTATAGAGCTTGGCTGCCACCTCGTCCTCTGCCCACTTTACTTTGTCGGCATTGGCAAGGAAGAGATTGAGGTACTGAATGGCTGAACGACATGTGGTCCAAGTATCAGCAGGGTTATTGCTGGATGTCCAAGTACCAGAGGCCATCTTACGCCAGCTGTTAGTGGCATCGTTGCTCACCGCATCATCGGTAGCCACCTCAGAGAATGGGTAGCTGCCGTTAGGAAGACGGGTGTAAGCATTACCCAATACACCTTCAGCATAGCTTGGGTTATTGTACATATACTCCATACCCAGGTTGTTCTCAATGGCTGGTTCGAAGAGGTCGTCGCAGCTCACGAGGGTCATCGAGAGGGCAAGAGCAGATAATATAATTGATTTTTTCATACAATGCTTATTTTTACATGTTTACTTTAAAACCGATATGATAACCTCTGCACTGTGGTGCAGATCCTACGTTGGTCTCAAGATACTTACGCTCCTTAGAGATGGTCAGGAGGTCGGTGCCGTAGAAGTATACTGACAAACCTTTGACGAAGCTATTCTCCTTGAAGAGGCTTGATGGCAAATCGTAAGTGAGCTGTACCTTGCCAGATAGAATGCATCAGCCTTGTAAGTCCAGAAGTCAGAGGTAACGAAGTTCAAGTCCCCACCCTCTGTGGTGAGTCGTGGATAAGTGGCTGTAGCGGCAGTCTCCTTAGTCCAGCGTCCACGTACCACTCTGAGTACTTGCGATCACCATAGTTCCAAGTAGCGAGGTTGTCCTTCACACCCATACCACCGAAGTTGTAGTTACCAGCGAGGAAGAGAGTGAAGCCATTCCACTTGGCTGTGAAGTTAACACCACCTACGAAGTCAGCACCCCAGTGTCCGAGAACCACCTGGTCCTTAGAGTCGATGATGCCATCACCATTCATATCCTTGTATTTCAAGTCACCAGGCTTGGTGTTATTGTTGATCACAGCGAGTGTGGTCTTGCCATTCTCATCGAAGTCGTTCTCCTGGAAGAAACCGAGGCACTTGTAACCTCTCAAGGCATCGCTGCGCTGACCTTCGCTCTTCAACCAGTCATACTCCACATTCTCTGACACCTTGGTGTTCTTGCTTGTGATAGAGTAGCCTGTCAAGCCAAGTGCAAGTCTACCTCACCTACCTTCTTATGCAAGTTCAATCCGAAGTCGAAACCAGAGTAACGAGTGTTGTTATAGTTCTCGTTAGGAATGAACGATGACTTAGGATAGCCTGTCTGGAAGTAGTTAGGATACTTGGTATCGGTTGTTGTGATGAAACCATTCATATTGTTGATGAAATAGTTAGCACTCAAGCTTACCAATCCATTCAAGAAACTAGCATCGAGACCTACACGGAACTCCTTGCGCTTGATGAAATCCAAGTCATAGTTGGCAGCACGATGAGAGTCGGATGTCTGGAATGAGTTGTGAGCATCACTCCATCCCCACCATGTACCTGTAGAGGTGAAGATATTGTCGTACATATAGTACTCAGAGATGTCGATGTCCTCGTTCATGATGCCGTAAGAAGCACTGAGCTTCAACTCATCTATCCACTTGGCATTCTCCAGGAACTTCTCCTTGCCCAACCTCCAAGCAGCTGACACTGTAGGAGAGAAAGCGTTGCGATGACCAGGAGCCAACTTAGCTGAGTGAACCTCGGCTGCGCTGAAGTCGAAGTAGTACTTGTGAGCGTAGTTGTAAGCTGCCTGCAAGCCCAAGTTGGCAGAGCTGGTGCGGTGATATGTACCGGTGATGGTCTGCTGATAGCCATGAGCCAAGAGTGTGGCGCTTACATTGTGCTCTGCAAAAGAGCGAGCCCAGTCGAACTGACCTGAGAACATGATGGTCTGCTTGTCTGTACTGCCGCTTACGTTCTGTGTACCGGTCTTCTTATCCGTGCCATACTTCTTCAAACTAGTAATCTGGTCGAAGCCTGCGTAGTTGTTCCAGCTTGCCTCGTATACAGAATATTCATTGTTGATAGAAGTATTGTAAGTAGTGGCGTAGTCAACGGCAACCATGGTCTTGAAGCTTAAGCCCTGCAATACCTTGTCCAGATCAAACTTGATACCAGCGTCAAACTGCAACTGGCGAGAGGTATACTTGTTGTAACCTGCCGCATACATCGCTGCGAATGGGTTGGTCTGCTGGTTCTGAGTACCACCGAGCAAGTACTTGCCACCAATGATGTAGTTAGAGTTGTTCACCAATGTCTGAGAACTCTTGTCGCCATTCTCTATCATATCGATTGGAATGAATGGTACCAATGGATACTGACTTGTTGGACGGATAGATGCCGATGAAGTCCAGTAGTTGGAGAGGTCGCCACGTGCGTCATAGAATGTAGCGTTGGCATTGACCCAACCAGTAATCCAGTCGTTCAACTTCAAGTCTACGTTACCACGGATGTTCAAGCGGTTGGTATGGTTGTCCTTGCCCTCACCGAAGTTCATCAAGTCGCCCACATGATACAAACCTACGTTGGCATAGAAGTGAGCGAAAGAGCCACCACCCTGGAACTCTGCGATACCCTCATAACGCTCATAATGATTCTTTACATATTTAGAATCATAGAAGTTGAGGTTTGGATAGCGATATGGATTCTTGCCAGAAGCATAGTTGGCGATAAGGTCCTGAGAATAAACAGGGCTCTTGCCATCATTCTGCAACGCCTCATTGTAGAGAGTCATATACTCCGCAGATCCCAGCCAGTTAGGATACTCCTTAGGAGTGTAGAGAGAAGCATTGCCACGAACGCTTACCTGCAAGCCATCTGTACGACCACGCTTAGTGGTGATGAGGATCACGCCATTGGATGCACGGCTACCATAGAGTACTACGGCAGAGGCAGCTTTGAGGTAAGTAACCTGCTCTATTTCTGATGGCAACACATTGTTGATGTCACGTGGCACACCGTCTACGAGCACCAAGGCGCTACCATTAGCCACATATCTGTAGCACAATGGCACTATGGTCAGATACAGCGTATGTAGTGTAGTCCTTCTTGGCAAGTTCTACCATATTTACAGAAGCGACGCCACCCATCAAGTCTTGCTTGTCTACAGCCTTGAAGGCAACATTGACCTTATTGGCTACAGAATCGGGATAATCGTTCTGTGCATTCGCTGTGCTTGCCATAGCGGCAAGCATCATGCTGAATGTTATTATCTTATTTGTCTGTTTCATACTTTAATCACGTTTTATTACCATCCTGGATTCTGTTTAAACTCTGGATATATCTGGCAGTCCTTCTTCTTCAGAGGCAACCAGTAGTGCTTCTCAGAGAAGTCACGCTTCAAGATTTGCTTCTCACTCCATCCACTAACCTGCTCTTCCTTGCTGTCCTCTGTATTGATATCGCCCACACGGAGGAATTCCTGAGAGGTCTTGATGTTGTAAGGATACTTGTCGAGGAGCAACCAACGGCGAAGGTCGTTAAAGCGCTGTCCCTCGAAAGCAAGCTCTACAGCACGCTCACGGCGAAGCTCGCTCATAAACTTCTCCTTATCGCCAGTAACTTGGCGTTGACATCAGCTACACCAGAACGTCGCGAATCTTGTTAACAGCATCGATAGCTGAAAGCGAACAAGTTGAAGCCTTAGCAGAAGGAGAACCATAGCCCTCGGTTACAGCCTCGGCATAGAGGAGATAAACCTCGGCAAGGCGCATCCAAGGCAAGTGGAGATTGAAGTGATGAGAATATCCGTAGCATCATCATACTTGTTACAAGTCTTATCGATAAACTTATAGAGGAAATAACCAGTGCGGCTGCCTTCCTTCTCATCACGGAACTTACCATTGGTCTGCAAGTCGGCATATTGTCTCCAAGCATCATCTCCCTCCAAATTCTTAGCTACAACACGCTCGCCATCATAGATGATGTCTTTATAGAAACGTGGGTCACGATTCTTCCAAGGATGGGTTTTGTCAAATCCTGAGTCTGGATCGTCAAGAGGAAGACCATTTGCCATACCATAATAATTTACGTAATTGGCAGTTGGCAAGCTGGTAACACCAGCGTCATTCAAGCACTTAGAACCATACTGCTTGCTCTGTCCCCAGTTACTATCATTCCATCCATAGTCAGGTCCGAGGAGCAAAGCCTCTGTAACGGAACCATCCTTAGAACTTCCAGGAATGTGACCACCCTGGTCGATGGTATAGAAGTTGTAGGAAACTTCTTCCCAAGGGAGCAAACCATACTGTGTGTTTCCACTCTCCACCAATGTGATGAGCTCACCGAGCTCATCAGCAGCTTTCTTGCAATATTCTGCATTGTAATCAGCCACACCCTGAGACTCCTTATTCATTAAAGGACTACCTGCAAAGAGGTCGATTCTTACCGAGGAATGCAAGAGCAGCAGCCTTGGTAATACGAATCTGGTTCTTGCCGTATGTATTGGCACCAACAGATGTCTTATCCCAGTTCATCGGGAGCAATTCAGCAGCCTCTTTCATATCCTTGGCAGCCAAATCAGCGGTCTCCTGATAATTCAAACGAGGTGCATTGAACTCCTGAGTAGCAGAAAGAGGCTCTGTGAAGTAAGGAAGTCCTCCAAAATACTGCATCAGCTCAAAGTAGAACCAACCACGGAAGAACAGCAACTGACCTTTAATCAAGTTTTTCTCTTCCTGGGTGGCATCTGTCATGAGATCGAGGTTCTGTAAACCGATGTTTGCCTTACGGATGGCATACCACGCTCCCTTCCAGAGAGACATCTTGGTAAAACGTTTGTCGTCATTTGGAACGAAGTTCCAAGCTCTCCTCCATCCATCCAACCGGATTTCCAACCATCATATTCACCCTGCCAGCCCCAGAAATCGCCCTGGTCTACCTTGTATACCATGTGGTAGTCAATGCCGACATTCATGATTTCGTCTTCACCCCAGTTCCAAGAATTAGTCCAATATCCCTTAGAGAAATAAGGAATGCAGTTGTAGAGTTCCTCTGTGAAACCTTGGAAGTTCTGAAAATCCTTATAGGCATCCGTCGCAGAGATATCTGAATCTGGCGACTTGTCCAAGTAATCAGTACAAGATGTGAGAGATGCTGCAGAAAGCGCCACCGCACAAATTGCTGTATATAATTTAGATATTTTCATTTTATTCTTCTTTATTATAAGGTAAATTTAACACCGAAGTTGTAACGCTTCACTGTAGGATAAGCTCCCTGGCTAGCGAGACCTGTACCTGCGAAGTTTGACTCACGGTCATCAGGCATTCTAGACCAGCACCAGAGGTTGTTACCATTGATAAATACCTTGAGGGTATTCAGACCAAGTGACTTAATCCAACCACCTGTCCATGTGTAAGCAATCTCCGCATTCTTGAGTCGGATGAACGAGCCATCATAGTGATAGCGTGTTCCCTCTGTATAAGAAGGTGTAGAATAGAAGCGAGGCATTGGTGCATCTGCACCCTCATTGTCCTTGCTCCAATAACTACCCTCATCGAATACAGTGTCAAGTTTACCATGGAAAGTACTGAACGCTACGTAGCGGTCTACATCAGTTACACCATAGAACTGTACATAGAAAGAGAAGCCTTATAGTCGGCACCGATAGATGCACTGTAAGTATTGGCTGGAGTACCTGTATGTCCG
>ENA-OQEB01000687-OQEB01000687.1-human-gut-metagenome-genome-assembly--contig:-NODE-687-length-13643-cov-5.932450_pt1 | contig 13643 bp, 19 predicted proteins | sample MGYA00242787_ERZ504619 | MGnify/ENA primary metagenome ERZ504619 (study PRJEB26092, sample SAMD00036317) | human gut metagenome | host: Homo sapiens | study: EMG produced TPA metagenomics assembly of... | reverse complement strand
CGTTCTCTGAGGTCACGCTCGATCGCTGCGATGGCCAGCAGGAGAGCCTGCGCGCCGTCTACAAGACCGACGAAGAGCTCGCCGATGCCATCGCCGCAGTATATCGCACCGTGATTGCCGACCTGTATGCCGCAGGCTGCCGCAACATCCAATTTGATGACTGCACCTGGGGCATCTATTGCGATACCGACTTTGTGTCCAAGACCGGCATGAGTCCGGTTGACCTGCAAAAGGTAAGCGAGCTGGGCGTGGCGCTCAACAACGCCGCCATCGCGGGCAAGCCCGACGATCTGGTTATCAACACGCATGTGTGCCGCGGCAACTATCACTCCACGTATGCCTTCGAGGGTGGTTACGATCCATTGCACCGTACCTGTTTGCGCACGAGGATGTCGACGCGTTCTACCTTGAGTTCGATACGCCGCGCGCGGTGGCTTTGAGCCGCTCAAGTATGTTGCTCCCGGCAAGAAGGTCGTGCTGGGCCTGGTGACCACCAAGGCGGCTGAGCTTGAGGACGAGGACGTTATCGTCGAACGTATCCACGAGGCCGCAAAGTATGTGCCGCTCGAGAACCTGTACCTGTCGCCCCAGTGCGGCTTTGCCAGCTGCGAGATTGGCAACAAGCTGACTGAGGACGAACAGTGGGCAAAGATCGCGCTGGTCAAGCGCATTGCCGAGCGCGTTTGGAAATAGCGCTAGCGTTTGCAGGTGGCGGCGCGTGCGAGACGTGGCGTATCGCGTACAATGGTTCGGATCGTATCGTTCGGGCAGGTTATCCGATATGCCTGATCGCCCTTCCATTATGAAAGGACTTCCATGTCCCAATCCTCGACGCCCGCCGTATCTGAACTCGAGGAGACTGTCGAATAGTAGTTGTGTTCAGCTAAATCAAAAATGGCGCCCGTGCGTACGCGTGGACGCCATTTTTAATGCGTCAGTATCCAGTGGATGCCGCGCGCCATGCGCAGGTCAGTTTGGGCAAAATGATTGCCGGGGTTGAGCTCCAGCGTTGTTGGAATGTCACGCTCGATAAGCAGCTCTTCCATCGCGTGCGTATCGTCGAGTACGTGCCGCATCATGCGGTTGGGCGTCTTGGTTTCCTTTTTACCGAGCGACAGATAGGCAGCGTCGGGCGTAGCTGTCATCGTGCGCTCGCGCGCGTAGTCGATAAAGCCGGGGAACCACAGCGACCCCGATGCACTCGCCACGCGCTCAAAGACATCTGTTTGCCAAAGTGCCCACAGTGCAAAAAGACCCGCCAACGAGTAGCCGGCAATGCCGCGCCAGGTGGGCGGGCAGGGAAGTGATGATTCGGCCTCTGGGATTATCTGATTCAGCAGTTCATCGAGAAACTCAGACGCCTGTCCGCCAAAGGGCTCGGCATCTCGTATAGTTCCGTCGCATTCCCAGGGGCTCAGCTCGCGATTCCAATCGAGCCCTCCAATGGCGACAAGGGCGAATGGCGGGCAGTCGAGCTCTCGGCAGCGCTCGTAGACTTCACTACCGTCGCCCATAACCACAGGGAGGTAGATGACGGGCGTACCTTCTGCACACTCTGAATAAACGGTTATCTGCTTCTGATGCACTTCCAAGGCAGGCTTCTCTCGGTGTTGTGACATTGACAGCCTCAATTGTCGCACGCTGGCACGGGGGCAGACGCTAAAAGAAAGGCGCGGAGCCGCTCGATGCGATTCCGCGCCTTGTTGTTTTGCTTTAGCAGACTATGCCGCTACGCTACAAAGAAGTAGACGAGGAAGGCGAGGGCTGCGATCCACATGAGCGGCTTGATCTTGGAAGCCTCGCCCTTAAAGAGCGCGACGATACGTAGGCGATAAAGCCCAGACCGATGCCGGCAGAGATGGAGTAGGTGAAGGGCACGCCGGCGACAATCATGAACGCCGGGAAACCATGCGACACGTCGGACCAGTCGATCTCGGAGGCCTCGCTCATCATGAGGTAGCGACGTAGACAGAGCACCGCAGGTGGCGGCGCTGGAAACGATGGTGACGATGGGGGAGAAGAACGCGGCGAGAATGAACAGCACACCGGTGGCGACGGAGGTGAGGCCCGTGCGGCCACCGTCGGCAGCGCCAGAGGTGGACTCGACGAAGGTGGTGATGGAGGAGACACCCATGAAACCGCCCACAGCAGCGGCGGCGGAGTCGACGATCAGGATCTCCTTGATATTCTCGACGTTGCCGTCGTCGGTGAGGAACTCGCCCTGCTTGGCCACGGCCATCGCGGTGCCCATGGTGTCGAAGAAGTCACTCATGAGCAGCGAGAACGAGATGACGAGGAGCGCGGGGTCGGTAAGGACCTTGACGATGGCGGGCACGCCGCCGGCGTCGGCGATGGGGCCACCGATGCTCGAGAAGTCGAGCGGGGCGATGATACCGGTCGGAGCATGGGTCACACCTAGGGGGATACCGGCGATGACGGCGACGACGATGCCGATGAGCAGCGAGCCGGGGACGTTGCGGCAGGCGAGGGCGACTGTCACCAGGATGGAGATGATGCCGACGATGAAGGTGGGGGAGGTGATGTCGCCCAGACCGACGAGTGTACCGGCGCCAGCGGTGATAATGCCGGCATCGCACAGGCCAATCATGCGATGAACAGGCCCAGACCCACCGAGATGGCGTGACGCAGGACAACCGGGATGGCGTCCATGATGGCCTCGCGCAGGCCACAAAGCACGAGCAGCAAGATGACGATACCCTCGAGGAAGATGACGCTCATGGCCACGTGCCAGTCACCGCCGCAGACGGTGGTGGTGATTCCAGCGATCATCGCGTTGACGCCTAAGCCCGACGCGCAGGCGAGCGGGCGGTTGGCGAAGATGCCCATGCAGATGGTCATGATGCCGGCGCCCAGGCAGGTGGCGCAGGCGAGCGCTCCCGCATCGATGCCAGCGCCCGAGAGCACCGCGGGGTTGACGGCGATGATGTAGGCCATCGCAGGAATGTTGTCAGTCCAGCGCGGAGTTCGGTCCCGATTGTGGACTTGCGCTCGCTGACGTGAAATAGTTCGTCCATGCATACCCTTTCCTTGCTCGGCCCCGAGTTTAGGCCGATTGACACGAACTCAACTACTATATCGCCTTTGAAAGGCTGATGTTCCTCGCATGTTGATGTTCGGCGCTTTGTAGCAGACAGACGGTATTTTTCGCATGAAAATGTGTGGGTACCGTATACTTAAGCAGTTACAACGACCCCTATGGAGGAACGTATGATTAAAGAGCTCTGCCACGACGAGGCTATTCTGTCCCAGCGTTGCGAGGTTGCGACCGTCGAGGACGAGTCGGTGGCACAGGACCTGATCGATACCATCAAGTCGCTCGACGATGCCGGCTGCCTTGCCGCTAACCAGATTGGCGTTACCAAGAAGGTCTGCGTCTACCTGGACGACGCCGGCGAGCCCCACGTGCTCTACAACCCCCGTCTGGTGTTTGGCCTGGGTGCCAGCAAGATGGAGGAGAGCTGCCTGACGCACGAGGAGGTCACCAAGTCCACGCGCTATATCAAGTGCAAGGTCGCTTATGACGTGATCGTCGACGGCAAGATGCGCGAGCGCAAGCAGGACTTTGTGGGCTTCGAGGCGCAGATGATTCAACACATGATTGACCACTGTCTTGGAAAGTTGGTCTAAGGGGACCAAAGCACCGCACTTCGTCTCTTTTGGCCCGGGCATGACATTGTTGTCATGTCCGGGCTTTTGTGTTTAGCGCCTTTTTGTTTGGAGACAATGAAATTAGCAAGAACGTAAAGCTAGGAGGCGCTATGTGTACGAGTATTCGATTTACCGATAATTCTGGCCACATGTATCTGGGCCGCAATCTCGACTGGAGCTTTGACTACGGCCAACAGGTTCGCGTGATGCCGCGCGGGTTTCACATTCCGTATTCGTTTATCGACGACGCGACAGCGGCACACGCGGTGATCGGTATGTGCATCGATTACAAGAACTACCCTATGTTCTTCGATTGCGGCAACGATGCAGGCCTTGCGTGGCGGGTCTCAATTTCCCGGGTTATGCCGAGTATGCCGAGGACCCTGTCGACGGCAAGACCAATATCGCGGCCTATGAGTTTCCCCTGTGGGTGGCAGCGACGTTCTCGACGGTCGATGAGGTCGAGGCTGCGCTGCGCGATACGGTGATTGTCGCCAAATCTGCCGGAGAGGGGCTGGGCGTGTCGCTGCTCCATTGGATTATCGGCGACAGCCAGCGTAGCATCGTGGTCGAGATGATGGCTGACGGCCTGCATGTATACGGCGATCCGGTCGACACCCTCGCCAATCAGCCCACCTTCCCGTGGCACATGGAAAACCTCCGCACCTATATCACCGCCACAAGCGATTTTCCGCAGACGGCGACATGGCGTGGCGCCGAGCTTAAGCCCTATGGAGCCGGTGCCGGCATGCGCGGCATTCCGGGCGATTGCTATTCGCCGAGCCGTTTTGTAAAGGCGGCGTACCTCAATGCCAATTACCCACAAAAGGAGAGCGAGACCGAAAACGTCGTTCGCATGTTCCGCTCGCTCGAGGCGTGGTGATGATCGAGGGAGCGTCCAGGATGGGCGATGGCAAGTTCGAGAAGACTATCTACACCGGATGCTTTAGCGCGCGCACGGGCAATTATTACTACGCGATGTATGGGGATCCGTCGATTCGCTACGTGAGCTGATGGATGCCGAGGGCGCGAGCTCCGATAGGCTCGTGGTTCCCGAGCCACGCCGTTCGTAGCCGCTAGCTTTACTGCAATGCAAAGCGGCCCTGCGTCTCTCGTGAGGTGCAGGGCCGCTGTCGTTGATTTGTGACGTCACTAGAAGTTGACGTCGTTGAGTTGTTCGCTCTCGAGGCCGTCGAGCTGTTGCTGTTCGGGCGTATCGGCGACGCTCTCGAGCAGCTCGGTGGGATCGACGTTCATGTTTCTACCGGCCTCGTTGCCGTTGACCAAGTCGTCCGAGAAGATGTCGACTTCCATTTCCTCGGCTTCCTCGATCTGAACTTCGAGCGGCACCTGGGTGCGCACGAGTTTGACTGCCGGGCGCATGCGGGCAAAGAGGGGCACGTACTCGATGATGATGGCCGAGTTCTCTAGACCGTACCAGCGTGCCGGGCTTCCGCAGGCGCGGCGGACGGCGTACTTGATGGCCATCACGCGGTGGTCGTTGCGGTTGATGTCCGTTTCGGGGGCGAGCATCTTGCGCAGCATGCAAAAACGGAAGTCGCCCACGTTGCCGCGTGTCTCGTAGATGGAGTAGGTGTGATGCTGCGGCGCAGCTCACCCGATGCCATCAGGTCGCCAACGATCTGGCGCAGGTAGGCATTGATGCGCTGGTTGACCTTAAAGCCCAGGTCCAGGCGCACGCGGAACAGGAAGTCCGTGCCAAAGGTCTCGACGGAATACTCGTGCGTATAGGCTCATCGGTAACGTACACGTTGATGAACCAGTATGCCTTGGCGCGCTTGGATGCTTATCCAAGATGGAATAGAGCACATCGCGGTCGAGCGTGAGCGGGTCGGGGCTGTTGGTGAGGAACACCAGGTTGTCGGCAAGCACGGGATAGGTCTCGTCGTTGCGCAGGCGGTCGAGCTGGTCAATGTACTTGGAGACGGGCAGCAGGATGGTCTGCGTGCGCTCGATGGCGGTGCCGCGGCGCCACACGTACATAAGGCCAAACAGCAGCGCGGCCAAGAAGATCATGACATAGCCGCCGTCAAAGAACATGGTGAGGCACGAGGCAAAGAAGCACAGCTCAATGGCGCCAAAGAGCAGTGCGAAGACGCAGGCACCAGTTTGTGCTTGAGGATGCCGGCGATATAGCTCGTCAAAAGCGTCGTGGTCATGAGCATGGTCACGGTGATGGCGAGGCCGTAGGCGCTCTCCATGCGCTCGGAGTTCTGGAACAGCAGCACGATGAAGATGCAGCCGACCCACATGATGTTGTTGACGAGCGGAATATAGAGCTGGCCCTTGGTGTCGCTGGGGTAGTGGATGCGCAGGTGCGGCATAAGGTTGAGGCGCGTTGCCTCGGATACCAGCGAGAACGAGCCGGTGATGAGCGCCTGCGAGGCGATGATGGCCGCTACGGCCGAAAGCACGATGGCAAAGGGGCGCAGGGGCTCGGGAAGCATCATGTAGAACGGGTTGACGATATCCATCGCGAGCATCTGGGGGTTGGAGTTATTGGCGAGCAGCCAAGCGCCCTGACCCAGGTAGTTGAGGATAAGGGCCGCCTTAACAAACGGCCAGGATGCATAGATGTTTGCCTTGCCAACGTGGCCCATGTCCGAGTAGAGGCCTCGGCGCCGGTCGTCGACAGAAAGACAAAGCCGAGCACCATAATGCCCGAGTGGTTGATGGGCGAGAACAGGAACATGATGCCGCGGATGGGGTTGAGCGCACGCAAGATGGACAGGTTGCCGAGCATGTTGAACAGGCCGGCGCTGCCAGGAACAGGAACCACAGCGTCATGAGCGGGCCGAACAGCTTGCCGATCGACGAGGTACCGGCGCGCTGCATGGCAAACAGGCCGCAGATAATGATGATGGTGATGATGATTACGTTGGTCTGGCCGTCACCCAAAAGCGCGTGGCCCCACTCGATAGTGCGCAAGCCCTCGATGGCCGTGGTAACCGTGACGGCGGGGGTGAGGATGCCGTCGGCGAGCAGCGCCGCGCCGCCGATCATGGCGGGAAGGATCAGCCACGGCGCCACTTTGCGCACCAAGCTAAACAGGGCGAAGATGCCGCCCTCGTTGTGGTTATCGGCCTTCATGGCGATAACCACGTACTTGACCGTGGTCACGAGCGTCATGGTCCAGATGACAAGCGAAAGCGCTCCCAAGATCATGTCTTCGCTGACGGTACCGATGCCGCCGTTGTTGGCGACGATTGATTTCATGGTGTACATGGGGCTCGTGCCGATGTCGCCATAGACGACGCCGAGCGTTACGAGCAGCATGCCAGCGGAGAGGGGGATGGCTCCGTGCCCGCCTTGACCACGCTGGTCTTGGGGGCTTGCCTCCAGTTTGTTGTGTGCCACGTGGACTCCCTTTGACATCCGGTTATCTGTCTAGGACAGATAATCTTTATGCCGTCTTTATACATACAAGAGCAGTTTGGCACATCGGGTTATTTTAGACAATAATCCTCAGCTGGGGATTATTTATCTACGCAGGTAGCATTTCAAAGCAGGGGCTTTTTAAGCACGTACTGTCTGGGCGATGCCAGCCTTGGCGTTTGCGCGTTTGCCGGCGAGTTCGCAAAAAATCGCGCCGCCGATGATAAGCGCGGCGCCCAGCAGGCGGACCGGTGTTATGGCTTCACCCAAAAGGGCGGCCGAGAACACGACCGCCGAAAGCGGCTCGAGGTAGCCGACGACGGCGACGGTCTGGACGGGCAGCTTGGCGACGGCGCTAAAGTAGAGCAGGCAACCAATGCCGGTGTTGACGACGCCGAGCATAGCGACGGCGTGCCAATCAATACTGGCGGCGACGCCGGCGGACAGGAACGAGGGAGCGCCCTGCGTGATGAGCGTGAGGACCAGTGCGGTCACAAAGGCGGCGCTCACCTGGAGCGTGGAGTTCTCGAGGCCTTCGATGTGTGGCGCACCCTTGCTAGCGATGACCATCAGCGCATAGCAAAATGCCGAGGCGATGCCGCAGGCGATACCCGCAATGGCATATTGCCGCCTAGACCTTGCGCTGCAATGAGAAAAGCACCGCAAGCAACGGCGATAAAGCTGGCGATTTTGCCTCCGGTCAGCTTTTCGCCAAAGATGAGCGGGGAGAGCGCCATGACAATGATGGGGCCGCAGTAGTACAGCAGCGAGGATACGCCGACGCCGATCGTCTGGTAGGCGCGGAACAGAAAAATCCAGCTGCGCCCAGCGCGGCTCCCGAGAGGAGGAGGGCTGCGGCTTCGCGGGGGCGAGATGGCGCCTGCAACTTATGGCGTTGGGTGATGGCGAGGATGGTGACAAGCGAGAGTGCGCCCAAAAACGTGCGTAGTAGCACGATATCGGAGCTCGGCAGTGCGATGGCAGCGGCGATGATGCCGTTGGAGCCAAACAATAGCAATGCTGCTAAGTACGTAAACAGACCGTTGTTCATGCGCTGACATCCCCTCTATATCCGAGCAACTTCACTATGGGTGAACTGGCTTTAGAAGAAAAGCGAATATAATGCATGGCTGACATGACAAAAGCTCATGCAAGGATGGAGGACTGCCGTGGAAACGAATATTCAAAAGATGCAGGTGCTGCTCGAGACAGTGCGCGCCGGAAGCTTTACGCGCGCCGCCGAGCGCCTGAGCTATTCGCAATCGGGCGTGAGCCGTATGGTGGCCGATCTTGAGGCCGATTGGGGCTTTAAGGTGCTCGACCGCAGTCGCGAGGGCGTGGCTCTTTCTGCTGACGGGCGACAGGTCATGCCGGCTGTCGAGGCGCTCTGCGAGGAATTCGTTCGCTTGCAGCGACGCGTGGATGAGATGCGTGGGCTCATGCGCGGCAAAATCTGCATCGGTACGTTTTCGAGCGTGGCGACCCACGTGCTGCCGCCGGTGATTGCTCGTTTTCGTGCCGATTATCCAGACATTGATTACGAGCTGCTGATGGGCGACTATTCAGAGATTGAACAATGGGTGGCAGAGGGCCGCTGCGATCTGGGCTTTATCCCGCATGAGCCCCGAGAAAATGGCATGACTCGCGGTCTTTGGTGCGCGACGAGTTGATGGCGGTAGTGCCGGCAGACTCTTTGCTTGCCACTGAAGAGGTCGTCTCTCTTGCCGATTTGGCCAACGAGCAGTTTATTCTGCTGGAACGCGGCACCGATGATGAGATTACGCCGCTGTTTCGTCGGGCGGGGCTGACGGTGCGCTCCAAGCTGTCGACCTGGGATGACTATGCGATTATGGCTATGGTGGAGGATGGCCTGGGCGTGAGCGTTCTTCCTGCGCTCATCTTGCGCCGCTGTCAGTTCGATGTTGCCGTGCGTCCGCTCGAGGGGCATCCCCATCGGCAGATCAATGCGATATATCGCACGGCCGACGTTTCGCTTGCCGCCGCTCGATTCCTTGAATACCTCTAAACGCGTGCACGTCATTGTCCGCTTTGGGCAAATCTCGAAGTTCGGTACGTTTTCTTATGAAATTGAACTTTCGAATGAGGTACGGCGCTATACTGCTTGCTAAATTGAACCTTGGTTCAATTCGTGTTCTATAAATTGAACTTTGCCAGCAAGGAGGTTCCTGTGGCCCAAGAGACGTTTAGTAATCGCCTGCGACAGGCTATGTCCGATCGCGACGTTCGCCAGTCGGACGTAATCCGCGCATCGGAGATGCTCGGCAAAAAACTCGGCAAGAGTCAGATGAGCCAATATGTGAGCGGCAAGACGATTCCGCGGCGCGACGTGGCAGAGCTGCTCGCCCGCATCTTGGAGGTCGATGTTACCTGGCTGCTCGCCGGTGACGCCGATCAGGGCGAGGCATCATCGTCCCGCAACGTTTCCAAGCCCGAACCCCATCCCTCAGCTCAAATTCCAAGGAGCACCACCATGCGTACTTTTTCCAAATCCACCAAACTCGAGAACGTTCTGTATGACGTGCGCGGCCCCGTCGTCGACGAGGCTGCCCGTATGGAGGACGAAGGCGAGCGCATCCTCAAGCTCAATATCGGCAACCCGGCGCCCTTCGGTTTCCGCACGCCCGACGAGGTTATCAAGGACATGCGCCAGCAGCTGCCCGACTGCGAAGGCTATTCCAACTCGCGCGGCCTGTTCTCCGCGCGCAAGGCGATTATGCAGTATTCGCAGATCAAGGGTCTGCCCAACGTTCAGATGGAGCATATCTACACAGGCAACGGCGTGTCCGAGCTCATTCAGCTTTCGATGAACGCGCTGCTCGACAATGGCGACGAGATTCTGATCCCCAGCCCCGACTATCCGCTCTGGACGGCGTGCGCAACACTTGCCGGTGGTCATCCCGTGCACTATCTGTGCGATGAGCAGGCGGATTGGTATCCCGACCTGGAGGATATGGAGTCCAAGATCACGAGCGCGACCAAAGCCCTCGTCATCATCAACCCCAACAACCCCACGGGTTCCGTCTATCCGCGCGAGGTGCTCGAGGGCATCGTCGAGGTTGCACGCAGGCATCAGCTGATGATTTTTGCCGATGAGATCTACGACCGCCTGTGCATGGACGGCTACGAGCACGTCTCGATTGCCTCGCTCGCCCCCGACCTGCCCTGCGTTACCTTTAGTGGCCTTTCCAAGTCGCACATGATTGCGGGCTATCGTATAGGCTGGATGGTGCTTTCGGGCAACCAGCGCTGCATGAGCGACTTCATCATGGGCATCAACATGCTCTCCAACATGCGCCTGTGCTCCAACGTGCCGGCTCAGTCGATCGTTCAGACGGCACTCGGTGGCCATCAGTCCGTTAACGACTACATCCGTCCCGGCGGCCGTGTCTACGAGCAGCGCAACTTTGTGTATGAGGCACTCAGCAAGATTGACGGCATCTCGGTGGTTAAGCCGCGTGCGGCGTTCTACATCTTCCCCAAGATGGATGTTAAGAAGTTCAACATCACCGATGACGAGCAGTTTGCCCTCGACCTGCTGCACGAGAAGAAGATTCTGATCACGCGCGGCGGCGGCTTTAACTGGGCCGAGCCCGATCACTTCCGCATCGTGTACCTGCCGCGCATGGAAGTGCTCAAAGAGTCGCTCGAAGACCTCGCCGACTTCTTTGACCATTACCGCCAGAGCTAGTGGGATAGAAGTTCCGCACTATGAAAAGCTCCCTGCAGTTGCTTTGCTGCAGGGAGCTTTCTTGAATCGGCGGAACTAAATAACGATCCCGTTGCAGTGGTCGATTTCGTGCTGGATGATCTCGGCGGTGTAGCCCGAGAAGTTTTTGATGCGGTGGACGAAGTTCTCGTCCAAATACTCCACCTTAATGCGGCGATAGCGGGTGCAGGGACGCTCGCCGATCAGCGAGAGGCATCCTTCGCTCGTCTGATAGGCATTGACCTGCTCAAGAATTTGAGGGTTGTACATCAGGAGCGTCCTGTTGCCGTCCTTTATGCAGATGATGCGTTTGCGCACGCCGATCATGTTGGCGGCGAGGCCCACGCACTCGTGCTCATGCTCGTGGAGCGTATCCAGGAGATCCTGCCCGGTCGCGGCATCGTCGGGTCCCGCGTCTTCGGAAGGCAGGCGCAAAAAGAACTCGGATTTCATGATGGGCTTAATCATGGCGGGCTCCTCATGTCTCATGCTTTCGTGGACTTTTAATAATAGCGCGGAAGGAAAGCTGCGCGTTCGCGTTACAATTTTTCGACGTTGGACCATGTTGCCAGACTCGTCGTGTACGGCGTCTGGCGTAAGTCTAGGGCTCATTTTCGCCCTGGACTGTTCCTCTGGGGCGATGCGACTGTCGTTCCAAGAGGAAGGAAATGCATGGGGAGCAAATCTCAGCAACAAGTTCAAGAAACGCCATCGGCCACTGCGGCGTCTCTCGTCGTAATGTATATCGCAGCCTTTGTTGCCGCGTTTAACGAGAACATCATTAATGTGGCGTTGCACGACATTATGGCGGCCTTTTCGGTGAGTGCCACCACGGCGCAGTGGCTCGTTTCGGGCTACATGATCGTGACGTCGATCTTTACGGCCATCATGGCCTTCCTGTCCGGCCGTTTCTCGACGCGCAAGCTGCTGTTTTTCGCATGCGGATGCATGGTCGCCGGCGAAGTCCTGTGCCTGTTCGCTCCGTCGTTTAGCGTTTTGCTGCCAAGCCGTATTTTGCAGGCTGCGGGATCGGGCATCTTGTTCCCGCTCATGATGAACGTGGTGCTGTCTTGCGCCCCGCGCGAGAAGCTTGGTCTGTATCTGAGCCTGGGCGGTGCCTGCATTACGCTAGGGCCGGCGTTTGGACCCGTGATCAGCGGTCTTATGTGCACGTTGTTTGGCTGGAGGGCGGTGTTCGTAGTACCGCTGGTGGGCGGCATTGCGGTCGCTGCGGCGGGCGTAAAGCTTGTTCAGAATGTTGGAGAGCGCTCGAACACCACGCTTGATATTCTGTCGGTTGTTTTGCTCGCCGCCGGCATTACGGCATTTGTGTATTCCGTAGGCGAGTTCTCGACCAATCTGATTGCCGGTATCGTGACGCTTTTCGCCGCCATTGTGCTGCTCGGCCTGTTTGCGGCCCGCCAGCTCAAGCTCGAGCATCCGGTGCTTAACGTGCGTCCCATGGCGAGCGTTCGTTATTGGCCTGCGTGTCTGCTTGTGGTGGTGTCGATGATGACGACGTTCTCGATGAGCGTTTTGTTGCCGCTCTATTTTGAGGGCGCATACGGCATGACCGCACTTGCTGCGGGCTTGCTCATTTTGCCGGCGATTGCCTGCAACGCCGTGACCTCGATTGTGGGCGGACGCGTGATGGACGCCCGTGGCGCATGGCCGCTGCTGCCGGTCGGCTTTGCCTGATTGCCGTGGGGCAGACTGCAATCTCGATGACGGCGGCGAGTATGAACATCGGCGTCGTCGTGGCACTGACCGTTGTGGTGTATGCCGGAGTCGGTTTGGTGCTGAGCCCCTCGCAGACGGCCGGCTTGGAGACGCTGCCTGCCGCCGAGCATCCTCACGGAACGGCATTGCTCAATACGTGGAACATGATTGCCGCATCGTTTGGCCCGTCGCTGTTTATCGGCCTGCTCTCGAGTTCTGCGGCGACTGCCGGCGCCGCTGGCGTTGCGACGGACGTTGCCCAGGCGATTGGATTTGCAGCTGCCGTGCGTGTGGCGGCTGTAATTGCCGCGGTCGGGTTCGTGGCGTCGCTGGTGTACGCTCGTCGCGAGTCACACATGTCGCATTAATGTGTGCACATAGATTCTGCAGCTAGATTGGATGGCGACACCATAAACTAATGGACGTTTTGCCGAGAGGCATGATTGTTTAAAGCGCAAAGAGTGCGCGACGGGCCCCGCGAATGGGGCGATGATGCCCGAGAGGGCCAAGAAGGAGTCTCATGTCCGAGAACGAAGAGATCATGAACGAGATCGAGAACGAGACCATGGCTGCCGAGGTCGAGGCAGTCGAGACCGTGGAGACCGAAGCTGCCGAGGTTGAGGCTGCTGACGAGGTTTCCGCCGAGGAGGAGGCCGAGGTTGTCGAGGCCGCCGTTGATTACGATGACGAAGAGCTGATGGACAAGATGCAGAAGGCCGCCCGCCTGCTGCGTAGCCGTCGCTTTGCTATTTCCAAGGAGGAGGAGGCCAAGGCCGAGCGCATGGCGAACATCGAGCGCGCCATCAAGCTTCTTGACCTCAAGCCCAAGATGGAGCAGAAGGAAATGTCCGACCTGCTGGGCATGCGCCTTCGTGAGCTCGATGGCCTGATGGCCGAGGCCGAGGCTGCCGATCTGGTCGGCCGCATCGACGACGCGAGGGCGATATGCGCAAGATTGTTGTCTTCGCCGCCGAGGATGCCGCTGAGGGCCTGGTCGAGCTTGCCAACAAGAAGGAGAAGCTCCTGCCCGAGCTTTCTTACGAGGAGGCCACCGAGCTGATGGCCGCTCTCGATAAGGTTATCGCTCCGCTCGTCGCCATGGCCTGGACGAGGACCGCGGTCCTCGCGGCGG
>ENA-OQEB01000686-OQEB01000686.1-human-gut-metagenome-genome-assembly--contig:-NODE-686-length-13650-cov-2.026547_pt1 | contig 13650 bp, 13 predicted proteins | sample MGYA00242787_ERZ504619 | MGnify/ENA primary metagenome ERZ504619 (study PRJEB26092, sample SAMD00036317) | human gut metagenome | host: Homo sapiens | study: EMG produced TPA metagenomics assembly of... | reverse complement strand
TAAAGGGAGGTGGGTTGCCGTAGGCAACTCGGAGGGATTGTGAGGTTGATTTTATATGATTTTATAAAATCCCTCAGTCATTTTTTTGTTCCAACGCCAGCTCCCTTTACAAGGGAGCCTTTGGCGGACAGGGGCAAGCCCTGTCCCTACGGTATGATATATAATGATTTACGGCTAATATGACATTGAAAAATTTCGCACAACCGTAGGGGCGACCTGCGGTCGCCCATCAATTCATAGCAAATAAAAAACGGGCGAACACAGTTCGCCCCTACGGTACGTCGTCGTTTGCACCGTATCGTTCGCAACAGCCTTTGGCTGTCTCTCACTCACTATGCAGCTCCTCCTTTTCCGCAAAAAATCACGCTCGGCTCGCCTGTTCGGTTGTAAACGCCCTCACAACGGCTCGCTGTCGCTACCAACTTTTGCGGATTGCGGACAGCCACATTTTCAGCCTCCCTTGTGTAAAGGGAGGTGCCGAACGAACGTGAGGCGGAGGGATTGTAATGTCGATTTTATATGATTTTATAAAAATCCCTCAGTCATTTTTTTGTTCCCAAAAAACGACAGCTCCCTTTACAAGGGAGCCTGTGTCGAACGACCGCAGGATTGTCCCTGCGGTCGTTTTGATTTTATATCTTCTTCAAATTTGCCATTTTTGCCATAAGTTTTTTTGTTCCGACTTTTTGGAAGGCGATTTCAAGGAGCATATCGTTGCCCATAGGTGTTGCTCTCGACACAACGCCGTCGCCGAAAACACGGTGGCTTACGGTGTCGCCGGGCTTGAAATCAAGCTTAACCGTAGAGGCGGATTTGCTCTTTCCTGCACCGGAAAAACCTCTGTTTACAGTATTATTACTGTGGCTCGAATATGAGCCTGCTGTGCGGAACGGGCAGAGGAAGTCGAGTTATCTCTTGCCGAACTGCCCGAGCCGAAGCTTGAGAACGAGGAATGTCCGAAAAACGGATTGTCCGAAGAGCGTTCAAGCAAATCGCTCGGAATTTCGTCCAAAAACCTTGACGGTCTGTTGTAGTTTGTAGAGCCGTACATCATTCTCTGCTTTGCATCGGTTAAATAAAGCTTCTGCTTCGCTCTTGTAATTCCGACGTAGCAAAGGCGGCGCTCCTCCTCGGTTTCCGCTTCGGAAAACATACTCTGCCTGCCGGGGAAAACACCCTCCTCCATACCGGGCATAAACACAACGGGAAATTCAAGTCCCTTTGCGGAGTGTAGTGTCATAAGCACAACCGCATCCGCATCCTGATTGTAGTTGTCAATGTCGGTCATCAACGCAACCTCTTCAAGGAAATCGCCGAGCGTTTTTTCGGGGTCTTCCTCGAAATATCTTGTCATATTTGCACCCAACTGATTGAGGTTTCCATTCTGTCCTCATACTTTACAGGGTCATCCTTGAGCGAACGGGCATAGCCTGTCGTTTCAAGCACTTCCGCTAAAAGCTCAGCGGGGGAAATCTCCTCAAGCCTTGATATAAAAGCATCTATCATATCTGTAAAGCTTTTTAGCTTTACAGCACTTCGCTTCAATAATTCGTAATTTTCGGCGGTTTTGAACACCTCATAAAGCGGTACTCCGAGCGTGTCGGCAATCTGTGAAGCGTTGTTCACGGTGGTATCGCCTATTCCCCTTTTCGGAGTATTTATAATTCGCATAAGTCTTACCTTATCCGAAGTGTTATTTATCACGCTCAGGTATGCCATAGCGTCCTTGATTTCCATACGGTCATAGAACTTGTGTCCGCCGATTATCCTGTACGGAATTGAGTTGCGCATAAGCTCCTGCTCTATCGGGCTCGACATTGCATTCATTCGGTATAAAATAGCAAAATCGCTTAATTTACGCTTTCTTCCCCTGTCGTATTCCTCGGAAATCTTTTTAACTATGTATTTAGCCTCTCCCGTTTCATCATTTACGGTGCGGCACTCAACCTTTTCCCCTGCACCGTTGGCAGTCCAAAGATTTTTGCCCTTTCTCTCGCTGTTGTTTGAAATTACGGCGTTGCGGCATCAAGGATATTCTGCGTTGAACGGTAGTTCTGTTCAAGTCTGATGACAACCGCATCGGAATATCTGTTCTCAAACTGCAAAATATTTCAATCGTTGCACCTCTGAAACGGTAAATACTCTGGTCATCATCTCCGACAACGCAAATGTTTTTATATCCGTCCGCAAGCATTGAAGTAAGCTTATACTGTGCAAAGTTCGTGTCCTGATACTCGTCAACCATAATATGACGAAATCTTCTTTGATAGTATTCGAGCACCTCGGGACAGCTCTCAAAGAGCTTGATTGTGTTTACGATAATGTCGTCAAAGTCCATAGCATCAGCCTCTTTAAGCATCTGCTCGTACTTTTTATACACCTGACCGATTTTTTCAAGCCTTATGTCTCCCGAATTGTCATTGATAAACTGCTCGGGAGTTATGAGCTGATCCTTCGCACGGCTGATTTCATTGAGAATTGACTTGTGAGGTAGGAATTTATCGTCAATATCGAGAAGTCTTTGACACTCCTTGACAATACGCTTGCTGTCGTCTGTATCATAAATGGTAAAATGACTTGAAAAGCCGATTTTGTCGCCGTCACGCCTCAAAATACGCACGCAGGACGAGTGGAAGGTGCTTGCCCATATATCAAGTGCATCTTCACCTAAAATAAGAGAAAGCCTCTCTTTAAGCTCATTTGCCGCCTTATTCGTAAAGGTAATGGCGAGTATCTGCCACGGCTTCACGGCATTAACGCTCAAAAGCTCCTTTATGTCCTCATAAACGGTCTTATCCCCGTCAAGATAGCGACGCATTTTGTCAATGTCCGTGTCGTCGGGCGTTCTTTCAAGCCACTCGGAATTATACGCATCGCCGTATTTTATAAGGTTTGCAATTCTGTTTACAACAACCGTAGTTTTTCCCGAGCCTGCGCCTGCAAGAATTAAAAGCGGCCCTTTCGTATTAAAGACCGCTTTCTTCTGCATATCGTTCATTCTCTTAAATTCGTTTTCGATTATCTGTCTTCTTAAAGTTAAAATTTCGCTTTTATCCATTAAAATTCTCCGATTATTTTATGAAAAGATTTCCGCCGTGCGCATCAATTGCAACCGTAAGCGGAAATGAATTAAATTCCAATTTTTTTGACCGACTCGCAGCCCAAGTCCTCAAAAGCGATAACCTCACACGAAGCAATGCACTTTGAAGTCAAGCGCACCTGCTCCCGCCTATCGCACAAAAATACACTGCACCGTTTCTGACAATTGCATCGCATACCTCTTTAGAACGAGGGCCTTTTCCGACCATTGCCGAAAGTCCTATATCAAGCATACGGGGTGCGTAAACGTCCATTCTCGACGAGGTTGTAGGACGCAGGAGCCTATTGCAAGCCCTTCCGGTGTGGGAGTGGGACCTGCATAGTAAACAGTTGCGCCGTCTATGTCATAGGGCGTTTTTTTCGCCGTTTTTCAAAAGCTCAAATATACGCTTATGTGCGGCGTCACGGGAGGTGTAGACAGTACCGCTTAAATACACGGTGTCTCCTGCCTTGAGGTACTCCGCCGCCTTTTTGATTTCACTTGTGTTAATACGGTATTCGCTCACGGTCAGCCCTCTTTCGTGTTAAAGGGGAAGCTGTCGGGCTTGATATTCAAATCCTCATGAAAATCGGTGTGAGGCGGATACTGAATATATGTAAGACCGCTGCCGTCATTTGTTTCAAGCACTCCCGAAGCGTCGTCATCGACCTCAAACGAAAGCGAAAGATCGGGCTCAAATACTGCGTCCTGTCTTATAGACAAATTCTTAGCCGTTGCCGCCATACGCTGTGCAAGGATAGAAATATTCGCCTGAAGCTCGTCCACCGACTTTGTGAAAATAGCGGAAATTTTATCGACCTCCGAAGAAAGTCTTGTGATTTCGCTTGCCTGCTTTGAAATATCCTCAGAAATCGTCTTTGAAGCGGCATGAGCCTTTTCATTGGCAGCCGCAACGAGATTTTCGGAATACTTTCTCGCATCAAGGAACGCTGCGCCCAAGCGAGCCTGAGCCGCTCAATTTCCCTGTTATTCCTCTCGATTACAGACTTCGCATTTGAATACTCCTCGGAAACCTTTGAAAGCGTTTCCAATCTCTCGACGATTTCGCTGTTCTGATTTTCAAGTGCGGAAATTCTCTTCGACTTCTCGGCAGTTTCCTTTTTAAGCTCCTCAAGCTGTGCGCAATCGTCAGTCAGCTCCAAAACCTTAGAGTTAAGCTCGCCGATTTTGCCGTCCTTCTTCTCAACATCAGCCTTTAAGCCTTCAATTTCCTTTTTAAGCTCTTCGACATAAGAGATAACATCCTCTTTCTTAAAACCGCCGAAAACGCTTGTTCTCATAATTTTTTCTGCGTCCATATAAACACCCCTACGGATAAATTGTCATTATTATTTTTTATTTTAACAGATTTCTGAACCAAATACAACCTAAATGTGGATAATTGTCAAATAAATTGATTTTACCTTTGCTTTATGCTAAAATATGTACAAAAGGAGTGAGGATTATGTCAAACGAAAAAAATCACGGTGTCTTGAAATATATGGCTATCGTGGCAGGTGCGTTTGCGACAACATTTTACATTTCAGGCGAAATAGCATATCACTTTATGCTTTCAAGAAGAGGACTTAACGGCCCTATCGCAACCGCCGTACAGGACAAGGAAAGAAAGTCTATTCAGGAAAACGAATACAGAGCAAACCTTGAGAGAATTCTCCATGAGGGTACTGATTGGTTCGAGTCCTTCCCGAAGGAAAAGCTTGAAACCGAAAACAGAAACGGAGATATTCTCCACGCCGATTTAATTAAGCCCGAAAAGGAGAGCAATATTTATGTTCTCTGTATTCACGCTACACCTCTGCGCCGAAATTTATGGGAATTTACGCTAAGAAGTTCCGTGAGCTCGGCTACAATGTAGTTCTTCCGAGCCTTAGAGTCATGCTGACAGCGAAGAGGAATTTATTTCAATGGGTTGGAAGGACAGGCTTGACGTTGTCGATTGGATTAACTACATAGTCAAGGAGCATCCCGACTGTGAAATCATTCTTCACGGCGTTTCAATGGGTGCGGCTACTACAATGATGGCTCTCGGCGAGGAGCTGCCCTCAAACGTTAAGGCTGCTATTGAGGACTGCGGTTATACAAACGCTTGGGACGTTATCAAACACAAGATGTCAAAGATGAAAATTCCGGATTTCCCGTTCCTTTACAGTGCGAACAGTATAAACAGAATGAGAGAGAATTTCAGCTTGAAAGAGGCTTCTTGCACAGAGCAGCTCAAGAAATGCATCACTCCGTTGCTGTTTATTCACGGCGAGGCTGACGATTTCGTTCCTTATTCAATGCTCGACATTGTTTATGACGCTGCCGACAAGTGCGAAAAGGAAAAGCTTTCCGTTCCCGACGCACCTCACGCACGCTCTGTTTGTGCGCACCCCGATTTGTATTGGAATACAATTATTAACTTCCTTAAAAAGTACATCTAATCGGTATAATTTAATTTTAAGGGCACGGTATTCATTGGCTGAGTGTTCATAAGCCAATGAAACCGTGCCTTTATTTTGTCATAAACCGTACAACTTCCGAATATAAATTTATCGAAATACAAATTCAAGTCCTCTCAAAAGAGGGTTTTAGGAGGTACTGTTAATGGCAGAGAGAAGTATATATGCCGATATAGCAAGCAGAACTAACGGGGATATTTATATCGGTGTCGTCGGTCCCGTAAGAACGGGAAAATCGACCTTTATCAAGAAATTTATGGACACACTTGTTATCCCTAACATTGACGACCCTGCTGTCCACGACCGTGCCACAGACGAGCTTCCGCAATCTGCCGCCGGAAGAACGATTATGACGACAGAGCCGAAATTCATACCCGAAAATGCGGTTGAAATCACCCTGCCCGACAACGCCTCGCTAAAGGTCAGAATGATTGACTGTGTTGGCTATATCGTGCCGAGCTCGCTCGGATATATTGAGGGCGACAATCCGAGAATGGTAAACACGCCGTGGTTTGACCACGAAATTCCGTTTAATATGGCGGCGGAAATAGGCACAAAAAAGGTTATTACCGAGCATTCGACAATCGGGCTTGTAATCACGACGGACGGCAGTATTTCCGATATTCCGAGGGAAGAATACGAGCAGGCGGAGGAAAGGGTTGTAAACGAGCTGCGTGAACTCGACAAGCCGTTTATCGTCCTTTTGAACTGCACCTATCCGAAAAGCGAAAGTGCTCTGTCAACTGCCGCACGGCTTACGGAAAAGTACAGCGTTCCGGTTATTCCCGTGAATTGTCTTGAACTTGACGAGGGCGAAATCAAGGAGATTTTAACGCAAATCCTCTTTGAATTTCCGATTAAGGAAATCAGCATCGACTTCCCTGCGTGGCTCATTTCCCTGCCCTCCGACCATTGGCTTCGGCAGAGCATTACGGGAGTTATCACAAAGGCAACGGAAAATCTATCTCTTGTGCGTGACGTGGGACTTCTGACAAATGATTTGAAGCAAAGCGAATATATCAACAGTGCTTCGGTTACTCGGATGAATCTCGGCGAGGGCAGTGCGTTTGTCGAGGTCAAGATGGATAACTCTCTGTTTTACAAAATCATTGCGGAGTACACGGGTCTTGAAGCGAGCGACGAGTACGAGCTGATGAAATGTATGTGCGATTTGAGCCGCACGAAAAAGGAATACGATAAAATCAAAAAACGCTCTTGACGAGGTTGAAAGCACAGGCTACGGAATTATAATGCCCGACATTGACGAATTGAAGCTGCAAGAGCCGGAGATAATCAAGCAAGGCGGAAGATACGGCGTGCGGCTCTCGGCGTCCGCACCGTCAATTCATATGATAAAAGCAAACATACAGACGGAGGTTGCACCGATTGTCGGCACGGAAAGTCAATCGGAGGAGCTTGTAAAATACCTGCTCGCAGGCTTTGAGGAGGACCCGACGAAGATTGGGAGTCAAACATTTTCGGAAAATCGCTCAACGACCTTGTAAACGAGGGACTGCGAAGCAAGCTATTCCATATGCCGAAGAGGCGAGAATGAAAATGCAGGAAACTCTTGAAAGGGTTATCAACGAGGGCTGTAACGGCTTAATTTGTATAATTTTGTAAAATTTAATATAAAAAAAGCGAGTGAAAGGCTGAGTGTTCATATTAACATTAAGCCAAATCACTCGCTTTTTTTGAATATTACGGTAAAATCCGTGAATAATAATTTCAAAGCAATAATAAGGAAGTTGAAAAAAATGCTTGATAAAATCGCTTTGATTATTCTTGTTATCGGCGGTATAAACTGGGCTCAATCGGCTTGTTCCGGTTTGACATAGTAAGCTGGATATGCGGAGGCCAAGACGCAGTACTTGCAAGAATTATCTACACGCTTGTTGCACTGTCGGCAATTTGGTGCATTTCCCTGCTTTTCAGAAATAATGAGCTTGTTTCCGCAGACGATAAATAACCGCCGTATGCAACAAAAAAGACACCGTTCGAAAACGGTGTCTTTTATTATTAAATCTTATAAAAGAAGCTGATTAAACCGTCTGGTTTGCAATCTTTTCAAGGATAGCCCTTGCGTCTACGAGATTAACCACTTTATCTTCGTTCATATCTGCAAGAAGCATCTGATAATCATTAAGAGTCTCCAATCAGCAACATATCTGAGAACGAGCTTAGCATCCTTAAGAGATACGCTTGTATCCATATTAACGTCGCCCTGTTCGTAGTCAACATACTGAGCGTTCTTAATTGTAGAATCAGTATGTGTAGCAATTCTGTAGCTGATCATTGCTTCTGAGTCTGCAACGCAGTTATATGAAATGTTCATTCTCTCGATTTCGCCTGTGCCGTACACATTGCTAGCAGTTGCGCCAACAAACTTAACTGTGCAGGTGATTTCTGAATATTCAAGAGATGTGTAAAGGAACATACCCTCAAGATCCTTAACGGTATTGCCAAGTTTTTCGATTGCTGCAAGCTTGAGAGCTTCAACAAACTTCTCATTTGTTACATAGTCGTTTGTGAGATGTGAAAGAGCCTTGTAGCCGTTATCAGCATTCTGATCTTCAAGTGTGAATTCAATAGCGCCTGTAGTCTCATCAAAGGAAGCTCCTGGATATCAAATACGTCAAGCTGTGTTGCCTTAACAGCAAATCTTGAATCAAGCTTTTCAGCAGCCTTCTGGTCAGCAGGAGCAATGTTAGCCGAAGTTGCGCCAACCTTCATCTGATCCTTAGCAGCAGCACCGATTGACTTGTCAAGCAATTTAGCAAGCTCTGTAAGCAATTTAGCAACAGTTGAGTCAATTGCTTCGATATTAGAAGCTGCACTTGATTCATACTTACACTGAGGATCGTTTATATATCCGCACTGGCAATCTGCACTTCTGCAAGCTCCGTCCTTATCACAGGGATGAGTCGAAGTACAGCCTGTGCCTGCCGGGCAGCATGTGCAGCAGCCTGAAACATCCTTACATGTGCACTGCCAAATCTGATGGGCTTATCTGCCGTACAGATGTCCTGCTTTGTCTCTTCATCCTCTGAAGTTGAGTTCTTACATGTCCACTTGTCTGTTCTGATATTAGTTCCCAAGTTCTTGTCCATACCGATTGTGATTTTATCAACAACGTTAAAGACCGCACCGAGGACTACCGAAAGAACAGTATTGCCTGCGATTGCACCCTCACTGTTAATTGAGAATGAATAATCGTCAATCTCTTGACCTTCATCATTGTAGGTCTTATCGATTGTGCAAAGTCTTGCGTAATCGTAGCCTGCCTTAGTGTTTACCATATAAGCTGTGCCTTCGTTGATCTTCTTTGCAAGAACAGCGAGGTCAAAGTCGTTCTCTTCATCGAAATAATCCATACCGTTGTATGTTGTTTTTACTGTAAGTGAGAATACAGCGTCAAACGGCTCGGGATCGATATATGTAACCGAAGCAGTACCGTCAAGCTTATATGAATACTCTAATACATCAAGTCTGCCCTCATAGAACTCTGCCTTGATTTCAATGTCAGTAAGCTTGATTTTGAAATCCTTTGCGGTAAGTCCTGTGTTATGAGAGCTGAGGCTGTTAATGATAACATTATCAAGGTTTGTAGCGTTGGATAATTCTTTGTGAGGTCAGCAAGAATTGAGTCCTCAACTCTTCCGTCGGCAACGATATCAATATCATCATATGTGAAAGTAAATGAATCGCTGCTGTTAGCTACAAAGTTCTTAACCTTAGAAGCGTCAAGCTTGAGAGCCTGAAGAGCATCTCTGCCGATTGTAAGAGCTGCGTCAGAATTCTTCTTAACGCTTACAGCCGGCTCAACAGCACTTACACCAAGAAGGTTAGAAAGAATTTTGCCGTAATCATAGCCCGATTCGGTATGATAGGGAGCTTCGGCATACTCAGGATAGCAAGCAGCCATAACTGCGTCAACAGCAGCCTTTCCCTCACCAAAGGTTACATCAGAAGTAAGACTTCTTCCGAATGAATAACCGGGCAAATTATGTTTTGTACCATCACCATTGTCTGCATTTGCTATGTATGCAGTCTGTTCATTGATCTTCGCAATAGCATCTGCACAAGTTATCGCAGCAGGCTCATCGGCAATAGCGATCAACGCAACTGTGATGCTTGAAATAATCATAACCATCGCAAGAAGAATCGAATAAGATCTTTTTTCAATTTTTCAAAAGCTCCTTATAAGAATTTTGTATTTTCACCCGGCAGCTTAAGGGTGAAGCCCCCTTAGGGTGCATAATTACATTTCATATAATATCACAAGATAATGCCTTTTGCAATAAGATTGTCAAAAATTTTTGATAAAAAATGATATTTTTATAGTATTATACAACAACACCCGCACCCATTTTATGTGCATTGCACAAAACAAGCTGTTTTATTTGTAAAATCGGGAAATATGTGCTATAGTATTGTGGTTATTATTACATTATATATTACGGAGAAATTATGTTAGTTACTCTTACCGACGTTTCAAAGGGCTTCCTTGACGAAACAATACTTGAAAAAATAAATATGTCAATAAACGAAGGTGACAAAATAGGTCTTATGGGCGTAAACGGCGCAGGCAAGACGACGCTTCTCAACATAATTGCGGGCGTACTCCCCTGCGACGAGGGAACGGTGTCGAAAAAGAGTAATCTTGAAATCGGCTACCTTCAGCAAAATGAGGCTCTTGACGACGACAACACGCTTGAAGAGGAAATCAAGTCCGCACCTTGAACGCACATACACGGTGCGCAGGCTTATGGCTGAAATTTCCGCAAAAATGGCTTCGGCCGATGTCGGAAGCGACGGGTACAAACGGCTTGAGAGCGAATACGCAGCTCTTGACAACGAATACACGGCTCTTGACGGCTACACGGCGGATACAAGGATAAACCGTGTGCTCACGGGTCTCGGATTTCGTGATTTTGACCTCAAAATGAAAACCTCGGCACTTTCGGGCGGCGAAAAAATGCGCTTCGGAATGGCTAAAATCCTGCTTCGCAACCCCGAGCTTCTGATTTTGGACGAGCCGACAAACCATCTCGATTTTTCAATGCTCGCATGGCTTGAGGACTATATAAAATCGTATAAGGGCGCAGTTTTGACGGTGTCGCACGACAGATATTTCCTTGACAATATCGTCTCAAGCATATATGAAATCGAGCAAAAGCACATTTACAAATACAAGGGCGGCTACTCGGCGTTCATAAAGCAAAAGGAAGAGCGGCTTCGTGTGCTTGAAAAGGAATACGACAAGCAACAGCAGGAGCTTACGGCAATGCGTGATTATGTCAGCCGCAACCTCGCCCGTTCAAGCAGCTCAAACAGCGTCGGTTCAAGGGTCAAGGCACTTGAAAAGATGGAAATTATGCAGAAGCCGAACCCGAGGCCGAAAGATATTCATTTCAAATTCGACTATGACATTGAGCCTCACAAAACGGTGCTTACGGTTAAGGATATGGGCGTTCACGTGGGCGACAGGATAACGGGCAAGCAGTTATATGACAACATTTCACTTGAAGTTCTCTGCGGCGATAAAATAGCGATCGTCGGCAAAAACGGCGTTGGCAAATCGTCATTTTTGAAGGCAATTATGAAGCGCATAAGCTGTTCGGGCACTGTTCGATTCGGCGGAAATGTCAAGGTTGCATATTTCGATCAGGAGCTTCGTGACCTCGATTTGAACGACACGGTTATCGAGGCTGTGCACAAGCAATTCCCGACTAAGACGGATTTTGAAATTCGCAGCGCACTCGGCAGGCTTTTGATTGAGGACGAGGCTGTTTTCAAAAGAGTGCGTGAGTTGTCGGGCGCAAACAGGGCAAAGGTGCAGTTTTGTATTATAATGTTTAAGCGTGCAAATGTGCTTATCCTTGACGAGCCTACAAACCATCTCGATTACATTGCGAAAGAGGCTCTCGACGAGGCGTTGAAGCAGTTTTACGGGTACGCTTATAACCGTTTCGCATGACAGATATTTCCTCAACACCGTGCCGACAAAGATAATTGAAATGTTCCCCGACGGGCTTGAAATATACAACGGAAAATATGATTATTATCTTGAGCACCGCAAGACCGTTCAGCCGCAAGTTACGGAAAAGCAGGACTCGGAGCAAAAGGCTACGTATATAGCCTCAAAGCTCAACAAGGCGGATGAGCGCAAGCGCAGGGCGAAAATCAACGCACTTTCAAAGGAAATTGAAGCGCTTGAAAGTGAAATCGAAGAATTAAAAGCCCTCTCGGCAACTGAGGAAATCGTAACCGACTATGTAAAGCTCGGCGAGGTCCTCGAAGAAATCAAACAAAAAGAAGCCACCCTCGAAGGAAAAGAAATCGAATGGCTTGAATTAGCGGAGTGAAGAATAAGAAATAGAAAACACCGTCTGCGTTAGGAGTTCGCAGTCGGTGTTTTCTGTACTATATGGAAAAAAGGGAAATTATCGGATTTTAAGTCGTGAGAACAAGCCCCTTTTCGGCGGAAGCTCATTGTATCTGACTAAATCATTGAGCAGCTCGTCGCACGAATTATAGCGTTCTCTCGGGTTGAACTGAGTACATTTGTTTATTATATATGTCAAGCCCGACGGTATTCCGGGCTCGTTTTTCTCAATCGGATTTAATATAAAGCTTCGTTCGCAAACATTCTGCCCTGTCAAAAGACGATACATTGTAATTCCGATTGCGTAAATATCAGTTCGGGGGTCGGTCTGTCCTCTGCCCCCGAACTGCTCGGGTGCCGCATACCCGTTCGTTCCAAGACAGCAGGTATCGCCTGTCTGTCCGTCCTTATAGGTTCGCATAATGCCGAAGTCAATTATTCTCAGTCTGCCGCTCGGCTCTAAAATAAAATTGGCAGGCTTAACATCTCTGTAAATGTGTGCAGGCTCCAACGAATGTAAATAGCCGATAACGTTACAAATCTGACGAGTCCAGTCAACAACTTTTTCAACAGATTGAGCGCCGTAGCTTTCGACAATCCTTTCAAGCGTCATACCGTGTATATATTCCTGCACAACAACGGTCTTATCCTCGACGGTATAAGCCTCTGCAAGCTTTGGGATAAGCGGATGGTCAAGCTCTTTTAGCATTTGGGCTTCACACTTTGCGGATTGAATTGAAACGGGAGAATTTGAACGGGTTACCTTGACCGCCCACTTCAAATTGAGACGTGTATCTTTTGCTAGAAAAACATCAAATGTTCCGCCTCTGCCGATCTGCTCAATAATTTCATATTTATCGTTTAGAATCATACCCGATTTAATGCTGAAAACAGGGTCGCTGTTCTTTGGCATCTCTGTTCGCATCGGGAAATGTATAACTGTTCCGCTTTTTGAAATTTGACGAGCGTCAAGTATGTTCATAGCTCTTTTGTTCACCGTTTCTTTTATTATAGATAAATAATATCGACAAATTCGGTGCATTGCAATATGTTCGTTGTGAAAAGCGAAGTTTTCGTGGTATAAAACAAAAATCTTGATTTTTTGACAAGGTGTTCACTGTCAGGATATTGTTTTTATGATTTTATGATGATAAAATGGCTTCAATGTGCATATACACTTCAAATTTAATCATATACATCGGATTTGCTGACTTTTATCAGCATTGCGGCTCCGAATTGAGAGAATTTGAAGCGATTTAATTAAAAAAGCTTGCCCGAGGGAAAAAGGCAGGCTTCGGAGGTGGGTAAATGAACATAGTAATATGTGACGACGACCGCAATTACGGCGAGCTTTTAAGTGAAAAAATCAAGCTTTGTCTGAATGATATGTTCAATTTCAATTATGAAATAATCTACAAAAGCAGCCTTGATGAGCTGTCCGAATTTCTTGAAAACGACAAGGCGGATATTTTGTTCCTTGACATAATGGTAAACGGCGTAAACTCTGTTGACTGGTCGATAAACAACTTAAACGGCAACAATTTTCAGCTGATTTTTATGACGTTTTATCCTGTCGAGGCGTACAATATTTTTGAGACTAAATGCTCATATTTTCTCATTAAATCAAAGATAACCGACGAGCAGCTCAAAAACGCTCTTAAAAAGTGTATAGGCAACATAACGCAGAAAAAGGCAGATTTGCTTATCGTAAAAATCGGTGC
>ENA-OQEB01000685-OQEB01000685.1-human-gut-metagenome-genome-assembly--contig:-NODE-685-length-13681-cov-4.853032_pt1 | contig 13681 bp, 18 predicted proteins | sample MGYA00242787_ERZ504619 | MGnify/ENA primary metagenome ERZ504619 (study PRJEB26092, sample SAMD00036317) | human gut metagenome | host: Homo sapiens | study: EMG produced TPA metagenomics assembly of... | reverse complement strand
CTCGCGCAAGGACATCGAGAAGATCAAGCTCGTCTAAGAGCCAATGATCCGGCGAGCCAACACATAGCAAGCTTACGGGTGCCCAAGTATTCGGCGCCCGTTTTTATCGCTCGACCAGCACGCGATTGAGCCGCCCCTCCACCAAGCGCTCGTATAGACGCCGCGTCTCGGGCTCGGGCACGCCATTGACCTGCTCCCTCAGATGGTGCATATGCCCGCTGTATAGCTCGACGATATCGCGCCGCCGCCCCGCCGCACTGTAGACGCGCATGGCGCAGCGCACCATATCCTCGCGCGCCGTTTCCTGCCGAAGCCCCGACTCCGCCAGCCAAATCGCCGACTGCAGATCGTTTTCTTCTAGAGCGGCATTGGCCCCCTTAATCATGCAATCGATGTACTTTGACTGCATAATGCGCCGCATGCGCAAAAAGTAGGTTAGGATTACAGCCATTGGAACATACAGCGTCCGGCATAAAGCTGCTCAATCTTAAGGCACAGTTCAACTAAATGGGGCCCGCGCGCACCCGTGCGATTTCCCAAAACCTCGCGGCTTATCTGGTCAAACAGCCGTACATCGGTCTTGACGTAGTCGCCGTTGAGTCCGATGCATTCATTTTGGATGAGCACGCACGACTTGCCGTCTGGCGTCGCCCCAAGGCCGACCGCAAGCGCGATATCGTCGAGTACAGGTTGTTGCGGGCGCTATTGAACTCGGCATGGGGCCACAGCTCCATGGCCAGCGTCTCACGATCGACGAGCGCATCCATGCCCAGCGCAAGCCGCTCGGCAAGTGTCGCCGCCTTCTTGCGGCGCCACATTTTGTCCGTGATGGGAAACCCGTCGCGCTCGGCGCGAAACGCACCAAACATGCGAATCTCGATATGGTCGATGGTATCAACGGCTTCAACCTCGCCAGCCTGGAACAGACGCTCGCCCTCCCCTTCCAAATCGTCGCGCAGCGAGTACCGCGACAGCTCGCGCACGGGAAGCTTCTTGCGTATCCTGCCCGCCGGCTCGCCCAGACAATGCATGGCAAGGCGCGCAAAGAGCCGATACGATGGCTCTAGAATCCCCGCACGATTCATGGACATCCAGGCCGCAAGGTCGCTGTCTCGGCCCGCACAGGCCAAATGCAGCGCCACGACCCAGGCTTCTGAGCCACCGACCTGCGTCTTGCTAATATCGAGCAGCTCCGCCTCTTCGCGAACCGATACCAGCGACGTATTGCGCAGATACGCCACGCGCTCCAGCAGCAAAGCGTTTTCGCGCATGTACGTAATCGATTCGTCGGCGAGCTTGAGCACCTGGACCGCACGGAACTTTGCGTTGACTGGCCGCCCCTCCGCCAGCGATTGCCAGCCCTCCAGCAATAGCCCAAACAGCTGAATTTGATTGTCGCGAACACGCACCGCAAAGCGGTCGAGCTCGCCAAACGCCACATCGTCGGTCACGGGCAAGCCCGCGAGCAGGCGCCGCGCCGCCAGCACCATACGCAGCCAAATGGATGGCGCCTTAAGCCCGCGGATATCGAGCGCCTCGAGTATCTGCGCCATCTTGTCATCGCGCTCGTCGGGTTTAGCAAACGAGCCGTCGAACAGCTCCACCAGCATATGGTCGGCCTGTATGAGAATCCCCGCGATGTCGAGCTCGCAATCATAGGCTTTGCGCGCCTTGAGCTTCGCGAGAACATTGCCGTCTTTCGCTCGCTCGGTTAGGTGGCGCTTGACCTCGATATGCGCGGACAGCATGTCGAGCACCTCGCAGGATGTCTGTTCTTGCACAACAGGTTGGCGGGAAGCCCAGGTCATTGTCGCCGTAAAAGGCGATAGTGAGCGCCTGTGCTATTTTCCAGGTAGCGGGGTCGAGCTCGCGCGCCGCCTGATCGCCCGCACGTTCGATAACGGACGCCATATACCTTGCGAGCTTTGTATTGCACACGCTGACAGCCGCCAGATACACGCCGAGCGCCTCGGCGGGTGCCGGCTCTTTCTCCTGCTTTTCCGCATTGACCATCGCCGTCGCCGCGCGGCAAATGTCCCCTCCGTGCCCGGTCAGGCAAGATCGGCCCCATACTGCCCGGCAAGTTCCAACACCACATGGCGTCCAAGAACGCATCGGCCAGGTCCATAGCCAAATCGCATCGGCCCGCCTTAATCAAAATGCGAGCAGCCCGCGATACAAGTTCGGGACGGATCTCGGCAACGAGCTTTCGCAGCCTCAGGCGCGCGTTGTCCTTAGCGCCCAAACACCTAAAGGTGCGATCAGACGGATCCACGCCAAAAAACGGATAATCGCGCACAAAGATGGACTGGTCGATCATCGAAAGCCTTACACCGCACGCCTCTAGCTCCGCAATGCGACCCTCGCCCATCAGCACCATCAAGCAGGCAACGGTAAACAACAGGTTGTTCTCGAGCGATGCGAGATCTGCCAGCGCCGCACCGTACACGTTGACGATTTCGTTCTCGAGCAACCCGGCAACATCGCCCTGTCCATACATTCCCGTCTGCAGGGCAGATACCAGCTCTGGCACACCCTGCGTGAGCCGATAAAAATCGAGCGATGTACTGATCGAAAACGCGTAGCCCATGACGAATACTCATAGGCGTGCACCTTGAGCATCTGCGCATTGACTTTTACAGAATCGCCCAACCCGTGGATAAGCAATCGGTTGGAGGGGCGGCAAGTAATAAAGACCCCCGTCCCCGTAGCACGTAAGCTGCGGATTCGATCGATGAGGTCCTCTGTTTCGCGCTGCTCGAGATTGGGCACGTTGTCGATCGCAACGAGCGAATGCGGTTTGTCCTTAAGCTCATCGGCGACAACCTCGAGCTGCATAAAGAGCTCGCGTCCAATCGCGCGGTCGGCCTCGATTATCCGAACCGGCCCTCGCGTGGGATCCGATTTAACTTCCTGCACGTATTGCAGCAATACCGACGTCTTACCAAACCCGTCGGGCGCGTAAAGCAGAACGATTCCTGCCTTGCGCCCTTTAACGATGAGCTCGTTCATCAAGCGATCGCGCCGCACCATATAGCCGCCGCCCGTCGGCATCAACTCGAGGTCGTCCGTATTGCCCAGATCGTTTACCATGCCTGCTCCTCAACTCGACCATATGGACACCGTAGCTGCAGGACCATATGAGCCACCCCGTGAATAGCGCGACTTAGAGTTTTTGGTTGTCTGCCGGTACGTGTTTGGCAAGTTTTTGTACAGCGAGGCCCGATGGTAATTTATCCCCCGACCAATAGGTCTTTGCGCAGGTCAATGCGCTTGCCAGCATGTCCCATCCAATTTGCAGTGTAGCGCAGTCGTCTGTTTTTATTTGAGTTGCGCAACTCGCCTATTCCTCGCTACCGCTTGCGACTCTATAGTGGCAAATGTGCATAGAATCTGGTACGGAATGAATCTCATGATTTAGAGCCCACTCGCCAAGCATGTGGCAAGGTTTCCGTCATGCACACATTACGGCCCGCATCCACTAAAAAGGCCCCCGCAAAGCGAGGGCCTTTTGGAAAGCTATGTAAGATGCTTGGTCGCGTTACTCGCAGAGCGAAAGAGCGGCCTCGTCAGCAACGACGACGCAATTGGTGTGGAGCTGCAGGATCGAAGCGGGGCACTCGGGCGTAACCGGGCCATAGCACATATCGTGCACAGCCTGAGCCTTGGCCTCACCGTTGGCGACAACCAGGATCATGCGGGCATACATGATGGTCTGGGTGCCCATGGTGTAAGCCTGACGGGGCACATCATCGATGCTGTCGAACAGGCGGCTGTTGGCTGAATGGTGCTCTCGGTCAGATCGACGCAGTGCGTACCCTTGGAGAAGTGGTCATCGGGCTCGTTGAAGCCAATATGACCGTTATTACCAATGCCGAGCAGCTGCAGATCCGGGTAACCGGCGGCAGCGACGATCTTGTCGTACTCGGAGCAGGCAGCAGCGGCATCGGGGTTGGAGCCATCGGGCACGTGCGTGTTGTTCAGATCAATATTGATGTGATCGAAGAAGTTCTCGCGCATAAAGTAGTGATAGCTCTGGGGATCGTCGTGCGAAAGACCGCGATACTCGTCCAGGTTGTAGGTGCTGACCTCGGCAAAGTCGACGTCGCCCTTCTCGTACCAAGCGGCGAGCTGCTTGTAGGCGCCAATCGGGGTGGAGCCGGTGGCAAGACCCAGTACGCAATCGGGCTTGAGGATAACCTGGGCCGAGATGATATTGGCGGCCTTACGGCTCATATCCTCGTAGTCTTTAGCTTTAATGATCTTCATTACGCGTCCTTTCTCGTACAAAAGAGGCAAGGCTCCCCTTACAAGCACTTGCCCGCGGCCCGCGTCGGCCGCAACCAACGTGTGCGGCCACCAGGGCGAGGTCGCGTAATGTATGTGTCTCGTGTCTAGCCGCGTCGAGGCCCCTGCCCGTCCACGGTGACCCAAAGCTGTTTAGCCTCGGACGTTTCCCATCTTGCCACGGAGGGCGCCCTCTTTCAAGGGCGCCTCCGTAAACGTGTTTGAATTGTAGGCTAAAGGCCGAGCGCGCTCACTAGCGCTCGCGAGCGACGATGAGTTGGTCCATCTCCTCGACGTGCTCTCCAACGGAGCCCTTAATGCTCGAGAACTCAACGGAGTTGCACACCAAGATGGGAACCGTCACATCGTAGCCCTCGGCAGCAATTGCCTCGCGATCGAACTCGATGAGTACATCGCCCTTATGGACGATGTCACCCACTTGCGCATGTACGGTAAAGTGCTTGCCCTCGAGCTGAACAGTGTCCAAACCAACGTGAATAAGCACGTCCAAGCCATCGACCGTGTTAAGCGCAACGGCGTGTCCCGTGGGAAAAATGGCCTCGACCTTGGCGTCTGCCGGCGCAATCACGCGCGTACCCGTAGGCTGAATCGCCACGCCCTGGCCCAAAAGGCCGGTGGCAAATGTCTGGTCATTGACCTCGGACAACGGAATGACGTCGCCCGAGATGGGAGCATCCAGCGTAAGGACTCGACCACGCATACCAAAAGACCTTAGGACTTTAGTGAACATGATCCCCCTCGGACATACCAATCAACCAAAATAGCTTTAACAGTTTACCACTTGGCACCCGTTTTTGACCATTAGGGAAGTTCGCGCTTGACAACCTCGACGATGTCGTCGACAACACGCTGGGTCAGCTCGTGCGTCTCGGCCTCGGCCATCACGCGGACCAGCGGCTCGGTACCGCTCGGGCGCACCAGAATGCGGCCGCGGCCGTCAAGCTCCTTCTCGGCAGCAGCGACGGCATCCCAGATGGGCTGGCAATCGTCCAGACCAGCCTTGTTGTCGGAATGCACGTTGACGAGCACCTGCGGGTACTTCTTCATGATGCCGGCAAGGTCGGTGAGGGTACGACCGGTGCGCTTGAGCACGGCCAGCAGCTGCAGAGCCGTCACCAGGCCGTCACCGGTGGTGTTGTGCTCCAGGAAGATGATGTGGCCGGACTGTTCGCCGCCGATGACGGCGCCGTCCGCGAGCATGCGCTCCAGAACGTAGCGGTCGCCCACGGCGGTCTGGACCATCTCGAAGCCCTGCTCCTTCATAGCGATGGAGAAGCCCAGGTTGCACATGACGGTCGAGACGATCTCGGAGTTGGCGAGCTTGCCGCGAGCGGCGAGGTCAGATCCGCAGATAGCCAGGATGTAGTCACCGTCGATCTCATTGCCCTCGCTGTCCACGAACAGCACGCGGTCGGCGTCGCCGTCGTGGGCCAGACCGATGTCAGCATGGGTGCGCAGCACGAGCTCGCGCAGGGGCTCAAGGTGCGTGGAGCCACACTCAACGTTAATGTCAGTGCCGCAGTAATCGGTGTTGATGGCATGGACGTGGCGCCCAGGCGCTGCAGCGCGGCGGGCGTGGTCTGGCAGGAAGCACCGTGACCGCAGTCGACGGCAACAACCAGGCCGTCGAGCTTAAGGCCGTCGAGCGTGCTGATGGCATGATCGACATATGCCTTGCGGGCGTCCTTCATCTTGATGATGTGACCCACACCGGCGCCGGTCGGCAGCGTGTCGGCAGCCATGGCTTCCTCGGACATGACCCAGGCGCTGATCTCTTCCTCAACCGCGTCGGGAAGCTTCATGCCCTTGCGGCTAAAGAACTTGATGCCGTTGAACTCCGGCGGATTATGCGAAGCAGAAATGACGATGCCGCCATCGAGCTCGTTTTGGACGGTGAGCAGCGCCACGGCCGGCGTAGGGATAACGCCGCAGCAGTGCGGGCGGCCGCCTCGGCCATAATGCCGGCGGTCAGAGCACTCTCGAGCATGGTGCCCGAAAGGCGCGTGTCACGGCCGATGCAGATGTCCGGACCAAGAAACTTGGTCGCCGCGCGGCCCAGGCGAAACGCGAGGTCGCACGAAAGATCGGCGTTGGCGACGCCACGGACGCCATCGGTGCCGAAGATGTTCTGGGGCATAGGATCGCTCCTTCCCTAGTAGGCGATATGCAACCGCCCACCCTAGTCGAAAAAGAAAAGCGGGACCCGCCGAGGAATCGGCAGGCCCCGCTTGTACATTGTATCTCGAAAGGAGATAAAACCTTAGCGCTTGGAGAACTGGGGAGCGCGGCGGGCCTTCTTGAGGCCGTACTTCTTGCGCTCGACCACGCGAGCATCGCGCGTAAGGAAACCGGCCTTCTTGAGGTCAGCACGGTAGTCGCCAGCGTTCAGAAGAGCGCGAGCGATGCCCAGGCGCAGAGCGCCGGACTGACCGGAGATGCCGCCGCCATCGCACAGAGCGATAACGTCGAACTGACCGGCGGTGTCGGTCACCTTGAAGGGAGCAAGGGCGTTCTCAACGAGCTGATGACGGCCGAAATACTGCTCGGCGTCACGCTTGTTGATGGTCACCTTGCCGGTGCCGGGGACGAGACGGACGCGGGCGACGGCGTTCTTACGACGGCCGGTACCCTGGTAGACAACGGTGTTCTCAGCCATCTTTAAGCCTCCAGCTCAATCTTCGTGGGGTTCTGGGCAGCATGCGGATGCTCGGCACCAGCGTAGACCTTAAGCTTGGTCATCTGGCACGGCCGAGGGTGGTCTTGGGCAGCATACCGCGAACGGCGCGCTCGATGACCTTCTCCGGGTGCTTCTCCATAGCCTGGCGGAAGCTCTCAGCCTTGAGGCCGCCGTTGTAGCCGCTGTGGCGATAATAGGTCTTCGTATCGGCCTTGTTACCGGTAAGCTGGACCTTATCGGCGTTGATGACGACAACGAAGTCGCCGCAGTCGCTGTTGGGCGTGAACTGGGGCTTGTTCTTACCGCGCAGGATCATTGCGATCTGGGTGGCAAGACGGCCCAGGACAGCACCATCGGCGTCAACGAGAACCCAGTTGCGCTGGACCTCGCCCTGCTTGGCGTAGTGAGTCGATTTCGAAATCACTTAGACTCCTCCATGTACAGTACGTGTTGTTACAGAGATTCACGGGGCTCTGCAAGTAACCCGTCCATATTACCCCGCTCGCCGTACGAGTCAACAGGTATTTTGGCTCCGACCAGAGTTTCTGCACATGTCATCCACGAGCCGTGATTTTCCAGCTCTTTAGCTGTTGCCATTTTTTGAGGGTTCGCCGTCGTTAGCGCTCAACGAACTCTTGGATTTCCGCGAGCAGACGCTTTGCCTCCTGACGGCCCTGGATATACAGGTCCAAAAGCTTTGCCGAATCGTGCTCGACATGGCCGACCTCGACCGGCTTTTGCGGAGCGACGACCAACGCACGGCCCTCGCGCTCATACTTCCACAGGTGCATGCGCTGGATGTTGTAACGGTCGTGGCGCGTCTCGATAGCCTCGAGCAGATAGGGGTAGTCGGCATAGCGGGCGCGCGCGGCAGGCATAAACTCGTAGGGCTTTTTCTCGTACGAGCGGTCCTGCGTGACAATGACAACCGCGCGATCGAAGCCCGCCTCCTCCAGCACGTGCTCGATAGGAACCGAATCGGCCACACCGCCGTCGACGTATTTGTGCCCGTCAATCTCGACCGGCGGCGTCACCAGCGGCAGCGACGTCGATGCGCGCACAGCGTCGAGATCGAGCACGGCGCTTTTGACCGGCAGGTACGCGGCGGTTCCAAAAAGCATGTCCGTCGCGACGGCGTACATCTCGATGGGGCTCGCGTCGAACGTCTCGTTGTCAAAGGGGTCCAGGCGGTCCTGGACATCGTTGAAGATAAAGTCGTAACCCACAATAGAGCCCGTGGACGCAAACGATGCGGCGCCCATGAAGCGACTGTCGTTGCAGAAAGCCAGGTTGATGCGGTTGGCACGGCCGATCTGGTGCGACTTATAGTTCACGCCGTTGAGGGCGCCGGCCGAGACGCCGTACACCGCCGGGATTTCGACACCAGCCTCCATGAGGACGTCGAGCACGCCTGCGGTAAATTGCCCGCGAAAGCTACCGCCCTCCAGGACGAGCGCGACCTTGCCGGCGTTCTTTGCCTTATCTTCTGCAGTCATGTTGACCTCCTGCGATTGCGTTTTGGCTTTCTTCTACAGTTTGGGATGGTGAGAGCGCAGGTTTTTCGAGGCGGCAGGTGAAGCGGAAAGTGTGTCCCGTTCTCAGAGCAAATTCCGGGTCTCATTTTCCGCTGAGCCCACCATCAGGAAAATGAATCCCATTCCGAGCTTAGATTCCGGGATGCGCTTTCCGCTTGAGCTGCCATTGGGAAAGCATGTCCCACTCTACGGCGGGATTCCGGGTCGCAGTTTCCGCTTGAGGCGCCATCCGGAAACTACGTCCCAGTCTGAGCGCGGATTCCGGGACACGCTTTCCGCCTGGGCCGCCATTGGGAAAGTGCGTCCCGGTCTGCGTTGCCAAGCGTTTTCTTTACGCTCGCGCCCTGCATAGAGTTCGATTCTCCGCGGGTAGAGATGACGTTGGCGCGGGGGCATTGTCGGCTGTCATCCGATCGACATCGCATCTGTTTTGGGCTGAGGCATTGCGCGGAGAATCCGCGTATTTACTTCGCAAATACGCACCGGCTTCGGCCGCCTACCGGCGTCCTCGCCCGCGGGCTAAAAACGCTTACGCGTTTTCTTTACGCCCGCGCCCTGCACAGAGTTCGATTCTCCGCGGTACGGACTAGAAATAAAAAGACAGGCAGATACGAATATCTACCTGTCTGTTGCTTATGGTGGAGGCGCGGAGAATCGAACTCCGGTCCACGAAAGCCCCCTGATTGGCATCTCCAAGCTCAGTCGCTGGTTTAGTCTCGGACGCTTTGCGCGCAGCGACACGCTCGCGGCGTCCTAACCGGTTCGGTCTTAGCCTGCGCCATACCGATTACGTGCGCAGGAGCATTCCCCTAACATGACGTCGCGCCGGTGTCGGGGAAATCACCGGGTTGACGCGCCGCTATAAACTAAGCAGCGAGAGCCATAGGCTCAAAAGAAGAGTTGTTGTCAATTCAATTTGACGGTACCCCTGTTTAACGAGGCGAGGAGACCTCGGCTTGCTTCCTCTCTCAGAGCTATCGTGTCGAAACCAGTCGCCCCCGAATGTCGGGAAAGTCTGGATGGCATTGGGCACGAGCACCCAACACCCGTCGACTTTTCAAGGAACATGCGGGGCGAGCCCCGCTTGTGGAGTGTTATCTTACCACGTTCTGAAAGCGGACAGCTGTTCTATGCACGAGCTGTGAAGACCCAATGTGCGCCGCACTTCGCACTTTTGCTACCGATCGCGTCACGTATATTTTCGCCAAGCAAAATTGACCCGTCGAAAGGACCGCCATGGATACCAAGCAGCAACTCGTCAATGCCCTCGCAGGCCTGGGCTCAACCATTACCGAAGCTATGGATGTCATCGAAGGCTTTGTCCCCTGCGGACATCCCGCCCTCACGGTATCGAACGCACTCGTCGCGCTGGACGTTGACGATGATGCAGCTCTCGCCCAGCAGCTTGAGACCGTCGAGGGCTTTATCGACCACGTGAGTGAGAACCGCGGCGTGGCCGCCTACCACGACATCGAGGTCGAGCTCACGGGTCCCAAGGTCGATCTGTTCGCAGCAATCCGCGAGGTAGGCACCTTATGCAGACCGCAGGCGTCAAGAACACCCAGGTCAACGAGTGGGTCTACCGCAGTCTGGCAGCACTCGACAGCTCCAACGAAAAGGCAGCCGAGCAGCTCGCAGAAAGTCCCACCATCAAGGCCGAGCTTTTGTAAATAGCAGACGCGGGTCCTTGGCGCATCGTCGTCCAAGGGGCCCGCGAACAGCTCGCGTCAACCGATAGCCGTGCCGCCGCGTTGGCCAAAGCAAGAATCGGCATCATTTGACGAGGTGTCTTTGCTGCAAGATCGGCATGTTCGAGCAGTTTTCGATCGTTGGTCACCAAGTAATCAACCTGGCGCGTTTGCATGCGGCGAGTACCAAGTTGTCCTCGTAATCGCGATGGAGCGCTAAGTATTTGTCGGCCAGCCAAAGGTCCGACGCATCTGCACCCACGGCCGTGGCGTTTTCGGTCATGTTCCGAACAAACGCCAGCGCCGCATCGCCAATCGCGCGGGCAGAAGCCTCGCCGAGCGCTCCCCCGCTGGCAAGAACGCTACGCTTCAGTTCGTGCTGGACAACGTACAGCACGTCCTTGGCGATATGCACCGGAAAGAACAGCAACGCCCCATCTCCGTCGCCTGCCCAATAAACGCACGCGCGGCAATCGACTCGGCATGGTCGACGTAAAACGAATCAACCCATACGTTGGCATCCAAATGCAAAAGGCCTGCGCCTGGACGACACCGATGCCGTCTGGGCGCAGGCCAGATAACGTGGGCGAACACGTCTGCTAACGCAGGTACGCCTTTGCGTTGCCCAGGCTGTAGGCAATCGTCGAGCCGTTGTGCAGCAGCGACGACGCTTGCGGGGTAATCGCGCCGGTAATGCCCAGCGCCAGGAGCGCTGAGTTGGTGAGCATCACCTTAGAGTAGGAGCTCGTCAGACGATCAACGAGGCCCTGACTCATGCGGCGCAGGCGCACGATCGCGGCAAGATCCGTATCGGTCAGGATGATGTCGGCAACCTCCTTGGCGATGTCGCTTCCGCCACCCATCGCCAAGCCCACGTCGGCCAAACCGAGCGCCGGCGAATCGTTGACACCGTCGCCCACCATGGCAACGTGGCGCCCCTCGCCCTTAATGCGCTCCACATACGCGTACTTGTCCTCGGGCAGCAGCTCGGCCTTAAACTCGTCGACCCCCGCCTCGCGAGCAATGCGCTCGGCCGTGCGCTCCGAGTCGCCCGTGAGCATAACGACATGCTTAACGCCCAACGCGTGCAGGTCGGCGATGGCCTCACGGACCCGGCCTTGAGCGGATCCTCGATGCCGAGCACGCCGACGACCTTGCCATCGACCGCCAGATACAGCGGCGACAGGCCCTGCATCTGGGACTCAATGCGCTCCTTAATGTCAGAATCGAGCTGCGCGCTCTCGTCCTCAAACACAAAGTGTGCCGAGCCGATAATCGCGCGACGCCCCTCAATGGACGAAGCGATGCCGTGCGCCACGATGTACTCGACCTGCGAGTGCATCTCCTCATGCGCCAGATTGCGCTCACGCGCAGCGCGGACAACGGCGTTCGCCATAGAGTGTGGGAAATGCTCCTCCAGGCAGGCTGCAACGCGCAGCATGTCGTCTTCGGAACGACCACCGAACGGAATAACCTTGGCAACCACCGGCAGGCGTGCGTCAGCGTGCCGGTCTTGTCGAATACAATGGTATCCGCCTGCGCGACAGCCTCGAGGAACTTGCCGCCCTTGACCGTGATATGATACATGCTTGCCTCACGCATGGCGGACAGAACCGCCAGCGGCATAGCCAGCTTGAGCGCGCAGGAGAAGTCAACCATCAGCACGGACAGTGCACGGGTGACATTGCGGGTCAGTGCGTAGCTGAGCGCACTGCCGACCAGCGTGTACGGCACCAGCTTGTCCGCCAGATTGGCGGCATGGCTCTCAGCAGCACTCTTCAGCTGCTCGGACTGCTCGATCATGGAAACGATCTTGTCGTAGCGGCTCTCGCCGGAGGACTGTGTGACCTCGATCACGCAGTCGCCTTCCTCGATGACCGTGCCGGCGTAAACCTGCGTACCCGGACGCTTTGCAACCGGCATGGATTCTCCGGTAAGCGATGCCTGATTAACCATGACTTCGCTTCAATAACCTCACCGTCCAGCGGGATGACGCTGCCCATGCGAACCAGAATGTGATCACCGACAGCGATGTTTGACAACGGTACAAGTACCTCTGCGTCATCGGTTTTGAGCCATACGCGTTTTACGTTGAGCGACATACAGCGTGCCAGATCGTCAACCGACTTTTTGTGCGTCCACTCCTCGAGCAGTTCACCGATATCGAGCAGGAACATAACCGAGCCTGCCGTGGAGAAGTCCCGGCGTACCATCGAAACACCGATGGACAGCGCGTCAAGCAGCTCAACCTTCAGCTCTCTGTGAATCAGGCGCTTGAGACCGCGGCCGAGGAACGGCAGCGACAGCCAGATCGTGCGTGCAATCTGCAGCGGCGTGGCAGGAACAGCGTGCAGGCAAACTTCGTAATAACCTTGCCGACCAGCTTTTCCTGATACTCACGGTTGAGCGCGCGGCCGCTGTGGGTCGCGTCAAGCGCCGTAACAGACGGTGCAGTATAGTTAAACTGAGCGATCGCGCGGATGATATTCTCGCGGTCACCGATGTAGCGGATGACAGCACAGCAGGTACGCTCGTGCACGGCTGCGTTGAGTACACCCGGCTGATTCTGCAGATACGCCTCCAGCAGATCAGCCTGCTCCAGCGTCATGCGGTACTGCTTCATGCGCACACGAAGCCGTCCGCGGCTTTCGTGTTCAATGAATGCTTTCATAGTAAAATTACCTCCAGCTTACTTCCGGTAGATAGGAAAAGAGGGGTCTGCCCCTCTTTGATATTCGTCTCATAAACCGGGAGCATGTGCCTCGATTTTCATTCCCTAAGAGGGAGAAAGCTTCCGAATGGGAACTTTTCGGGGCGACTTTTGGAACGGCTCACAGTCCGTTTCTTCCTGTCCGCCAAAACCACGGTTTGGCGATAGGTTCTTATGCCTCAACCGGAGCAGCAGTCGGGTCCTCATCGGTCAGCTCAACCTCAATGTCTGCATCCTCAACAGCAGCAGCCTCTGCCTCAGCAGCGCGCTTCTCGTTGATCTCCTCTGCGGAAGCGAGGATGTCGCCGACGTTCTCCTTAACGCAGTCAACGGTGTTCATAACGGTATCCTTCATGCGAAGAACCGCTGCGGTAGCATGGTATATACGTTCTTAGCATCCTTGCTGCTCAGCAGCTTGATACCTGCGGAACCGAACAGAGTGCCACCAACAAATACGGCGATGTCCTTGTAAATCTTCTTCATAATATGTTCCTCCTATCAATCTCACTTGCGCTTACAGCCGGTAATCATCGTCATTACCATGCAGAACAACGCGGCCCATGCCCAAAAACGATGCTGCTTCATACAGTACACCTCCAAACATGGTGTGTTTTTTTGTTTGCGATTATCATATCACAATTTTTCCCTGCTTGTCGCACAGCTTTAGACATGAAACGCACGGAATCGGACATTTTCGCAGTTTGTTGCCGCTAATTTTTTAGTTTTATCATCAAAATAGTTGTATTTTGCTAACTTTTTCGAG
>ENA-OQEB01000684-OQEB01000684.1-human-gut-metagenome-genome-assembly--contig:-NODE-684-length-13710-cov-4.864095_pt1 | contig 13710 bp, 17 predicted proteins | sample MGYA00242787_ERZ504619 | MGnify/ENA primary metagenome ERZ504619 (study PRJEB26092, sample SAMD00036317) | human gut metagenome | host: Homo sapiens | study: EMG produced TPA metagenomics assembly of... | reverse complement strand
CGCACTGGGTGCGCTTGCCAATAGCGTGCGCGACCGCAATGCCTTTTTGTTTGGCTGCGTGGTTCCGGATATCTTCGTGGGCTATATGGTCCCTGGCATCGCCGATCCCATCCCGTACCGCATCTTCGGCCACACGGCAGAGTTCAAGTTCTACGAGGTCGAAAATGGACAGGTGACGGCCAGCGAGGTCGTTTCCACCAACGGACAGGGCCACGGCGCACTGGTGGGCTTTCTGGCCCAGCACAATGCCAATGTGGTGTTCTGCGGCGGCATCGGCCCCGGGGCACAGAACGCCCTTGCACAGGCAGGCATCCAGCTGTTCGGCGGGATCAGCGGCCCGGCAGACGCGGCAGTTGCAGACTATCTGGCCGGAAAGCTCCGCTTTGATCCCAACGCCCATTGTGACCACCACGACCACGGCGAGGGCCACCATTGCGGTGAGCATCATTGCGGCGGGCACTCCTGCGGCCAGTAACCCATAACATCACAAAACCCCGGAGCGATGCATCACAGCAAACGTTCCGGGGTTATTTTATGCCTTAGAAGAACCGGCAGAAGCCGGGGCAGCGCCGTGAGCGCGGCCTCATCTTTTATTGAGACACAAAAGAGATGCTCTCGGTCTGCTTCGATGCGGCCGGGCGGGGCGAGTCTGCCTTGGTCAGCATCTGCTGGAATTTCCGCGCCGCCGTGTTCAACGGGCGGTGGCGGTCGTAAACAAGGCAGATCGAACGGGTCGGGATGATCTCCTGCAGGTGGAGCTGCACCAGCTCGCCCCGCTCCAGAGCTTCCTTTGCCATGGGTTCCGGCACAAAGGCAAGGCCCAGCTCGCTTTTGACCAGCGTGAGCATCTGGTCGGTAGTGGCAGCTTCCGTATCCGGCTTGAGGACCGCGCCGTGATCCAGGAAGAACTGCCGGTACAGGCTGCGGGTCACGCTCTCGTCGCTGAGGGAGATGAGGGGATAGCTGCGCAGCTCCTTCAGGGTCAGGCTCTGACTTGCCAGTGCGGTGAAGGTCCTGCCACCCACCAGCACCTCGTAAAACGGCTTCAGCTCCACCATTTTCAACCCTGACTCGATCTCCGCCGGGGTGCTCACAATGGCAAAGTCCACCTCGCCGTTCTTCACGGCCTGCACCGCCTGCGGGGTGGAGTGGTTCGAGATGCGCAGCCGGATGCCGGGATATTCGGTGTGGAAATCCCGCAGCTTTTTGGAAAGATAAACGTTGAGCGCCGTCTCGGTGGCGCTGATGCTGATGGTTCCGTGCTCCAGCGTGGCACTGGCGCTCAGTTCCTCCTCGGCATCCTGGATCTGCACCGCCGCCGAAGCGATGCGGGAGTAGAGCATCTCGCCTTCCGGTGTCAGGGTCACACCCCGGTTGGAGCGGATGAACAGCACGCAGTTCAGCTGGCTTTCCAGCCGGTTCATCGAGTGGGTGATGTTGGGCTGGTTGTTGCCCAGAACCGCGCGGCCTTGGTAAAGTTCTGATACTTCGCCACATAATAGAAGATCTTGTAGTACTCCCAATCCACATACATGATGCGTCTGCCCCCTCCATGTAAAAATCGCATTGCAGCCTTGTGCAGGATACTTTTTACACATTCTTTCCCTGCCCGTATCATAACAACTGCAATCGAAAATTGCAAGAGGAAATTGAAAAATAATACACCTATCAGGACGAGCACGGCAAGAGCTGCGACAAATGGGAGAGCTTTCCCACCAAAGAGGAGGCGGTGAAACGCCAGAGGCAGATCGAGCATGCCGACCCGGAAATGAAGGCAAAGCTCCGCTTGGCTCTGCTCACCTGATGCAAAAAAGGGCACTGATTGCAATGCAATACAGCGCCCTACATAATCGGACATGGAAAACACCGACCGTGCAAAAAACCGTGCACCCATGGCTTACAAAACAAAAAAGCCATGAAATCTTTCGATTTCACGGCATTTTCTGGTGCGATGGCAGGGACTCGAACCCCCGGCCTACTGATTCGTAGGAACCGAATGGCACATTTTGTCTATTTCATCATTTGACGGCAAATCGTCGTTTTAATCGAATTGCCGTTATTTTACCGTTGTTATTCTATTGCATTCTTTGCATTGCTTGCACGTCTTTGCACCTGTTATCCATCCTTGCGATGTGCAGAAAATGTGCAAAAGTGTGCAGAGCCAAAATCAGCCCGGCAAAACAAGCTGTTTCGCACAGCCCCAAAAGCTGGATTTCAACGGTATTTATCGTGCATAATCTTCCAGTTTTATCCAAACAACAATCTTACATGACATATCGGTTCTATGGCAGGGTTTAGGACATCCGAACAGACACCGTTTGATATAGAAATGAGGTTCACCATGAACAAGCTGCTTTCCTGCCGCTACAACACGGACAGCAACCGGGTGGAAGCCCGGTTCGAGGATGGCTCTATTCTTGCCATCGACTGCACCGCCATCGAGGATGAGTACGGCAACACCCCGGCACAGCGGGCGGAGCTGGACTGGCTACTACACAACAAGCCCTTGGAGTATACGCAGATGGTGCTGAGAGGGAGATGGAGCATTACCTGTCGCTGGGGTGTGACCACGGCAGGCTGGAGGATTGATCTACGAGATCGCACGGTTGATTGCACGCGTGCATTCGCAGTGCGATCTTTTCAGCGTAAATTTCGCAGAACACACGTTTTATCGTGACTTTGTAAACACATTTTCCGTGCAATCAATCGCACGGCGTGCATTTCAGCATTCTTTCTTCTCTTTCAAATAATACTTTCTTGCACAGCCTTGTTTTTGGCCTTCGATTATTTCTTCACTGGAAAGCTTCTGAAGAATACGATACGCTTGCCCCCTCGTAAAGCCGCACAGCTCCTGCACCTTTCGGTTGGTAATCGACGGCTTATGCTTCAGATATTCAAGAATCCGATCCTTTGCCTGAATCTGGCTGACCGTCTTATCCTGCACATAGGCTACATCGGTTTTCACCGTTTCGTAGACCTTGAGGGACAGCATATAGGTCTTGCCGTTGAGTTCCAGAAGCCCCTCGTCCCGGAGAGCGTTCAGAACCTTGTGGGCATTGTCATCGGTTTCCTGAATCGTCTTTGCGGCCTGCTTCAGGGTGATTTTCTGATGCTCCCGCAAATAGTGCAGAATCATCAGCTCCGACAGCGTGAACATCTTGGACCGCTTATCCTGCGTCTCTGCGATAAACTGTACGAAGTTCTGGTTCTCCATCGTGCTACGAAGGGTCAGCCGGACAGAGTTGGGCGTGCTGGCGTACTCCGGGTAGGGTTTGCCCTCGGTGAGCATACTCTGGAACATAATGTCTACGCCCTGCCCGGAACGCTGCACATACTTCAGGTGCTGAAGGGTCATGGCGATCAGCTTGTTCCGGGGAATGGACTGGTGGGTAATGATGTTGCTTTCGTTGATGTCCCCCGGAAAGCCGCCGGGGTTCTCAATCACGATCTTTGTGGGGTAGTGCTTGACGTAGATCGGTGCCATGTCCTCATAGGAGCGATGCGCCAGCGCATTCAGCAAAGCCTCCTGAAAAACCGCTTCGGAGAAATCGTACACCTCCAGCCGGAACAGCCCCACCTGCACATTTGTCAGGTGGTTATAAGTGCGGATGCGCTCGGTCAGCTTATCCAGAATCGAGATCACCGGCTCCTGCATATCCATGCGGTTGTCGTATTCCGTCTGCGCTTCGTCGCTGTAATGGAGGTAGATCACCTCTGCCTGCGGCAGCAGCCGTGAAATAGACGCCGCCTTGCCCACAAACAGCAGCCCTGCCACCGTTACACGCACTTCGTCCTTGTCCATTCGGATCAGGTTCAGGTTGTCCAGAAAGGTGGTATCTGCCAAATCCGGCAGGGCAGAGCCTGCATCCCGAATCCGCAGCTTCTCTTTCAGGCGGTACACTTCCAGCAGGTCAATGTCGTTTTCGGTTGCGCCCGCCACGATCTTTGCCGAAAAGTCCGGGTTGTCAGCAGGGGAGTACACATCATTTGCCGGGTAGTAAGGCTTTGTCACGTTCCCCAGCCGCCTGTAATAGATGCCGCCGGTGGTGGCAACATGAGAATTGGATTTCTCCACCGATACCACCAGCACCACGCCGTCAGAGGTTTCCACCGGCTCGATTTCGGTAAACAGGCTGGGCCGGGTCATATCGTAGATGGCTTCCATCAGTGCCTGCGGGTCGCTCTTGGGGCAGCCCGTAATGGTGCCGTCATCTTCCACGCCAAACAGCAGAACGCCGCCCTTTGTGTTTGCCAGCGCAACCGCACTTTTCACCGCAAGGTCTTTGCGCTGCCGGTAGTCCTTGCACTTCACCCACGACTTAAACTCCTGCCGGGTGCTTTCCCCGGCAGCAATCATTTTGCGGAGTGCTTGTTCGGTCATGGTAGAGACCTCCCCTCAACATACATTGTATTTCTGCCCTTAAAAAGAAAACAGGACGCACAGCTATAAACTGCACGTCCTGTTTTGGACTAATTAGCGCTTCTTGTCAGACTGCGAGAGAACGCTGCCTGCAAGAGTTTTGGTCGTGCTGCTGTATTTCGGGCTATTCAAAGCTGCCGATGCAACGCCTTCCATTTTCTTTCCCGTCTGATGACCGCTCTTTGCCTGCGAAAGTGCGCTTCCAGCAAGCTGCCGCTGAATCTTGGAAGTGCTACTGCTACGCAACGCACGAGATGCCTGAGATGCAACAGACGAAGATGTCTTTTTGCTGTTCATATAAAAATCCTCCGTGTTATAAAAACAAGGAGGGTGAAGCTACTCCCGATACCCTCAACGATCAAATCACGCAAGAATCACTTGCGTTTGCGGTGTTTGCCGTCACGAATGTGAAGCTCAAACGCCTTTTTGCCGTACTGCTTTGCGTACAGACGATGTCCGTTACGCAACGTGATATACGCAGTATAGACGATAGTCACATTCTCATCCATTCGATTTTCTCTCATGGTGATACTCCCCCTTTCAAGCAACGCTCGAACACGCAGCAAACAAGTTGCCGACGAATTCGTGAAATGCTTGAAAAAGCCGGAGCAATCGGGTAAACTAGTCTTGTATATGGATTAGTTTTGAGCTTCTGCTCTAGCTTTTTCAAGGAAAGCACGTGTCGGACAGATTAGGCCCTGTCTTGATGCGTGCTTTTTTATATGTCAAACAGTCAAATGACTGTTAGACCAAAGGCTTGGCGGCGTTCAGACTAAAAAGCATCAGCCCATTTTCAACCAGTTCACCGTCAATACGGTAACCATGCTCTTGAAAATTATTTGCCAGCAAACGTTTAAAAGTTGAAACCAGATCTTGAGAACTCCACCTTACAGAAAGAACACCATTCTTTTTGGGACGGTAAAAAGCGACCGCCTTCGGAGCACTTTCCTCGCAGACTTGAAGTGCTACCTGATGCGTTTCCTCGTTGATGAGAAAGCGCACGAAAGCCGGAGAGCCCAACTTGAGCACAACCGCTTTATTAAATGTCAATCCGTTCTGCGTAATCGAAAAATAGGGAACGCCTTCCGAGAAATCGAAAGCAGAAAATCCGCTCAAATCCATCTTCAGCACCTTCCTTTCTGCATTTTAGTATAATCCATTTTGTCGCGCATGTCAACCAAATTTCTTCCAAAAAATCGTTCCGTGTTTTTTAACTTCTCGTTTGTGCTTTTGCGTGTGTCAAAATAATTTAACATTTCATTTTCAATTTTTGAATTCGTCCGCCGCGTCCCGTTGGGCAGATTCAAGCATTTGCTACTATCGGCGACTATTTGCGAGTATTTTATTCCATCGCCCGAATCGTGCTCTCAATAAACGCAATCTCGTCTTCCGTCAGCTCATACTTCCTGTACAGCTTTTCGTCCGTCCAATCCTCCGTAAAATCCTGATCGGGCACAAAGATAAAGTTTGCTCTTGCAATGTGCATAGACGAATAGGTCAGGCGCAGCATGAAGCGAGTAAACTTACACATCAGATACTGCTTGTAGTTTTTGATTTCTGCTTCGGTATCGAATGCGCCCAGAACCAGATAGGAGAAGGTGTTCACCTCACCCGGGACCTCAATCCGGGGTGTTGTGATGGCCTTATAGCCTTGGACGGGTCAATGCCAACCTCACCATTGCAGGGAACCAGAATGGAGATCGTTGCCTTGTACTTGTCGATCAGCTCCGCATTTTTCTTGACATCGCTTCTCTTAATATAGCCGGTGCCTTGGCTGTGAATAAGGGAAATGCAACCATCAAAGGGTTCTTTTTCGCCACGAGCGCAGAGGGGAAACCAAAGGCATCAATGGGCTGCACCCGATCGGTCAGGAAGTGTTCTGAACGGTTCAGAACCTTATGGATGATGGATAGCGATTCATTCGACCGAATGAAGATTTCTCCAAACTCATTGAGGTTGCGCCGCATAGTATGGTGTTCCAGACCGCTGACGTTTGTAACCTCGCAGACCTCCTCCTTGTCCCGATCCCACAGGAAATAGCAAATGCCGCCTGCAATATCTACGGTGCTGAAGCAGTCTTTGGAGTTCACAAAATCCGTCAGCCTGATCAGATGCGGATCGTTCAGCATCTCATTGCGGAAATCGTTCAGTCCGATGCCGCCAGCATACCAGCGTGCCGGCATAATCATGGAGATATAGTGGGGCTGCATGGTTTTTGCCTGATCCACAAACAGGTTATAAACCGGGCGTGCCTGCTTTGCCGCAACATTGGCTGCGCTGCCGCCGCCTGTATCCTCCTGATACGGCGGATTGCCCACAATGGCATCAAATTTCATGGGCTGTCCCTCCTTTCCCCATGTATCGGTTCGCTGTAGCTTCTTTGCCAGACGCTGCGGGTCGTTTTCCATCCGTTCCAGCAGGTGCGGAATGTAGGTGGTGTTGACTGTCCAATCCTGATAGCCCACCAGCGTCCGCCGGGTGATGCTTTCTGCCATTCGGGTCTTGCACAGAACAAAAATCTGCTGCTCCACGGTTTCCTGCCAGAGAGCCTGTGTCTGCTCCAGCGGCAGCTTGTCCTCCGGGCCGGGCAGCTTCATGGCATACAGGCTGTATGCCATATACAGGGGATACAGGCCGGATTTGGAGTTCATTTCCAGAATCCGTGCTCCGGGTTGAGGAAGATGTCCTCGGTGACCTGCCCCTGATCCACCAGACGAGGCTCCTCCAGAACCTCCTGCGGATCGAACTGCTCGTTGAGGAAGCAGTAACCGCCCACCATATTACTCAGATGAAGGTTCACCACCCGCCACGGGGTCAGAACGGTTTCCTTGTCGGGGTTGCGGAAGTGGCTAAAGATCTCGGCAATGCGCTTCACACGCTCGGTGGGCGGCAGCTCGTCCGCTGCCTTTGCCATGCGGCGGATGCGCAGACCCGCCCCGCTGACCACATCCTCGTCGTAGTATTTCAGCAGCTTGCGGAACAAAGCAGTGCTTACTCCTTTTGGCATGAACTCCTGCCAAGATTCAGGGTCTACCAAGTCGATAAAATCCGCCATGTGGATTTCTTCGGTCAAATCGACCTTTGCGCCGTAAATCAACAGCGGCAGACGAATCGAAACATTCCGCAGCAGCCGAATGACCTTATCGCGCTCCTTGCGCTGGTCTTGCAGCTTTTTGAGCAGTTCTTCGTCCTCTTTGCTGCGCTCCCGCTTGGGCTTGTTGGAGAGCTTGGAGGCTTCTTCGTACTCTTCGTTGGTCAATCCTTGATTGTTGATGTGGATTTTTGTCTCTTTCTTGGCGGCTTTCTGCTCGCTGAGCTTGTCGGACAGGGTATGGAACAGCTCCACATCTTCCTCATCCATCACCATGCCGGTATCCTGCTTGTAGACCGATTCATCGTCAAAGCCGCTCTTGATGGCCTTGTCCACGGTCAGCCGCTTGATTTGGCGCATCATCTTCGGTACGCTGTACTCGGTCATTTGCGTACCGTCCACGGCAATCACCGGGCAGAAGTTCAGGAATTCGCCCAGAGCCTTACGGTATTCTTCCTCGTTGGTTTTGCCACGTTTGGTGACGCGGTTGACCTCGGAAAGAACATTCAGTGCGCGGTCGGGCGCAAAATCAAAGACGTAGCAGCGTTCTTTCTGCTTGCCGTCCAGCACTCCTGCCGACTGCACCCGGAAAATGGTCTGCATATAGCCGGGCGCAGCCGTGCTTGCCGACCCGGTCAGCATCATCACAGCCGTCCACTCCGGCACCGTCACGCCGGTGGTCAGCTTGCCGCAGGAAATGGTAATGGTATAGCGGTTCGCTTGATGACCTGCTTTACCAGCGTCAGGGCGTTGTCGTAGGGCATTTCGGCATCGCCGTCGCCTGCAACGTTGGCCACCTTATAGGCTCCAAACACAGGATGCTCTTTCAGCAGCTTGCTCAAGGCACTGGCTTCTTTCACGCCCGGAACCATCCAGAGGGTATGCCGGAACATCTCCCGGTACTCCGGCGTGGAGTAAGGATAGTTGCTCTCCGGGTTCTCCGAAGAAATCAGGTCCAGAAAGCTGCGCACGTCGGCCTCGTGGACAAAATCACCCACCTGTGCGCCAGCAGGCAGAGGACGAAAATCTCGTGCAGGGTCGCCCGTCCACACCCGGAAAAACTCGGTAAAGTTGAACGCCATCTCCAAGGTCTCGTAGCGGTAGGAGGTAGGCAGACTTTTCCCAAGGTCAAAGGTCAGGATGCGAAGTTCCGGCAGGTCTGCATAGGGGTTATGGTCGCCGGGGTGCAGGGTATCCCACTCCCGCTTGCGCTTTTGCTCCATGACGTAGTCCCACGTGTAGACGTTGTTCTCGTACTTCTGCATCAAATTGTACGGCGTGCCGGATAACTGCAGAACCTTGGGAGCCTTGCCGTTCTTTTCTGCTTCCAGCAGAGACTGCACCTTCTGTCCCCGCTGGGTCTGGGTGCCCTCGTGGGCTTCATCGTAAATCACGAGATCCCAATCTATATCGAAAACAGCGTTATTCTTGTCAAACTTGCCATCTGCCCGCTGAGAGCCACGCAGATCCTGCATGGAGGCAAAGTAAACAAACGCCTTGCCGGAATTCTGGTAGGCTGTCAGGTTCGCATCGTTGCGTGCATCCATTGCCGCATCGTAAACGGACGAATCCGTATCGAAACGGTCTTTCTTCAGGAAGGCACGGTTATCTCCTTCGCCAAAAATTAGGTCAAAATCGTTGCGCCAGCCATCCTCCACCACCGGGCGGTGGGTGACCACAATCACCTTCTGATAGTTTGCTTTTTTGATAAGCGCATAGGCCGTAACCGTCTTACCGAAACGCATCTTGCAGTTCCAGAGCATCGAGTTCTGCTTGCGGAAAATCGTCAGCGTCCGATTGACGCAATCTACCTGCTCGTCACGCAGGGTAATAGCTCTCTTTTTGGGCGCAGCAGGGACAGTCTGCGGCAGAAAGCTGGTCTGCCCTTCGCTCTTTTCGGCAGCAGTCAGCGCCGTGCGGCCTTCCTTGACCGCCTGAATTGCACGGATGGCAACGGACAGCGGCACCTCAAACCATTCGCTCGTACGGTCTGAAAACCAGAAATTCTTGGATGTATAGCCGGAGCGGTATAGCACTTCATGGACACGCTTATCACGGAACAGCGATGTTTCCACTTCTCCATCCGAAAAGGTCACAACCTTACGAGCCAGTTCGGTATATTGCAGGTCGTAAGCAACCATAGCGGTTTTCGTGTAATCATCAATCCGATCACGCGCAGCCTGATTCAATTCCTCGCAGTTGGGCGGAAGCTGTTTGTAGCTCTTGGTGCTGTCAAATGTGGTGTCACCAATTTTCAGATATCCTTCATGATCCTTGTCGTGAATTGCAAAGATATAAATCAAGCGGTACGACATTGTAGGCTCATACGCCGCCATTTGCTTTTCCTCCTCTCACCATTGAAAGAAAAGTCATTGTCTGGTTGGAACGCCAGTCTTTTATGATGCTGTAAATCCCGTTGTGCGCCCGGATATTTCCGCTTTTGCATCCGGGGCAGAGGTCAATTTGTTCCTCACTGCCGAACCAGCTGATAATTTCAATTTTGTTTTCCTTACAGCTGCCCGGAACCACATACTTTGTGCCGTCCATCTGCCAGAGGTTCCACGCAATGATGTTGGCGATCACCTTCATCTGCCGCAGGTGGGGAAGTTTGCCAAAGCGTTCCCGGTAAACCTCCACGAAGGTCACAAACAGGTTTTCCCGTGCCAGCAGCAGGCTGTCACCCTGATACTCAAAGCCGTACACGCTCTGGAACGCCCGCTTTGTCCATGTGAACCATTCTTCTTCGGTATCCGTGTTTTCGCTGATAACACGCAGCTTGCGGTCCAGCAGGCCAATTCGCTGGGAAATGGGAATGGTTTCGCCCGTTACGGTGTCGTAGCGGCTTACCAGATAGGGAGCCTCGCCGCAAGAGATTTCCAGCCGCTGTGCATCCACATATTTCTGCCATGTGTGCTGACGGTCGTCCGGGAAAGCGATTTTGTCAGCCGTTGCTTTCCACGACATTTCCTTCTGGATGTTAAAAACATCCTTCCTGCCAAACCACTGCTCATCCACCAGATTGTTCTGTGCGTTGCAGATCCAACTGGGGGTAAACACCTCTGCTTTATCACGGGTGCGATTGGTCTGGTGTTCCAGTGCTTTTTCCACTCTGGGCTGGATCAGACTGTCCTGTTCGCCTGTAACCAGTTCCGGCAGGATTTCTTTTTTGAAGCTGTATGGTTCGCCCAGTTCGGCGTAATCATCGGTTGCCAGATGATGTTTTTCTTGGTGGTTTTGTCCTGAAGCAAAATCTCAAGGAGGGTGCGTTCATGGTCCAAAAGTTCCTGTTCCAACAGGTCAATCCCTGCAATGCTGAACATCCGCCGCCCTCCCTTCCATTTGTTGATGGTACTATAATAACACACCTTTCGGGGTTTGTGAATGTGTACCATCCACCGTTTTCATCAGGGCACCCCATTTTCCAGTGCCCTGCCGGGAAGAATCCAAAAGCAACACCGCGCAATGCCATAAAAGAAGTATTCAATCAGCTTCATAAGTCCTACTATCACTGCTTTACTGCAATAAAATTTGCAAAACCATCTTGACGCTCGCCGCAATCCATGATACCCTTTATCGCAAATCCCACCAAATTTGTAGAAAAGTACAGAGCGGCGAGGATTTATTCCCCATGAAGATTTTTACCGCCCCGCAACACACCCGATCTATTTTGCCGCCGTTTCACCCGACAAAATCATCGCTGCGCTGCGTGGGCGGTATTTTTCTTTTTCACAAATAAAATCTTATGTAGTTGTTCAATCTTCCAAAATTTGTTTTTGGTTGTTGACTGCACAACCGCAAAGTGTTATTCTTGTGTTTGAAAGAAGCAGGTTGTAGTGTCCGCACTGCGCCCGGCTTTCTTCATACTGTACCTTGAATCTTACATAAGCCGTCTGAACGAGATACTGCGCCATGACCTCACACTTTCTGTGGGCGAGCCGGACAACGCCGCTGCAAAACAGGGGTAGGAACTGCGTTCGGTGTGAACGGTGACCATGAGCAGGGGCTTTGCCTTTTCACACGTTTTGCTCTGCAATTTTCAACGTGCATTGCGGTTCGACTTCTGAAATTTTCAGTGTTGCACGGAAAGGGCGAAAGCAAGTATCGACCTGTGGCCACAAATTTTCAATGCTTGAAAAATTGCTGTCCACTCAGTCATCCTTGTTGGGGAGTGCCTTCCCCAAACCCTGCTCCAGCTTCGCACCATTGGTGCGAACGCGGCGTGTCGCATTACATAGCCTCTCCATCCCGGAGCGGGCATTTATCATTTTCACAGGAGGTCGAATATGGCTGAAATGAAAAGTCCGAACGCACACGCAAAGAAGAACCGCAATGACACGCCGCGAAAACGAAAGACACACATCATCAAAGTCAGGGTGACCGCAGAGGAAAAACTGCAGATCGCATACGCCTGCAAAGAACTCCACCTCACCCAATCCGAACTCGTCCGCCGCGTCCTGTACGGCGTGAATGTCAAGCACACCGTTGTGGTGGCGCAAGGCGGCGAGGATGCACTGGCGGCGCTTGCCGCCTTGTCTGCCCAGTGTAGCAAGGTAGGCAGCAACCTCAACCAGCTTGCACGGCATTTCAACTCTGGCGGCAAAGACACCGAGCAGCTCCGGGCACAGATTCTGGAGGAACTGTCCGCACTCACGAACTTTCGGCTGAAAGCCGAAGAAACGGTTGGTGAACTGTATGGCAACCATCAAGCATTTAAGCTCGAAGAACTCTAACTATGCCGCCGCCGAAAGCTATCTCACCTTTCAGCACAACGAATACACCGGTCTGCCCATTCTGGACGAGAAGGGCAGACCCAAGCTGCGGGATTCGTACCTGCTCGACACCCTTGAGTGCGGCGAATCCTCGTTCGCTATGGCCTGCCTGATTGCCAATCGCAAGTACGGCAAGAACGGCGGGCGGGAGGACGTGAAGGCCCACCATTATATCATCAGCTTCGACCCGAAGGACGCAGTAGAGAACGGCCTGACCATGGAACGGGCGCAAACCCTTGGCTTGCAGTTCTGCAAGGACAACTTCCCCGGTCATCCCGCCATCGTCTGTACCCACCCGGACGGTCACAACAGTGCCGGGAACATCCACGTCCACATCGTCATCGGCAGCTTGCGCGTCCGCACCGTGGAACGGCAGCCCTTCATGGACAAGCCGTGCGACTGGGAAGCGGGCAAGAAGCACCGCTGCACCTCTGCCATGCTCCGGCACCTTCGTGTCGCTGTCATGGAGATGTGCGAGCAAGCGACCTGAACCAGATCAATCTGCTGGAAGCCCTCGGCGACCATGTTTCGGAGCGCGAGTATTGGGCGCAGCGGCGCGGACAACGCCGCCTCGACCATGCCAACGCCAAACTTGCCGCCGAAGGGCAGCAGCCCACCCAGACCGTCTACCAGACCGAGCTGGACAAGCTGCGAAAGCAGATCTACTCCGTGCTGAACAAAGCCACCACCTTCGAGGAATTTTCTGCATTGCTCATGCAGGAACACGGCGTTGCCGTGAAAGAGAGCCGAGGGCGGTTGAGCTACTGCCGCCCGGCCGGACAAAGTTCATCACCGCCAAGAAACTGAGCAAGAAGCTGGAAAAGGAGCAGGTGCTGACCGCCCTCTCCCAGAACATCCAGCTTGCCGCCATCATCCAGCCCAGCAGCAAGAAGAAACCGGATAAGATCAGGAAACTGGTTGACATTCAGGCGAAAGTCGCAGCCGGAAAGGGCATCGGCTACGAGCGTTGGGCGAAAAAGTTCAACCTCAAACGCTGGTCGCAGACCCTCATCCTGTTACAGGAGAAAGGTCTCACCAGCGAAGATGCCCTGCACCAGCGCATTGCCGAACTGCAAACCCAGCACGACGATGCACTGGCGGTGGTCAAAGACTTGGATGCCCGCATGGTCTCCCTCAAGGAGCTGCGCGGGCATCTTGTGGTCTATCGGCAGTACAAGCCTCTTGCACAGAAGCTCCAGACTGTGCGGAACCCCGCCAAGTTCAAGGAGCAGCATCGTGCAGAGTTTGCTGTGTACGAGGCCGCTTGCGCCTATTTCAAGGCCAACGGCTCAGGACACTGCCAGACCTCAAAAAGCTGGATGCCGAATATCAGACCCTTTCCTCGGAGAAAAACGGTTCTACACCCGCTACAAGAAAGCGCAGATCGAACTGCGTGAACTCCGCACCGCACAACAGAACGTGGAAGCCTT
>ENA-OQEB01000683-OQEB01000683.1-human-gut-metagenome-genome-assembly--contig:-NODE-683-length-13726-cov-1.574748_pt1 | contig 13726 bp, 16 predicted proteins | sample MGYA00242787_ERZ504619 | MGnify/ENA primary metagenome ERZ504619 (study PRJEB26092, sample SAMD00036317) | human gut metagenome | host: Homo sapiens | study: EMG produced TPA metagenomics assembly of... | reverse complement strand
TGATTTTGAGTCCGAAACCCAAAATCCACCTATAAGATTGATAAACCACAAAGCTACCGCACCGCAGATACCATTCCAGATGAGACGAAACGGCAGTGAAAAACATTTTACGACGACGACTAAAATCAGGACGCCGATAATAAACGGCAGCGTTCCTTCCAGAGTACCCGAGTTGAGCCCTTTTACAGCATGGTCAATGCCCTGCATGGCCGAACCGCCCAGATCGCGGACAGCACTTTCTATTTCCTGCATGCTATAGCTCCTTCTTTCTTACATTCTATGCCTGTTTTCCAAAGCACGTGATAAAGTCAGCTCGTCAGCATATTCCAAATCGCCGCCAACAGGCAGGCCATGAGCAATACGGCTGATAACGATACCGACAGGCTTCAGCAGCTGCGCCAGATAGGCAGCAGTAGCCTCGCCTTCCACGTCAGAATTGGTAGCGATGATAACTTCCCTGACCGTATCACCCTGCAGACGCCGCAGCAGCTCTTTTACACGCAGATTATCAGGACCGATACCGTCAAGCGGTGACAAAACGCCGTGCAGCACATGGTAAACACCGTTATAACCGCGGCTGCGTTCCATCGCCATTACATCCTGCGGCTGTTCCACAACGCAGACTACACTGTGGTCGCGTCCTGCATTGCCGCAAACCTCACAGGTCTCGGCATCAGTAAGATTATAACAAATATCACACAAACGGATCTGCCGCTTGGCCTCCAGCAGTGTTTCTGCCAGACGGCGCACCTCTTCTTCCGGCATATCAATAATATGATACGCCAGACGCAGAGCGGTTTTGGAACCAATACCGGGCAGGCGCCGCAGCTGTTCATGCACATTGGCCAGCGGCCGGATCATTCTGGCCATTTTCAGAACATGCCCGGCATTTTCATCCCGCCGGTCAGTTTGCCCATTTCAGCTTCAGTCATTTCGTCGATCTTGCGCATACCTTCGTTAACTGCCGCTACCAAAGGTCTTCCAGCATTTCTACATCTTCCGGGTTCTACTGCGCTGGATCGATCTTAACGCTGACAACTTCTTTTTACCGCTGACAACTACGGTGACAGCACCGCCGCCTACTGTAGTTTCGATTGTACGCAGCTTTAATTCTTCCTGCATTTTTGCCATATCAGCCTGTAATTTCTGTACTTTTTTCATCATGCCCTGCATATTTCCCATACCACCGTTAAACATTATTGTTCCTCCTCGTAATGATGCCTTGCGGCAGAAATTTGATTTATAATTTTTGCAGTGTGCCGCCAAAAGCGTCCAGCGCAGCCTTCACAGCCGGTTCAACATCTTCCGCCGGCGGCTGTTTTGGAGCAGCTTTAGGTTTGGCAGCGGCAGGCTTGGCGGCAGTGATGCATTCCAACCGTACACTTTGCCGTGCCAGCCTCAGCAGCACTTCTTCAAAAGCTTTCTTATAATCAGGATCGTTCATCCTGACGCACATGAATTTATTTTTGAAACCAACGGTCAAAACGCCGTTTTCATACCCTGTAACATAACCGCCGGCGGCACAGGCCACCATAGACTGTTTTTTCTCATTCTTAAGGATCTCCAAAGCCTGGTTCCACAGATCTTCGCCTTCGGTCCAGTCACCGCTGTATTCCAGTGTCGTCGCAGCAGCTGCTTCCTCAGAAACAGGTTTCGGCTCTGTTTCAGCTTCTGCCGCAGCAGCAGGCTCGGGTTCCGCCGCTGGTGCCTGAACGGCACTTACTGCCGGCGCTTTTTTTACCCGGGACGCTGCAGGAGCAGCAACCGTCGCTGCCTGTTTTTCTTCGGGTTCAGGCTTAATCTGAGTCCTGCTGTTTGCAGCACCCAAAGGCACACCGCTGCGTACCTGATGCTCCAGCTGCTCTACGCGGGCCATCAGTGCGGCATAGTACTGCCTCAATACGGCACAGATCAAACAGACATAATTCCGCAGTAATCCTGCCCCGCGCACTGAACCGCAATTCACCCATGGCCTGATGCAGACGTTCTTCAGCCGCCATCAGGCGATCACTGCCAAATAACGGAGCCAGCTCGGAAATAGCTTCTTCCGTATCCGTCAAATAAATTTCGTGGTATCCGGGCGATGCTTTATAGAGCAGCACCGCCCGCAGATACTCGGCCAGCTCTGTCAGGATCTGACGCACATCCTTGCCCTGCTCAGCCAAACGGTTCAGCAGCTGCAAAGCAGCTGACAAGTCCTGCCTGCCGATCGCACGCACCAGCTCACGCAGCGCTTCACGCCCCACGATACCTAAAACGTTCCGTACCGTTTCGGCAGTTACAGTATCGGCCATCACGCCGCACTGATCCAACAGGCTCAGCGCATCACGCATACCTCCGTCCGACTGAATCGCAATCAGTTTCAAGGCTTCGTCATCCGCTCTGATTTCGCTGCCGTCAGCAACCTCGCGCAGACGTTTTGCAATATCCTCATTAGTCACACGTTTAAAATCAAAACGCTGACAACGGGAATGGATCGTTGCCGGTATCTTATGCGGCTCTGTCGTCGCCAAAATAAACACGATATGCGCCGGCGGCTCTTCCAACGTTTTCAGCAGCGCGTTAAAAGCTTCTGTCGTCAGCATATGCACTTCATCGATAATATATACTTTATAACGCCCGTTGACAGGCGCAAACATGACTTTTTCACGCAGGTCACGGATCTCATCGATACCGCGGTTAGAGGCAGCGTCGATCTCAAACACATCCATACTGCTGCCGTCATTGATCCGCTGGCAGTTGGCGCACTCGTTACAGGGATTAGCAGTAGGCCCCTGCTCACAATTCAGAGCTTTCGCCAGAATCTTCGCCGTACTGGTCTTGCCTGTACCTCTTGGACCGGCAAATAAATACGCATGCGCAATCCGTCCTGTCGTCAAAGCATTGCTCAATGCGATCCTCACTGCGTCCTGACCTACAAGGCATCGAAGCCCTGCGGCCGCCAGCGCCTGTATAGTGCTACATAAGCCATTTTCTGCCTCCTTTCCCGTCATTAAGCCTCTGAGTTTCTTATCTACTTATTATATAAAATTTACGGATATAAGTACATATCCAATTTTGTGAAAAATTTAAGGGACACTTTTGCATCAATAATATAAAAATGCAAAAAACCGGCTGTCATAAACAGCCGGTTTAATCTCAGTTGTTTCCCTGTAGGGCCACAGACGCAGGCACCCCTGCGGCACATAAGAGGATCCGCTTAGTGCTGCTTCCTTCCGGACCTGACACGGTTCACAGACTCCTATTGCGCAGGACCCGCCGCCTGCGGTCCTACAGAAAAACAAAAAGCCGCTGACCGCGGCAAACTTTTTTTAAGTGGCGGAGAGAGAGGGATTCGAACCCTCGGTACGGTTTCCCGTACACACGCTTTCCAGGCGTGCACCTTCAACCGCTCGGTCATCTCTCCAGGTTGAAAAAATCAGGGATTATGCTATTGTTTACCGCTTAAAAATAAACTTGCGGCTGGCTTAATCCAGCCGCAAGTAACAGTATACTGATTTCCGGAAGATATGTCAAGAGTTTCCATCAAGATTATGTAAAATTTTTTTCACTTCTCTATTAATCATTACTTACTTCATCAGCAGGCAGCAGCAGCAGTGAGCGCTCGGAATTAAGCGTAACGTTCTGAGCTGTTGCCCCCATTACCAGGCCTTTGACCAGGCCGGCACCGGTTTTAGTCATCGCGATCATCGACACATTTTCTTCTTCCGCCCAGCGGCAGATTTTTTTAGACGCCACCCCTTTATCGACCAGATAAGAAGCCTTGATCCCAAAAAGTTTCATCTCGGCCACCAGTTCTTCCATCCGCGATTCGGCATTCAGCAGCTTGCTCTCAAGATCGCTCTGATTGCGGCTGCGTTCCACTACATGTACGAACACCACTTCCGCTACATGCTCACGCAGGCTGCGGATCAAATTGAGCGCCACTAAAGATTTCTTAGAAAAATCGGTCGGTATCATCAATTTACGCAACATATCATCATCGGCAATATTGTCGCTGTCACCGTCGGTTTTGGCAACAAACAATGGCCGCTTCGAAGATCTGGCAAGATCAAAGGTCGTACTGCCCAGCAACGCACTTCTAAAAAAGCCCTTTCCATGCGAAGCCACTAAAGTCAGATCTACTTCTTTATCGTTTCCGACGCGGGTTATTTCTTCAAATACCTCGCCCCAGGGCATTTCTATACTTACTGCTTCATAACCGTTGCGCATCAGCTCATTGGCATACCCCTGCAGCTTGCTGTAAACCTTTTTATAACTGCTACTGTAAGGATCTGCGTCCTCTTCTTCATCGAATACATAAGCTAGAATAATTTCTGTATTTGTATCGGGGCACAGACTGTACAGGCACGGCAGCAGTATTTCTGACTTAGGCGTAAGATCCATTGCTAACAAAACTCTTGTAAACATGTCGTTCATTGCTCCTCTTTATCTAAAAATAGCTTGCGGCGACAACGCCGGCAGTTCCTGCCGACAATCTTTTTTCATCCTATTTAAATAGTTATATTTCGCCATTTATAAAAAAATCCTGCCTTATTATTGTAAGTTGACTTTGAACAGGTTAAAATATATACAGAAATTTGAATTTATACAAAAGGAGCTAATGCGATGTTAAAGCAAAAAATCGACACAGCCGCACTCTTTGCTCAGAAAAAAACAGAAGTTCAAGCAGCGCGCGCACTTTGCTGATACTTGACGGCCAGGAAAACGCCTATATTTCTGCCGATGAACTTACAGAAGAGCTTTAGCAATTCCGGAAGAAGGTGCTATCTGGTTGATATGTCATTATTCGGCTCGCACGATCAGGTAATGACCGTCGCCCGCTCCTTCAAACTGAGTCCCGCTACTCAAAACATTTTAGAAAATAAAAAACAGCAGCCGCGTTTATTCCGCGACGGCAACAACAGAATCCTCGTCTGCCGCCACCTGCAGCTAAACGAAAGCGGCAATGCCGTTTATAATAATATTTGTTTCGCCGCCAGCGCCAACAGACTGCTTTCTCTGCAGCATGGCCGCTGTGACCGTTTAAAAAATGCGCGTACGCTGGTAACAACCCTGCAGAAGCTAATAATACGATCCCGCAGGCTTTGACCCTGATTTTAGGCAAGATCCTTGACGACAACTGCGAGGTCATCAATTATCTGGAAGAACGGCTGCAGCTTCTGTCTGCAGCTTACAGCGAACAGGATGAACATCCTGATCCCAAAGAACTGCTGCGTCTGCGCCGCAGCCTGGTCACTGCCAAACAGGCGGTCTATCCGATGCGCCGCATCGTCAGCCGTGCCTTGCGTCAGGACCCGCCTTTAGTTATCGGCAGCGATAATGCCCCCGAACTTTTGACGATCAAACTGGAAGGCGCCGTACTTACCTTATCGGTCGCCGAAGAATTACTGACTTCTCTGGAGCGGCTCTGCGTCAATGCCGCGGCTGAACGCAGCGCTGATATTCAGGCTACGCTGACTACAGTGGCAGTCATTTTCCTGCCGCTGATTTGTATCAGCAGTATTTTTGCCATGAATTTCCAGTATATGCCGGAACTGAAATCCAATGGGGCTATCCGCTCTGCCTTGGCGTTATGGCATTGATTGCTATCTTTACGCTTAAAAAATTACAACGTAAAAAATGGTATTAATATTTTAAAATTATATTGAACCTCAAATACGCAAAAACCATCTGTACTTTAAGTACAGATGGTTTTATTAGTTTCAGGCGTTGAATACCTTACCCGGGTTAAGAATATTTTTAGGATCAAGCGCACGCTTGATTTCCTTCATCATTTTCATTTCTACCGGCTCCGTATATTTTTCCATGGCTTCGACCTTCTTAGCTCCGATGCCATGCTCGCCGGAAAGGCGACCGCCCAGACTGTAAACATAAGGATAAGCTTCAGCATGGAAACGGCTTACTTCATCTTCCACTGCTCGTCACTCATCTCGCCTTTCAAAATCTGGAAATGCAGATTGCCGTCGCCGGCATGAGCCAGCGTAAAGAGTTTAAAGTTGTAATTTTCCGCAACCTTGGTCAGATGGCGGATACAGTTAGCGATTTGATCGACTGGTACGACAAGATCATCAGAAGTGCTGACCAGACTCAAAACGCGCGTAGATTCCAGACAGTTGCGACGGAGCTTCCACACACGGTCATCAGCCTCTAAAACATCAGTAGCGCCGCTGGCACTGCAAATCTCGTCCAGCTGTTCCATTTTGCTTTCCAGCTCATCTTCATTAAAGGTCTCTACCGTCACAATAACATAAAAACCGTCTTCATAATGAGGCAGCTTCAATTCACAGTAATCGCTGGAGCTGCGTACAAACGCATTATCCATAAACTCCACGCTCGTCGGATTCAACCCCGCTTTGATCAGGTTCGGCACCAAACCGACAGCTTTATCCAAATCGGTAAAGATCGCCAGCAGATCCAGTTTATACGGACACAGAGGCAGCAGCTTTAAAGTGGCTTTAGTAATAATGCCCAAAGTACCTTCACTGCCCATGATCAGCTGTTCCAGGCAATAGCCCGTCGATTTTTTCTTCAGCCGTGCACCCACGTTAACGATATCGCCGGTAGGCGTAACTGCTTCAATCGCATAGACCTGATCGCGGGTAGTGCCGTAACGTACAGCCTTATTACCGCCTGCATTAGTGGCAATATTACCGCCGATCAGACAGCTGTCGGCGCTGCAGGGGTCGCCTGCATAGAGGAAGCCGGCCGCATTGGCTTTTTCCTGAATTTCTACTGTACGCGCGCCAGCCTCGACAACCATATACATACCTTCAGTATTCAGCTCTTCGATTTTGTCCATCCGTTCCAACAGCAGAACGATACCACCATAAACAGGGATCGCCCCACAGGAAACACTGGTCCCTGCACTGCGGGGTGTTACCGGCACATTATATTGATTGGCGATTTTCATGACCGCCGCAACTTCTTCTGTGCTGCCAGGCCAAACTACGACCTCCGGCAGATGATGATAACGGGGATCAGTTTCCTCGTCAGTTTTGTACTTTTCAAGGGTTTCGGCATCGGTCCTTACATACTCCGCGCCCAAAGCCGTTTGCAGAGCTGCTACCACTTCTGCGCTGACCGGTTCGTATTTACTCATAACTTCCATTCCTTTCTACTGTCCTACAAAATAAGATTTTATCTTTTCCGCAGCATACTGCCGCTGCAGTTCAATAACTTACAGATCAAAGATCTTGCCCGGGTTCAAAATCAGCTGCGGGTCCATTGCCGCCTTGATCGTGCGCATGATCGCCAGCTCGCCGGCCGGGGTATATGTTTCCATTTCTCTGAGTTTTTTTGCGCCGATACCATGCTCGCCGGCCAGACGCCCGCCGATGCTGTAAGCATAAGTATAAACCTCTTTATGGAAAGCTTCCACTTTGTTTTCCCATTCTTCGTCGCTCAATTCGCATTTGCATAAAACGATATGCAGATTCCCGTCGCCGATATGCGCGTTGATTTTGACCGGGAAAGGATATTTTTCGCCTATTTTCATAATAAACTTGATCGTACCGGCGATCTCATTAACAGGAACTACCACGTCGTCCGTCAGGGAAACCAGACTGATCAGACGTACAGACTCCTGACAGTTGCGGCGCATATCCCAAATACGTTCATCGGCTTCCAGCACATCGACAGCGCCGGCAGCACTGCACAACTCATCCAGCTGCTCCATTTTCAGATCCAGCTCGTCCTCGCTGAAAGTCTCCACTGTGATGATAACATAAATGCCGTTCTCATAATGAGGGCTCCCTTAAACTCCAGATATTCGGCCGTACCGCGCACATAGGAATTATCCATATACTCCACACTGGTCGGATTAATGCCGGCCTGCATGATTTTCGGCACTACGTCCAAGGCCTGCTCCGGATCGCTGAACACAGCCAGCAGATCAAATCTGTAAGGCGGGATCGGCTGCAGCTTAAGCGTCGCCTTAGTGATAATGCCAGCGTGCCCTCACTGCCCATGATCAGCTGTTCCAGGCAGTACCCGGTCGATTTTTTCTTTAAACGTGCTCCCAGCTCTACGATCTCACCAGTCGGTGTTACGACCTCGACAGCGTAAACCTGGTCACGGGTCACACCGTAACGCACCGCTTTATTGCCGCCGGCATTAGTGGCAATGTTACCGCCGATCAGACAGCTTTCAGCGCTGCAGGGGTCGCCTGCATACAGAAAACCAGCCTCATTGGCATATTTTTGAATATCGACAGTACGCACACCGGCTTCAACCTCCATATACATGCCTTCGGCATTCAGCTCGATGATCTTGTTCAACCGTTCCATTAAAAGGACAATACCGCCGCATACAGGAATAGCGCCGCCAGCCAGACTGGTGCCGCCGCTGCGGACAGTGACCGGCACATCATATGTATTGGCCAGCTGATAACAGCCGCGATCTCCTGCGCGTCCTTCGGCAGAACAACCGCCCTCCGGCAGATGGAACTTGCGCGGATCAGTTTCTTCGTCAGTCTGATACTGCTCTAATTTTTCAGGCTCGGTCAAAACGTATTCAGCACCGACGATAGTCTTTAAAGCGTCCAGCACTGCTTCCGTTACGGGAGCGTAAGTTTTCATATTTCATCTTTCCTTTCCTTCTGTACTGCCAGCTCGGCAGGCGTAATCTCCGGGTGCTTATACCGAGTTTTCTGATCGGGTTTTAAACGTCCCAGGCTGATAGCATTCTGCGGACACCAGTGCGCACAACCGAAGCAATGCACACACTCGCTGCCAAAAGCAGGCTTACCAGCTGCCATAGTTATATTGCCCGCGGGGCAGACCTCGGCACAAATGCCGCAGCCGACACATTTATCATCAGCGCAGCTCAGCTTACCGAACTGCTTGATCTTATCCAGCACCCACATACCGGCAGCTGTACCGCCATACTTCCACAAAAAACCACGATCCAGATGCTGATAATTATCATACTTATTTTTGATATTACGGGCGATCAGTCCCAATTCAGCCGGAGCGTTGCGCAGCAACTTCTCCTGACGTGCCTGCGGCGAAGGAAAGACGATACTGTTATCAGGCAGCGCCACCTGAGCGCCATATGATAACCGCAGCTCACGCTGCTTTAAAAGCTCTTTCCCCTGACCCAGCGCCTGTCCAGACATCGCGCCCATAGTCACTACTAAAAAGATATACTGAGGCACCATTTTCACCTGCTGCAGAAAAGCCTCCACTACAGGCGGCAGCGCCATACAATAAACAGGGCAGACGATACCGACAACTTCGTCCTGCACCTCATAAGGCACTTTTAAATAACCGGTAATGCCTTCCATCCGGCACTGCTCCAGTTTCTGCGCGATACTTTTAGCGGCATACATGCTGTTACCTGTGCCACTCAAATAAAAAATCACTGCCATGAGGTTCGCCTCGCTTCTTTGATAATCCGTCAAACGGCAGATAAATAACCGCATCCATTATATACCAAATGAAGTTGGATAGTCAAAAACGACATATGATCCAAAATTTATCTGCTAATAAAAAAAAGACACCCGTAAGAGCGTCTTTTTCATTCCTGCTATTATCATCAACTATCCGTACCAGCTCCATTAGCTATAAAGAGCAAATACACACCTTTATTCTAACGATTTGCAAAAACATCATATTCTGTTATCGTTATTTTATCACTCATAAATCTTTTTTCAGTATCTCTGTAAAATTCAACTTTTGTTTTCTCCCATTTACCCTTCTGATAGCCATAGTAAAAGCGCCAGTGCTGCATAGCATTAGAAAGATATGATTTCTCTGCTTTGGAGGCTTCTTCTTTGGTAGGATAACTGCCTGTAAATATTTCAGTGTATCGCTCAACATCAAGTATGCCTATATAAGGGTACATGACAGAATCATTTTTTTAACATCCAAAGAATAAACAGGTTCCAGATTCCGCACCTTGAACCAATGTCCTGAACCCTGCAGTCCATTTTTAGAGGGATCAAAATAACGTATGTGGACAGCATCTTTTTTATAGGTAGCGAGAACAGGCTGCATAATATCCTGCACATGCACTTTAAAAGAATCCACCACAACCTGCTCATCAGCTAAACAAGAAGCGCAGACCAAAAGCAATGCCATAATTAAAATCAGCAAACGTTTTGTCATTTCTCTCACCCTTTCAGCTTGATTATACAATGCTGAAATTTTACATTAAATCAAATTTACAATGCAACTTCTTTTATTTTCTGAACTGCTGTTACAAAAAGCTCTGTCAACGCAGAGTTTTTTGCTTAGCTGTTTATATCAGAAATTACGCTGATAGCTGATACCGACAACTTTAGCATAGTTATCATGGCTGCGGGCGGTATCATAAGTATCACCAGCTGCTACATGTCCTTTGGATGCTCAACCCATCGATATCGATAAAGCCAAGGTCATGGCAAGCGTCTGTTTTTATCGTGGTACTGGAAGCCCAGGCTGTAGGTGCGGCGGGCACCGGTCGGCACGATAAAATCGGCGCCGTCAAAAGGTATTACCGATTCATCATAAGCATAACCGCCCATGATGGTATATTTGTCACTCAGTTTATGTTCTACGCCCAAAGCATAACGCCAGCCGTTGCTCCAGTTTTTTGGAGAAGCAATAGTTCCTAAACCTTCAATGTCGATATTCAAAGCATCATAAGTACTCCATTTGGTATAGGTACCGTTCAATTCTACCCGGGTCCGATCATCAAATTTATGATTGTAACCAATAGCCCAGCTGTCGGGCAAAGTTACTTTGCCATAGGCATCTCTTTTTATACTCATACCATTTACCATATAAGCTTTAAAATCTGCTTCCATGCTGTGAGTCACCTTGCTGCGGTAAACCAGGCCGATCTCATTTTTAGAATCAAAAGCATAATTGGCAGCCGCATTCCAGCCTAAAGCCCAGCTTTCGCCCTTTGTTTGCGTAGCTGCATCCCCCATAAATGGAATTTGAGAATTTTTCTGCAGTTCCAGACCCACATAATTGACTTCCGCTCCCACAGCCGCACTCCACTTGTTATCAAACTTGCGGGCATAGGTCGGTGTCAGGCTGGCGCCGTTCAAGCGAGAGAAAAAAGCATTAGATGCAACTGCAGAATCCCGTTCAAATTCTGAGATCATGCCGAAACGGCTGAACAACCCTACACCAATCCAGTCTTTGTCGTTGAGCTGTTTGACATAGTAATTGCCGGGAGCCCAACCGGCATGTACGACGTTTTTACCTTCGTCAATAGACACTCCCTGATCGTCATAAGCCTTATATTTGCCATGCGGGCTGATATAAACCGCACTCTGTTTAAAAGCTTCGCCCCGCACTTTGGTGATCGACGCCGGATTGTAGGCAATATTGGCGGCGTCATTCTCAGCAAACATTCGCGCTCCGCCCATAGCCACGCCTTCAGCTGACCACTCGTTGATCGCAAAGCCTTCGGCCCCAGCATCGACAGTCGGCACAGACAAAACACAGGCCAACCCTATTATCGTAAAATGTTTCTTTAAAAACAAAACAGACACCTCACAATTAACAAAATTTTCCAATATTAATAACAATATTTTAACAGCTTTTGCTTTTTATTGTGGAGAAAGTTTTAATCCAACAATTAAATTATTTTTTATAATATATTTAGCTTGCATTTTTCAACCTTTTACGTCATAATATTAGTTGAAAGTTCAACTAATATGGCGGTGAATATTATGACAAAACTGCATAATGACCTGCTGCGTGATATCGGCACGCTGGCGCGCACGATCCACTATCTTCACGATCTGCATTTTAAGGAACTGGCGCTGCAGCGGGGACAGTTTATTTTTCTGACCCGGATCTGCGAAAATACGGGTATCAATCAAAACGATTTATCGCTCTTATTAAAAGTCGATAAATCTACGACTGCCAAAGCTGTCCAAAAATTGACCGCTGCCGGTTATATAAACAGGCAGCGCAGCAGCGAAGACCAGCGGCACTGGCAGCTTTTCCCAACAGAAAAAGCTCTCCTGCTCTACGATCAAATCATCACTGAAGAAAACACCAGCCTGCAGTTGTGTCTGCAAAATTTTACAGCGTCAGAACGCAAAGAACTGAACAGGCTGTTCAAAAAAATGTGTGCCAATCTGGAAACACACTGGCAAAAAACAAAGGGTCAAAAACAAAGAATCGAGGTGCAATGATGCTGCGTTTGGCAACTATGCAGGATTTAACACGGATCATGGCTATCGTGCAGGATACGGTCATGGAAATGCACGCTTACGGCAACTACCAGTGGGACGAGGTTTATCCAACTGAACAGGATTTTGCCTCAGACATCACCCAAGGCGATCTTTTTGTATCAGAAGCTGAAGGACAGATCTGCGGCCTGATCTGCATCAATCAGACCGAACCAGCTGTTTATGCTGATGCCGGCTGGACTTTGGCGGAAAAAGCCCTGGTCCTGCATCGAATGGCAGTTGACCCGGCCCTGCGCGGCCGCGGTACCGGCTCTGAATTGCTGCAGCAGGCTGAAACGCTCGCTCTCAGTCTGGGACTGCGTTATTTAAAAACAGATACCTACGCCCTGAACGAAAAAGCTCAGCAGCTGTTTCTAAAGCACGGCTATCATTTCTGCGGTGAAATCCAGTTCCGTAAAATGGAGCACCAGTTTTACTGTTATGAAAAAGTACTGTAAAATAAAAACACACCCTTTAAAAAGGGTGTGTTTTTACTTATAAAGCAGGGTCGTCCACGCCGTTGGCCTTAAAGGCATTGGCCCTGTCGATGCAGGTGCCGCATTCGCCGCACGGCCTGTCGCCTCCTTCATAGCACGACCAGGTATATTGATAAGGAGCACCCAAATTCAGTCCCAGCTCCACTATTTGCGCTTTATTTTTATTCAGCAGCGGTGCTTCCAGATGACACAATTTACCGCTGCCTTCATAAATGGCAGTATCCATAGCCGCATAAAACTCCGGCGTACAATCCGGATAAGCCCGTCCAGCCGCATCGTCAGCATGAGCGCCATAACAGATCGCATCAGCTCCCAATGAAATGGCAATAGCGGCAGCAGCGCTGATCAAAAGGCCATTGCGAAACGGTACATAAGTCGCTACCGTACCTTCGCCATGCTCAGCCAGCTGCTGCGCGTAGCTTTTATGTTCGATGGCTTCACTGCTGGCAGCCAGCAGTGAGCAATTACTATAGGACATGATGCCGGCAATATCCTGCTCCAGTAAACGTACACCATAATAAGCCGCAACCTTACGGGCTGCTGCCATTTCCCTGCTGTGCTTCTGCCCGTAAAAAACACACAGCGCCGTGACATTTTCCGCACCGCAGACCTGCACAGCCTGCGCCAGACAGGTGGTGCTGTCGATACCGCCGCTTAATAACACTACTTTTTTCATACTGCAACCTCCGTCACAGATCGCGCCTGATGATGGCAGGCGGTAATTCTTCCCAGGGCTTGTATTGAATCGTACTGCAAAATACATAAGCCTTATAACGGCCGGCAGCTGTTTCAGCCGCTGCCGCTTTGGCCAGATCACGCTCACCGGCTTCACTGACCGGATAATACCTGAAAGCCTCCGCAAACAGCTGTGCCGCTTTTTCGTCATCACCATTATTATGTTCATGCTCAGCTAAAAATTTATAGGCAAAATAACGGTAAGGATTGATACCGTCGTTTCCAGCTTCCAGCTCCAGCATCTTTTCCGCTTCCTGTACAGCCCTGCTCTTCTTTGCCTACCCTCACGCAAGGATCGCCCAGCCGGCGACTAAAAACA
>ENA-OQEB01000682-OQEB01000682.1-human-gut-metagenome-genome-assembly--contig:-NODE-682-length-13726-cov-1.838150_pt1 | contig 13726 bp, 21 predicted proteins | sample MGYA00242787_ERZ504619 | MGnify/ENA primary metagenome ERZ504619 (study PRJEB26092, sample SAMD00036317) | human gut metagenome | host: Homo sapiens | study: EMG produced TPA metagenomics assembly of... | reverse complement strand
AGCGGAGGATCCGCGACGTGTCACCTGGCGGCAGCTAATTGCATGCTCTTCGAGGCTCATAGTCAAGCTGTTGCTGACCGGTGCAGGTTTGTTCTTTTATTAAAATCCCCGAGGAAAAAGTGAAGAACCTTCTTTTCTTCGTTCCCCGAGACGGAACGGCCATGTTTCAGATGGCGGCCCAGCGTTCCCGGCGAATTACATCCTGCGTACAGGACATGTCCTTAAAGACCGAACTGGAGATTTCATCCAAAGATCTCGCGTTCTCACAAAAAAAGAAATCCGCCGCGGAGAAATGCCCCGTTCATATTCGCGTTAAAATGAAGCAAGGGGAAGGCGGGGCGAAAATAAACCGAACCACTAAGGTGACCCTGAACGGAAAAACATCTTCCTTCAAGACGCTGAGCTATTACGATGCGGAACAGAAAATTTTGTATTCTCGGAAGAGTTCCGAGTGGAGCCGGAAGGAGAATCAAGCAAACGAAGTGCCGGACGTTCAAACCATTCTGAAGCTAAATGAAGACGTTTGCAGAACAGCGCTTTTGCAAAGACCGACCGGGGCTACGAGGTACGGATACCGGCAGAACAAGTGGGGGTGAGCCCCATGCTCCGCTGCTGAGAGATGATGAGAACACCGAAATTGCCGGAGGAGAGTTCTGCTTCGTGTTCGGCAAATTCTCCCATCGGTTGATGCAAATTGAGGGGGACAACGTAACGATTCGGCGTAACGGCAAAAAAAACGAAACCTGCATCATCCGTATAAAGTTCACCGATTATAATAAACCGGAACCTGCGGACTGGAAGGTTCCGGAAAAAAATCCGCAAGAGCGCGGAAGCACCGGCGAAGGATGCGAAGAAAGGGAAATCCTATCTGCTGTCCCAGACGGAACTGAAGAAAGAAGAGCGGGATTGTTATGTGGTAGGAGAAGATCTTCCTGCCGGAAAATATATCACCGGAAAGCGGACCGGGGAGGGCATCATTACCTGCCTCCGCCATTCCGATGCCAAAGTGCGCTTTGAATATCACTGCGGATACGGCTACTATGCGGTAGATAATTACAAGAGAGGAAGGGAGGTGACTCTGGAGAATGGAGATCGGATTATGTTATCCGGAAAGAAACTGGCCGTCCGGTTCCGGAAAAAATAGAAAAACGCATCGCCGGAAACTTCGGGGTGCCGTCATCGTTTTTTTGGGAATGATGCTCCTGCTCTCCGGCCGTAAGGCCTATGGCGCCGAAGTGATTCATCAGAGCGGGATGCGCTTCAGCCTACGACACCTCGATATACGACACGGTAAATAACGCCAACGAAACCATGACCGACTACGGGCACGCCTATACCAACAGTCAAGAGCTGAATTCCGTTTCCGGGCCGTCCATGCAGTTCCGGTCTCTGCTGTACACGGAGATTCCGAACCCTCAGAGCATCGCCGTTTCACCGGACGGGAAGACCGCTTGGGTGATGTCTTCCTATAAGAGCGGGAGCGACAATTCCAGGACCGGGCGGATTTACCGCATTGATCTGTCTCGCTTCTGGAAAAAGAAGGCCGCCGGGTCCAAGGATACCGGGGCGATAAAAGCAGGACCGGAGATTGTCACCGGTCACGGACAGACGCTGGCTTATAATCCCAAAAGCCATGAGCTTTGGTACGTGCGGGAAACAAAGGTGCTCAACACCACACTGGTGCGGGTGAATCCCAAAACCATGGAGGTGGAGAAGGAAATTCATTTCCGCTTTGGCTCCACCATCGTTTTCCCACCAACCTTTACCTTTGATAAGGATGGGAATTGCTGGACCTATACCCGAAGCACCGGCAGCAACTGGGTGTCTGCGGGAACCATTCGGTTCTACAAGGGTCGGATTCAGGGGAATCGCGTGACATTCCGCATGATTAACCAGGGACTTCGGTATCCGCCGGGAAACCTCTGCCAGACCTTTGGCTACAACCCGGTGAATGATCGCCTGTACGTGGTGGCGGACGGGGAAATGCTCACGGTACCGGCGGGTAAGCTGAGCCGGCAACGGGTGACGCCATCGGATGTGCAGTGCATCAAATTCGGCGGGTGTCGAGAATTCGAAGGACTTGCTTTTACGGAAACCGGCTGCGCGTATTTTGCGACCAACAAGCCGTCGGAAATCATGCGGGACCGGGTTAGCTACAACAAGGCGCTGAAGCTGGAGGCCAAATATAAGCGGGCGAAGAAGAATTATGCCCGAGATCGAAAGGCAATGAAGAAAGAGAAAGAAGAGCAGGCTCAGAACATTACCATGGAAAAAATCGGAAAACAACTAGAGGATGGTCTCTAATGAGTGTTTATTTCTGAGATTTTGTGTTATAATGTCGTAAGCATGAAATTTTATTTTCACATAATTAACCAATAGGTTGAATGGGAGGTATTAATATGGCACTTGTTACGACCACTGAAATGTTCCGAAAGGCGTATGACGGTGGATATGCAATTGGCGCGTTTAATGTAAATAATATGGAGATTGTGCAGGCAATTACGGAAGCTGCAAGAAGGAGAATTCTCCGGTAATTCTTCAGGTATCAAGAGGCGCAAGAGCTTACGCAAATCACACATACCTGATGAAGCTGGTGGAGGCGGCAGTGAAAGAGTGCCCGGACATTCCAATCGCACTTCACCTGGATCACGGTCCGGATTTCGAGACCTGCAAATCCTGCATCGACGGCGGATTCACCTCCGTAATGATCGATGCTTCTTCGAAGCCTTTTGAAGAGAACATCGCGATTACGAAAGAGATAGTAGACTACGCTCATAAATACGGCGTTGTGGTAGAAGCGGAACTGGGAACTTTGGCCGGAATTGAAGACGAAGTGAAAGTATCTGCAGAAGAATCATCTTATACCCGTCCGGAAGAGGTGGAGGAATTCGTCACCCGTACCGGATGTGATTCTTTGGCGATTGCCATCGGCACCAGCACGGCGCATACAAGTTCAAGCCGGGTACGAACCCGCAGCTGCGTTTCCGACGTGCTTCACGAATTGTGAAAAGAAACTGCCGGGATTCCCAATCGTTCTTCACGGTGCATCCTCCGTACCGCAGGAATACGTACAGATGATTAACGAATACGGCGGAAACATGCCGGGCGCACTGGGTGTACCGGAAGACCAGCTGAGAGAGGCAGCTCGCTCCGCAGTGTGCAAGATTAATATCGATTCCGACATTCGTCTGGCGATGACCGGAACCGTTCGGAAATATCTGACCGAGAATCCGGCGGACTTCGATCCGAGAAAGTACTTGAAGGCGGGAAGAGATGCTATCGAGGCAATGGTGCGTCATAAGATTGTTGACGTTCTGGGTTCTTCCGGCAAAGCGGAATAGAAAGTGAACCTCTTTAGACAGAAAAATATGAATTCAAAAAGCTGCAGGCATCCGATGCACTGCAGCTTTTTCCTTGCTTATTTCTCCAATTTCTGTCGGCACTTCGCAAAGAATTTCTCGTTATCGATGACGAAACGTTCGTGAATTCCTTCTCCGATTACTTCTTTTTCGTCCTTTGCCTTTACGGTGAAGACGATGCGGCGGCGATCCACCTCCGTAACTTCAGCAGTGCAGGTGACTTCCATGCCCACCGGCGTGGCCGCCAAGTGGCGCACATCAATTCGAGTTCCCACGGTTCCCTGACCGTCTTCCAGAAGGTTCTGCACCGCCTCTTGTGCGGTTCCTTCCATCAGCGCAATCATGGATGGGGTGGCCAGCACCTCCAGCGCACCGCTTCCCATCGCTGCAGCGGTCATCTCCGGGGTGACCGTAATCTTTTTCTTGCAAGTAAGTCCCGTTTGAATCATAATTTACCTCGTGTTTCTGAAATGTTTAAGTTTAATTTATAGTTTGGCTCCTATAATTATTACACCGAACACGTGAGAACGCAATCTTGACATTCGCACACATGAGTGTTATCGTAAAATTCATGTGTATAATGCGAATTGAAGATTCATATTATAGAAAGGTTTATGTGTATATGCAAAAAGAAGTTTTATGGAATCAATATTCTCCGGAACAGGAGAAGGAAATGGCTTCGGTGTGCAGTCGGTATATGACCTGCTTGGATGAAGGAAAGACGGAACGGGAGAGTGTTCGCTTGACTGTTTCCATGGCGGAAGAACAGGGATACCGAAATCTCCGGGATTTGGTGCAGAAGGGAGAACCTCTGACCGCCGGTGAAAAGGTGTACTATATGTACAACGAGAAGCTGATTGTTCTGTATCATATCGGCAAGGAACCCTTGGAAAACGGAATGAACATTCTAGGGGCGCACATCGATTCACCGAGAATGGATGTGAAACAGAATCCGCTGTACGAGAATGGTGGATTCGCTTATTTGGATACCCATTATTACGGCGGCATCAAGAAGTATCAGTGGGTAACGCTTCCGCTGGCAATTCACGGAGTTGTGGTTCGGAAGGACGGCAGCCGGGTGAATATTTCGTAGGAGAGAAGGATACGATCCCGTATTTACCGTTTCAGATCTGCTGATTCACCTGTCTCGGGAGCAGTTGGCGAAAACCGCCTCGAAGTTGTGGAGGGGGAATCTCTGGATATTCTGGTTGGAAGCATCCCACAGGGTGAAACGGACAGCGAAGAGGAGAAGAAAGAGAAGAAGGACACCATCACCGCAAATATCTGCCGAATTCTGGAAGAAGAGTACGGTTTTGAAGAAGAAGATTTCATTTCTGCGGAACTGGAAGTGGTGCCGGCGGGCAAAACCAGAGAGCTGGGCTTTGATCGGAGCATGATTATCGGTTACGGTCAGGATGATCGAATCTGTGCGTTCACATCTCTGATGGCGTTCCTGGATGAAGATGAGACACCGAAACGCACATCCTGCTGTATCTTGGTAGATAAAGAAGAAATCGGTAGCGTCGGTGCCAGCGGCATGCATTCCCGAATCTTTGAGAATACGACGGCAGAGGTTCTTCATCTGTTGGGACATACGGACAGCATCTCTCGTCGCCGGACGCTTCAGAACTCCAAGATGCTTTCCTCCGATGTGAGTGCTGCGTACGATCGCTGTATGCCTCCGTGTTTGAAACAAAGAATGCGGCGTACATGGGGGAAGGGACCGGTATTCAACAAATTCACCGGATCCGGCGGAAAGGGAAATTCCAGCGATGCCAACCCGGAATACATTGCAGAAATTCGCCGGGTGCTGGGGGATGCGAACGTTCAATTCCAGACGGCGGAGATGGGCAAGGTGGATGCCGGCGGCGGCGGAACCATCGCCTATATCATGGCCAACTACGGCATGGAAGTCATCGACTGCGGGGTTGCTATCCTGTGCATGCACTCACCGTGGGAGGTTTCCAGCAAAGTGGACGTCTATGAGACCTACCGCTGCTACAGAGCGTTCCTGACCCATATGGAATAATCGAAAACGCTCGCCCATCATTCGCGAAATATCGGCCTAATCGGCGGTATTGATATAATTAGTTGTATTTTTTTATGAAAATAGAAAGAGGACTGAATTTAATGGAAAAGAAACTGCTTAAGAAATCCAAATTTGCTGTTACGTTGTATGTAATCTCCGGACTGCTGACGCTGTACACCGTGTACATGCTGTACAGCACGATTACCTACCTGACCAACTACTTCTCCCAGTACGGCACATCCTTTATGTCCAACTTTGGAACCGCCATCGGTTATATCCTGACCCAGTGCCTGGTATATCTGGTCTATGCGATTCTGGTGTTTGCGGCAGCAAAGATTTACAATGAAGTGAGAAAAGCGAATCCGGACAACTACCTTTCCGAGGCAGAGTCTAAGGCTAATCCTGAGAGCAAAGGAAGCGAAGAAGATTGCGAAGGCGGAGAAGAAGGCTGCAAAAGCAAGTGTAGAGGAAGCGAAGGTAACCGAAGAAAAAGCAGAAGCAGCGGAAGAGGCAGAAGTGAAAAGAAGAGACCGCTTCGGAAGAGGAATTGGAAGAAGAGTGCGAAAAATAATTAATTGTTTTCGGAATACAATTCAAGACAAAAAATAAGAATGAAAAAGCGGTTGAAAACATTCGCCGCTTTTTTCTTTTGCTTTAAAGGGAAAAGCGACGGCTTAAAATTTTTATATCCCCAAAATTTTAAAAATTTAAGGAATTAACATTTGAATTTTTAAAATGGGGGGGTATAATATGAATGAAGTTATTTGATAATGGGGGTGTAACTATGGGGAATTTACCACATATCAATGTCGATGCTACAGGGAAGCAGTTAAAGCGGATTCGAAAAGAGCACAACTTTTCGGTTCAGGATATTCAGCGTCAGATTGGGTTGATTTCGGCTCAGGCGATATACAAATGGGAGCGGGGTCTGGCACTGCCTTCGCTGGACAATATCGTAATCCTGGCGAAATTGTACAAAGTCACTCTAGATGACTTGTTGGTAATCGAATAGTTAATTCAACGGTTGGGGAATCGGATTCTTTCGGGAATCCGATTTTCATTTTTTGATAAATACTGGTATAATGGTGTGTAAAAATATTGAGACAAGATAGGTTAGAAAAATGGAAAACAATTACGAAGAACATCGGACGCGCACGAATCGAATTCAGAAGGACATTGACACCCTGGGCTCTTACAGCAGCGTGAAGACTATCGGATGTACCCGCTACACCTACACAAAGGAATTTGCGCAGGCGCGGGATTACATCAAGCGGGAAATGGAGCAGGCCGGTCTGCAAGTTCGGAAGATGCCGTTGGACGGTAATCGGACGGTTGGAAGGAACGAATCCGGAACTTCCGATTATTATGACGGGCAGCCACTTCGATACGGTAAAAACAGGCGGTCGTTATGACGGCGCGGCCGGCGTGGTTGCGGCACTGGAAGTAGCGAGAACGATGCATGACGAGGGTTTCCGTCCGAAGAGAAGCATTGAGTTCGTCGCTCTTCCGGAGGAAGAAGGCGGCCGTTTCGGTTCCGGATTGATGGCCAGCAGAGCCATGTGCGGAAAATTATATCCGGATGAATTGGAACATCGGGATGAGAATGGCGTAACCCTGGCAGAAGCGATGAAGGAATACGGATTGGATCCGAATGCGATTGAAACGGCACAGAGAAAGCCGGAAGAGATCGGAGCGTTCCTGGAACTTCATATCGAACAGGGACCGATTCTGGAGAAAGAAGATGTAAAGGTGGGCATCGTGGAATCCATCGTCGGATTCCGATGCTTTGAGGTGCATGTACACGGACGTTCGGATCATGCCGGAAATACCCCGATGAACATGCGGGCGGACGCATTCCTGGCCGTGGCAAGAGCCGTAACGGCGGCAACGGCGAAGGCAGAAGAAATCGGTGAGAACACCGTGTTCACCTGCGGCGAAGTTCACGTAGCGCCGGGTGCGTTTAACATCGTGGCGGAAGATGCTTGGATTAAAGTAGACTGCCGAAGCCGGAAGATTTCCAATGTGGATCGGGTACTGAAGGTGTTCTGGGAATCCATGGACAAGAGCGTACGGGACTCTGAGGGTCTGTCCTATACGAAGGAACAGAAGGTCCATGCCAACCAGGTGGAGATGGACGAAGAAATTCGGGAGATGATTGAAGAGAACGCCCACAAAGCCGGCATCCGGACATGGCACCTCCTTTCGGGTGCGGGACACGATGCATGGTAATGGCCTCCATCGCACGAACCGCCATGATTTTCGTACCGAGCAAGGATGGCAGAAGCCATGTGCCGAAGAATGGACGGATTGCGAAGACCTGCAGAAAGGTACGGAAACCCTGTACCGCACAATGCGCGAGATGGCGGAAAAGGAATAGAACATGCCTTTCGTAAAAGTAAACGGCACCCACACCTTAGAGTGCGCTTCTGGCTTGAACCTTATGACACTGCTGGTGCGCAGCGGGTACGAGCTGAACAACGCCTGTGGCGGGAGAGGGGTGTGCGGTAAGTGCAAGGTTCGGATTCCGAACACTTCGGAGTCCGAATTCTCGAAAACGGAGAAGATGTTTCTGACACCGGAAGAGCAGCGGCAGGGAATTCGCTTGGCCTGCATGGTGCGAGTCCGGCAAGATCTGGAGGTGGAAACCCTCTCTCGAGAAAAGGAATATGCCGTTCTGGCAGAGGGGCATCTTCCGGAATGGGCAACGGAACAATCGAAAGACCCCGCGAAATCCGGCGAATACGGCATTGCGGCGGACGTCGGCACCACCACGGTGGTGTGCCGTCTGATTCATCTGGAAACGGGGAAAACGGCAGACACGGCGGCATCCGTAAACGATCAGAAGAAGTTCGGTTTGGACGTACTGAGCCGAATCAGCTATGAGCAGGATCATCCGGAATTCGGCCGGAAAGAACTGCAGGACGCTATCGTGGGAAATCTGAATCGTCTGATTGAGGAAATGTGCCGGCGACAGGAGCTTTCCCCGGAAAGCATTCGACGAATTGCAATCAGCGGGAACTGCACCATGGTGCACATGCTTCTGGGTGCGGATGCAGTGCCCCTTGGCAAAGCCCCGTTTCTTCCTGTATTAAAGGGAGCGCAAAGATGCTCCGCCGGAGAGATCGGTTTGGAGCCGGAAGGAGCGGAGATGTATTGCATTCCGGCGGTATCCGCCTATATTGGCGGGGATATCGTCGCCGGTGCGTACATATGCGGGCTGAAGAAACTTCCCGGTAACGTGCTCTTTGTGGATATCGGAACCAACGGCGAAATTGTTTTGGCTCAAGACGGCGAAATGAACTCCTGCTCCTGTGCTGCCGGGCCTGCCCTGGAGGGAATGAACATCCAACAGGGGATGAGAGGCGAGACCGGAGCCATTGAAGATGTGGAAATACGGCCGGATGGAATTCACTTGAAGGTCATTGGAGGAGGCCCGGCGGAGGGAATCTGCGGAAGCGGCATCCTCGCCGGGATTAATGAACTCCTTCGATGCGGTGTTCTCCGAAAAAGCGGTGCCTTTGTGCATCCGGACCGGCTGCCGGAGGGGGACGAACGAAAAAAATATCTGCAAGTGAATCCGGAGGACGGTACGCGCAGCGTGCGCCTTCAAGAGAACCCGGTCCCCGTGAACATTACCCAGAAGGATATTCGCCAGGTGCAGCTGGCAAAGGGGGCGATTCGCTCCGGCATCGAAATCCTTCTGGAGAACAACGGACTGGATCCTTCTATGCTGGATGAGGTGATGATTGCGGGACAATTCGGATCCCATCTGCCGCAGGAAGACCTTACCGGAGTGGGCATCCTTCCGGAGGAAGTGCGGGAACGAATTCACTACGTGGGAAATACCGCCCTTACCGGTGCCGTGGCGGCCCTTCTTTCCGAAGGTGTTCGGAGAGAGATGGAGCATTAGCCAAAGAAATCGGGTATACGGAATTGGGAGAAACTCCGGAATATGAGTATCGACTGGCGGAATGGCTGGAGTTTCCGAAATGAAGACTTTACTAAATTTGTACAGTTGCTTGCATAATGATATTTTTGTGGTATCATCATTACATGAGAAATAATGACGAAACAAAACAGAATCAGATGATTTCAATCGCCGAGGACGTGCTCCGGGCAGCGAAGGACCGAATCGTTGCCAACATGCGCTTTATGGACTCGGCGATTTTTGCGTTGCGGGAAAAGTGCGACGCGAATCGGGAGGCGTGTTCGGTACGGACGGTGCGACATTGTACTATTCCCCGGATTACGTGATTTCCATGGGACGGGATGGGATATCGGAGATGACGTACGCCTACATGCACCTTTTGCTCCACTGCATGTTCCGCACTATAAGAATCCGCCGGAAAATCGGCAGCTGTGGGATATCGCGGCGGACATGGCGGCGGAGGCGTTGATTCAATCTTTTGAGATGGATTCCTTCCGGCACTGTCGGGAGGAAGAACAGCGGGAGGCGCTGACTCAGGTTCGGCGGGAGACAGAAGGCCTGTCCGCAGAGCGAATTTATCGGTGGCTGGCGTCCGGAAATCGGAAGTTAGAAGAAGTGCATCAGCTGGAAGATTTGTTCCGGGTGGACGACCACGGTCTTTGGTATCCGGAAAATTCTAATTTTCTGAAGCCGGAGGACGTGCAGGATTCGGAAGAATCGAAAGATGAGAATCCCACCGAATTGCTGCGGGAGACTGATGTGCCGGATTGGGATCGTATCGCCCAGATGGTGAAATCTCTTTGGAGACGGAAAACCGGGGTGCGGAGCGGGGAGAACTCCTCACCGCCTCAACGCGCGAACGGAAAAGCACATGGATTACAGCACCTTTCTCCGGAAGTTCACCCTGTTTCGGGAGAACCTGAAGGTGGATGACAGCGCGTTCGATTATATCTTCTACACCTACGGGCTGGAGCTGTACGGCGATATGCCGCTGGTGGAACCGTTGGAGTACGCCGATGAACGAACCATATCGGATTTCGTCATCGTCATCGATACATCGGCGTCTACCCAAGGTAAATTGGTGGAGCGTTTCGTGCAGCGTACCTTCGACCTGCTGCAGGAAAGCCGGGAAATCAAGAATCGGTTCAACATTCACCTGATTCAATGTGATGCGGCGGTGCAGGAAGATCGCATCCTTCGCACCCGAGAGGATGTGCACCGGTATCTGGAAAACATGGAACTGAAAGGACTGGGAGGTACGGATTATCGGCCGGCCTTCCATTATATAAACAACCTGGTGGAACGAGGGGAGTTCCGGCACCTTCAGGGCGTGCTGTACTTTACCGACGGAAAAGGCATCTTTCCCCGCCGGAAACCGTCTTACGACACGGCATTTATTTTTGAGGACGATGCGGCGGCGTCGGAAGCGAAGGTTCCTTCCTGGGGAATGAAAGTGGTATTTGGAGGCAAGGATGAATATTGAAGAAGCAAAGAAACAGGTAAAATACGCGGTAATTTCCTATCTGTCAAAGGACGAGTTCGGGGAATACCGGATTCCGGTGGAGCGGCAGCGGCCGATTTTTCTCATGGGTCCTCCGGGAATCGGAAAGACGGATATCATGAATCAGGTAGCGGAGGAAATGAACATCGCGGTGGTCGTCCTATTCCATGAGCCATCACACCCGGCAGAGTGCTTTGGGTCTGCCGTTCATTGCGGACAAGGAATACGGCGGCCGGAAGTATCGAACCACGGAATACACCATGAGTGAAATCATCGCCAGCCTGTACGACGTGATGGAAGAAACGGGAAAGGCGGAGGGCATCCTCTTCCTGGATGAAATCAACTGCGTATCGGAGACACTGGCGCCGTCCATGCTGCAGTTTCTGCAGTACAAGGTATTCGGCCGCCACTCCATTCCCGACGGCTGGGTCATTGTCACCGCCGGAAATCCGCCGGAATACAACAACTCCGTGCGGGAGTTCGACCTGGCGACGCTGGACCGCTTGAAGCGAATCGATGTGGAGCCGGATTTTGGCGCCTGGTGGAAGTACGCGCAGAACCAGGAGGTACACACTGCGGTGCTCACCTATTTGGAAATAAAAAAAGATGACTTCTACTCTGTGGAGACGACAGTGGACGGAAAGGAATTCGTCACGGCCCGGAGCTGGGTGGATCTGTCTGACATGATGAAACTCTACGAGGAGCATGACATTCCGGTGAACTTGGAATTGATTCGTCAGTACGTTCAGAACGAACGAATCGCCCGGGATTTCTCTGCCTACTACGACCTGTTCTATCGCTACCGGAAGGATTACCGCATCGATGATATTCTGAAAGGCGCGGTAGGAGGACGGCGTTCGGACGAGGGCGCAGGAATCATCCTTCGACGAGCGGATTACCGTGATTCGCCTTCTGATGGACTCGCTCTCGGGGAACTTCCGAAAGGTCAACGAATGCGGAGAAGCGCTGAATCGCTTTCTCCTGTCCATAAAAGAAAACAACCGCCGGCTGGCTGCCGCGTCCGTTCCGGAGGCGGTGGAGATTCTGCGGGAGACGGAAGAGGCTATCGGTGCAAATCTTCGCCGGGAGAGAAAATCCAAATCCGTTTCCGCCAAGGAGCTTCGACTGGAGAAACTCCATCTGAAATACCTGGAGGATCTGTCTCTCACCTTGCAGAGGGATTCCATGGATGGAACGACATCGGATCCGGTGTCTCTGATTCGAGAATTTATTGCGCCGAATCAGGCAGAACGAAAGAAGTTGGCGGGAGAAGCCGGAAACCGGTTGGAAGCTGCATTTGATTTTATCCGGGACGCCTATGGGGAGAACGAAATGATTATTTTTGTCACCTCCCTGACGGAAAACCGGGAAAGCGCCGGATATATCGGAACGTATGGGTCGGAGAGCTACTATAAATACAATAAGGAACTGCTGATGAATGACCGGGAGGACGAGTTGGTTCGGAAGATTCGGGAACTGGAGGTTTAATATGCCCACATTAATGCTTCGGGAAACGTTGATTAGTTACGATAATCGGTATGAGCATTACAGCGTGCCGGACCATATTCGGAATATATCCGCCAACTGTTTCAATGAGCGGTGGGAGCTTCAGTGGCTGACGCTGCCGGAACACCTGGAGGAGCTGGGGGATAACGCTTTTCGGATGTGCATCAATTTGAAGCGCATCGATATGCCGGTACGCATTGAGAAGGTTGGGCGTGCGCTGTTCAGCTATTGCAGAAATTTAAAGTCCGTTTCACTGCCGGAGGGAATGGAAGAGATTGATTACGAGATGTTTCGGGAGTGCGGAGCGCTGCAGGAGATTGTTCTGCCGGATTCGGTGGAGCGGATTCACGGGAGCGCTTTCAGCAGCTGCGGAAGCCTGAAATATCTGTCCTGCGGTGCCGAGGTTTTTGCGCTGCTGCCGGAAAAAGTACAGCCCGCTGCGGCGTTGACTTATTTGGAACGGAAGGGGAAGGAGAATTCCCGGCTTCCGGAAATCTTTGAACGGTACGTTCAGGAGAAGAAGGAACTGCTCCTGGAGATGGGGATTCGGCGAAACGATGTGCGGGGGATGCAGTATTTGCTGGAGAACTCGGATCCGGACGGCGAGCTGCTGAGAAATTGCCAGGAAATCGCACAGCGGAATCACCGAACGGAAATCGGAGCGTTGATTCTGGAGGCGATGGAAAAGAACCGGGAATCTACGAGCGAGGGCGCTTTGGACTGGGACCTTTCGGAGACTTGTAGAGTCGGAAAAATAAGGGGGATGAAGCTTTTTTTAGCAGAAATAATTATAGACAAACCCCTTCGGTTATGGTATTATATTTGAGCTGATTAATTTTCATACCTCTGCTTCGGCGGTGCGCTGCTCCGGCGGCTGCGATGCTGAGGTGAATTGTAAGAAAAGGAGAAACGAAATGATTACAAAGGAAATCAAGAACAACATCATCGAAGAGTACAAGACACACGAAGGAGATACCGGCTCCCCGGAGGTACAGGTTGCAATTCTGACTTACAGAATCAACGATCTGAACGAGCACCTGAAGGAACACCACAAGGATTTCCATTCCAGAAGAGGTCTGCTGAAGATGGTAGGTCAGAGAAGAAATCTGCTGAAGTATCTGAAGAATACCGATATCGAAAGATACAGAAGCCTGATTGCTCGTCTTGGCCTCAGAAAATAGTTACTGGATAAAGCGGGAATCTTCCCGCTTTATTTTGTATTATAAGAAAAATCCCAAAGTTATAGTAAGTGATTAACAGGAAGGAGTTGTTAATTTAATGGGAAGATTTACAGATTATCGCACCTTTAAGACGGCACTGGGCGGAAGACTGCTGCAGTTCGAGATCGGAAAGGTATGCGAGCAGGCAAATGGACAGGTAACGGTTCGTTACGGTGAGACCGT
>ENA-OQEB01000681-OQEB01000681.1-human-gut-metagenome-genome-assembly--contig:-NODE-681-length-13755-cov-2.109921_pt1 | contig 13755 bp, 14 predicted proteins | sample MGYA00242787_ERZ504619 | MGnify/ENA primary metagenome ERZ504619 (study PRJEB26092, sample SAMD00036317) | human gut metagenome | host: Homo sapiens | study: EMG produced TPA metagenomics assembly of... | reverse complement strand
CTGTCTCTCAGAGAAGTGCAAATCGTGAAGCTTTACAACGCCCTGCGATCTTTCAAGAAGTCGCATAACAATCTTCTCGCCGTAAACGGTGGGCATTGTTGCGATACGAATATCGAGTGTTCTGTCCTCAAATCTGACGGTAGCACGACCGTCCTGCGGAATACGCTTTTCGGCAATATCCATACCGCCGAGTACCTTAACACGTGAAACAACCGAGGGGAAAAGCTTGATTTGGTTTTGCATTACCTCCTGCAACGCCGTCGATTCTGAAACGGACTCTCATATGCTTTTCAAGAGCTTCGACGTGAATATCGGATGCGCCTGCTTTAATTGCGTTGTTTATAATCTGGTTTACAAGCAAAACCGCCGGCTTATCATCAATGGAAAATTCCTCTGATACATTTTGGTCGTCGCTTGCTTCGTCCTCGTCATAATTGTCAAGCGACGAGTTCATATTTGCAAAGTTTTCGATTGCGGCGGTAAGCTCCATATCGGGAGCGACAAGGGGGCAAATCTCAAGTCCCGTCATAAGATGGAGGTTGTCTATCGTAATGATATCGTTCGGATTTTTCATTGCGACATACAAGGTCTTTTCATCCTGATAAAGCGGAAGAATGTGGTTCCTCAACGCCATTTCGGGTGTAATAAGGTTAGCCGCTGAAACATTGACGCCTATCTCATTGATTGAAACATATTTGTAGCCTGTCTTTTTGGCAAGTGTTTTTGCTATATCATCCTCTGTGCAGTAGCCTAACTGCGTAAGGATTGTGCCGATAAGCTCCTTGCTCGTTTTTTGTATTTCCAACGCCTCAGCAAGCTGTTCCTCTGTGATAATTCCGGATGCAACAAGCCTTGAGCCATGCTTCCGGGGATTATCAGATTGTTATTCGCCATTATTTAATCTCTCTCCATTCGAAAATCTGCCCATTGAATTATATTGCTTATCTTGAAAATTCTACAAGTACGATCTGCGCCGTTCTCTGCTCTTCTGTACCTGTAATATTGATAGTATCTATACGCTTTATCTGCTTATCGCTTACCGTGTCATGGCAGAAGGTTATAATATCCCTGTATGAGCCGGTAATTGTAAGATTAACAGCTATTTGATTGACGTTCTGCTCATTTTTCTCAGGCTCGCCGAAGGTAAGCTCTGTAAGGCTGCAATTATGTGCCTCAACATCCTTTTCAAGATCAATCATAATCTGCATTTGATCAAGCGGATCCTTTGAAATCATTATATCGTATTGAGCTATCTGATCCTTATATTCGCCGCTGCGTGCCTGCAAAGCCTTGAGGTTTGCGATAGCAAGCTGATTTTGCTTGTATTGTGCCTTTGCCTTTTCGATATTCGCTTTCGTCTCGTCAATACCCTTCGCACCGAAAACGGTAAGAACGATAAGTCCTATGCAAGCGACAATCAATACGGCAATTACCACTTTGACGTCGTCGAGGGGATTTTTCTTAGCGGCTTTTTCCTTTTCCGAGCCGTCGCCGGTAGCCTGCTTCTTTTTAATAACATCGCTTAAAGCCATAACTATTTAGCCTCCCCCGTAGTAGTTTCAGTTTCGGTCGTCGTTGCCGCTGCGGTAGTCGTAACCTGTGTTGTCTGAACCTCGCCGCTTGAATTTGTTACAGCCTCGCCCTTTTTGTCGGTAACCGTCTCATAAACGGGAGCACCGGCAGTAACGTTGACGCCGTTTGACATGCTCAAGACAAGAGTAAAGGTAACGCTTTTTCCGTCCTCGCCCGAGGTTCTTGTGTAGCTTGTTGTCTCAACCGTCTTAACGATTTTTTGCATTTCCTCGGTTTTGAACAAATCGACATAATCCTTGTAGTCCTGGTTGTCCTGAACTGTGCAGGTAAGGGTGCAAATACCCTCCTTAAACCAGTTTTCAAGGTTTATCTGTGTAATCTGAACATAGTCGGGTGTTTGATTTGAAATCATTGTGAAAAATTCAACAGCATCGGGGTCCTGCGGAGTGATGCTTTCAATCATTTTTCTGACCTCACCCAACTCATTGTATATGTTTTGGTATTCTTGAAGTGCAGGGAATTCGCTCTCAATAGCACTGTTTTTACGCTGAATTGTTTTGAGCTTCGATTTAAGGATTTGACCCTTAACCGCAACGCCTCCGTAGACAATAAAGAGGCAAACAAGAATTACAAGCGCAATTTTTGAAATCAAGTCAATTTTCTTTCTGCTTTCAAGCCTGCGTCTGTAACTGTCCGGTAACAAACTAACTTTGAACACTGCTTAAACCTCCAATGCCTGAATTCCAAGACCGATACAGCCTGCGAATTCGTTTAATACGTTTCGGTCAAGTCCGAAATTATAATTTGAATAAAAATCAGGAATAATTACGGGCATTTCCATAACAGTATCCTTGATTATATCGCACAAGCGAGCACTTTGATCAGCTGTCGTTGTGAAGAAAATCTTTTCAATCGGGCTGTCGCCGTTCTGCATTGCATAATAGCTTACGGATGAAGCTGTTTCGGATGCCAACATTGCGCCGATTTCCTCAATGTCAAATGCGAGAGTTTCCTCGTTCGGCTCAAGCTTGTAAATATTGTTCACGCTGTCGACAACTCTGTCCGGAGTTGTTATAGAACGTACCATTGAAATTTCGTCGCCCTTGATAACTATAAAGTTAAGAAGATCGTCGGTCATATTCAAAAGTGCAAACTTTTCGTCGCCGACAAGACCTGCTTTAAGACCTCTTATCTGCGAAAGCACCGAGGAGTCAACGTCCGTAACCTGAAGCTTTGAAGCTGAAAGAATATTTATGTACTGCTCAATCATATTTCTTCTTGCCGCAACAAGCATTACGTGTGTTATGGCTGATCCTCATCATTTACGCCGTCGCCTGCAACAACATAGTCAATTTCCATTTCCTGTATCGGGATGGGAATGAACTCTTGAGCCTGCAAGAGAACCATATTGCGAAGCTTATCGTCATCAACCTTGGGGAAGGTCGCATATCTCATAATAACGTTTTCATTGTTGATACCGACAACAACGTCGAGGCTTTTGAAGCCGCCGCTTTGGAGCAGTTCTGTCAACGCAACGTTAAAGCGATCGGGATCTCTGATAAATCCCTCTTCAATCGTTCCCTCGGGCAACGGTGCCTTTCCGCACGCTAAAATTGAATATGTACCGCTTGAACGGGTAATTTCAACCGCCCTTATTTCTCTCGAATCGACCTCAAGGCCGATTACACTTTTAACTTTAGCCATAAATTTCTCCCCCTGTTTATGAGCCGATAGAAGTAGACGCCGTGAATATAGGCAAGTACAACGAAATAAGCATTGCGCCGACAAGTCCGCCTATACCGATAAGAGCGATAGGCTCGATAATCGAACCGAGGTTTCTTGATGTCGTTTCAACATCCTCCTCGTAGAATTCGGCAACCTTGTCAAGAAGCTCAGGCAACGTACCTGCTTCCTCGCCGATTGCGATCATACCTGTAACCATAGGAGGAAATAATCCACTCTTATCAAGAGAGTCCGAAATGGATTTACCCTCTTCAATGTCGGAAATAGCGTTGTCAACCGCATCCTTTATTAAATCACTGCCCGATGTGGGACCTGCACTCTGTAATGCCTCAACAGCGGTAACACCGCCTGCAAGAAGCGTTGCAAGAGTTCGGCAAAAACGAGCTACAACCATCTTTGTAATAAAGTCGCCGATCAGCGGCATATGCAGCTTGTTCTTTTCCCAAAAGGTGTGGGCAAACTTACTCTTTATTATAAATCTTAATGCGACAATTAAAATAGCCGCAACCAAAATCCACAAATACCATTGTGTTCTCAAGCTGGTTGACGCATTGAATATGAACTGTGTAAGTCCGTTCAGCTCTGTTTTCGCAGGAATCATCTTCTGGAAAATCGGAACCATGAACGCAAGCATCGCAATAAGAAGTATGATAGCAAAAATAACCGATATTCTTAGGATACGATACCGCTGATTTGATATTGTCCTTCAACGCCTTGTTTTTCTGCAGCTGGTTTGCAAGCTGATAAGCGATTGCTCGAGAATACCGCCGACCTCGCCCGTGGCAATCATTGCAACGAAAAGGTCGTCGAAGATTTTCGGATACATTGCAAACGCATCCGAAAGAGGCATACCGCTTTCAACATTTTCCGAAATATCTACAATAGCAGCCGCAAGAGTCGGGTTGGTTGTCTGCTTTGCAAGCGTCGCCAACGCTCTTGTAACAGGAACACCTGCCGAAATCATAGCCGCCATCTGTCTTGCGAAAACAGCGACGTCCTGTATAGAAACCTTTTTACCGCCCGACTTTTTTTTTCTCACTGATAACTTTTTTCCTTGATGTCGGTAACGATAATTCCGGCTTCACGGAGTTTATCCATAGCTGCGGAGGAATTATCCGCAACAACCTCGCCGTGGACGTTCTGTCCCTGGCGGTTCATACCGTCGTAAGTAAAGGATGCCAAAGCATTTGCCCCCTTTTATATTAGTAACCCGATGTCATAAGAAGTCGTCTGACCTCTTTTTCATCAACGCAAAATTCAATTACAGATTCCTTTGAAATCTTCTGCTCCTTATAAAGCCTTAAAAGAGCCTGGTCCATGGTCTGCATTCCCTGCATCTGTCCTGTCTGCATAGCCGCATAGAGCTGATGCTCCTTTTCCTCACGGATAAGGTTTTTAACAGAGGGTGTATCAATCATATACTCAACCGCAACGCATCTTCTTGCCGTTGATGGTGGGAATAGCTGCTGCGAAATAACAGCCTTCAATGAGTTCGCAAGCTGCTGTCTTATCTGTCCCTTTTGTCCCTCGGGGAAGGAGTCGATAATACGGGAAATTGTCATAGGTGCAGTCTGCGTATGGAGAGTCGAGAGAACAAGGTGTCCCGTTTCAGCCGCAGTAACCGCAATCGAAATACTCTCAGGGTCACGCATCTCGCCGATCATAATTGTATCGGGGTCGTGTCTCAAAACAGTTTTAAGCGCATTGGCAAAGCTGTGTGTATCGTTTCCTATCTCTCTCTGACGTACAGTTGATTTTATATGAGTATGCAAAAACTCGATAGGATCCTCAACCGTAACTATGTTTGTTTCATATCTTTCATTTATGTACTTAATCATAGCGGCAAGAGTTGTCGATTTACCGCTGCCTGTAGGTCCTGTAACAAGTACAAGTCCTCTCGGAAGATTGCAAAGTCTTTTAATATCTGAGGGAAGTCCGAGGTTTTCAAGTTCAGGAACTTCAAACGGAATAGCTCTGAATACCGCCGCAAGCGTACCTCTTTGGATGATGACGTTTCCTCTGAAACGAGCAATGCCGGGTACTGCTACCGCAAGGCCAATTCCCAATCCTCTTCAAGCTTCGTTTTCTGCAACGGCGACATTATATCGAGAAGCATTTTCTCAATATCCTCCGGTGCAAGCTTCGGGAAATCGGTCTGACGCTTAAGATCTCCGTTTATTCTGACGCACGGCTCAATTCCCGCTACCAAGTGCAAGTCGGAGCCTCCAACCTCCGCCGTATGTCTTAAAAGGTCCTCTATCACGAACGGATAAGAGCTTTCTTTGCCTGTAAAAACCACTGAATACAACTCCTAAATTTTGAACATTTAACTAAAAATATGCGTATAGGGTGCAAGAAAAAGTATTATTCCTGCACCCGATTTTAACAATTAAGCTGCCGAATCCAGCTCTGTAAGCAAGCCCTTAATGTAATCTGCCATTTCGGGTGTAGCCTTAACGTAAGTGGTACATGCAGAACCGCTTCCCGTCTTGGAATCAGCTGTTATAAATGTAAATTGATCCATTGTCGGAATTTCGGGATGAACGCTCATCAATCCGGCAATTCTGTTTCTCGCAACCGCTTCGTTTGCAGTAACCTCAACTGCTCTGTTCAGAACCTCCTCGGTACTTGCCGTATCCATTGCGTCAAGCAAGCTCTTAACCTGCTCCTGCTTTGCAAAATCGCAGTAAACGATAAGTGCCTTTGAAATTGTCGGATACGCATTAGTCTTGAAGGTAACATTTTCAAGCTTTATGTTTGCAAGTCTGTCAAGCATCTCCTGAGCCGTGCAGTTCTGGAGATCATATACAAAGAATGTGTTTTCAAGCTTCATGCTGTCAGCATAGCTTTCGGTATCAAATTCCTTGATTTTGCCCTCTGCCTTGTTGACCTCAGACTCAGTTCCCATAAGCCAAAGCTTCTTGGTCATCTTTTCGGGTCCGTAAACCGTAACCTCATAGGGGAAGCTGTCTATAATGCCGACAGCCATAGTTCTGTCAATATACACGAGCTCGATTTCACGAAGTATTTTCGCTTCCTCAGAGCCTGTTGAAGTGCCCGGAGTTCCTGTTGACGGTTCACCTGTTCCGCCCGAGGGGGTGGTGGACGGTTCTACAACCTGATCGCTCTTTGAAGCACCGAGATTAGCACCTGTAAGCGGCTTATCGATAACAGCCTTTATTGTGTTAATATCTGCAAGAGCGCTGCCCGTAACAAATGTATAGAGGGTGTAAGGTCTTGATGCTACAACAATTCCGGGGTCAAGTCCGAGGCTCGAAAGAAGCGAGCTGAATTCCTCGGCAGTAATGTGTTCAAGATTGATTTCCTTGAAATTAGCCGCAACAAGAGCCGCACCTGCGTTGATGTTGCTGCTTACGTCAATAAGCTTTATAAGCTCTTGAATTTTAGCAAGCTCTTTAGGACTTGCGCTGACAAATACTGTGCTGTCGTCAGCCTCTGTCGAAACATACTGAACGTTTGACAAGCCGAGTGCGCTTGCCTGCGTCTGAAGAACGCCGACTGTTATGTATTTAAGGGTGAACTTGGTCATTACAACCTTGTCAATAAATTTCTCATTAAGCTCTGCAGTAGTGCCTACCATTAAGGTATTGCCGTCTTTAAGATATGAAAGACCTGCAAGTCTTGTAACATAGTCAATTGCCTTGAGTGCCGACATCTGTTCAAGATTAACGGTAAGCGTTGTTGTTGCGTCGCCGACAAAAATGATAGTATAGCCCGCATTTCTTGCAATTGCCGAAAGTGCATCCTTAACATTTGCGTCAACAAGATTAAGAGAAAGTCTTGAGGACGACCATGTGGAAGCAGAGGATTCCTCGGTAAGCGGTATTTTAATTACCTTTCCCGAAATAATCCTGTCGGCATCAGAAAGATTGTTAGCGGTCATAATGTCGCTGACTGTAACGCCGTGAGTTTTAGCTATTCTTGTCAGGGTGTCCCCCGACTTGATTACATAATATTGGTAATCGCCTGAATTCTTCTTGCTTGAACCCATTACCGTCATAGGCAGCACGGCATTTACAAGCAATACGATTGCCAAAACCGCAACCAAAACAGCTTTCAATTTTTTTGTTGAACTGTTGTACATTGTGTGTTCCCCCTAAGAAACTCTATTATTTATATATAAAAGATATTATTTTTTCAAATTATTTCATCTCGACAGTTCTCTTCTTTTCGCCGAGCGAGAAGGTAACCGAGCTGTCTGTTATGGATTCAACGAGCCACTCCGAGCCGGGCACGTAATCTCCGACCTGAAGCACATACGAACGAAACTTCGTTTCCACGATTACCGTTCTGTAACCGTCGGAGTTATATACCATACCCTTTATCTTTGCGTTTGCGATAACGTCCTCGGAGAACGGGTCTACACCCTCCGCAACGGTTTCGCCCTCGCTTCTTTCAATCATCGGAAGAACGTCAACCGACTGTGCCGGATTTGTAACGGTTTCGTCGAGTCCTGCGTCCGTTTTGATGCCCGATATAATTATCAACGCCGCAACTACAATCGCAATTATGAAAAATATAAGCGGCAAAATGATTTTCATTTTAGGATTTTTCTCAAAGAATGCATTAAAGGAATTCCTTTTCCTCGCATTCTTTTTACCGCCCTTGCCTGATTTGAATTTGGCTATGACATCCTTGATGTCCATATTCATATCCATAAAGCACCCTCCGATACGCTGTACTTTTTCAGTTGAATTTTAGTAAAACCTATGCTTGCCCCCACCGTTTTTTATAAAATGGGCGCAATAATACACATATTTATAGTTTATTGTACAACTAAATATTCCTTTCGTCAATAAATATATAAAATTTTTTACAAATTTCATATATTTTTTTATGTATCTTTATGCAAATTATCCTAAATGTAAAAACGCAGGCAAAAAAGCTTCTGCCTGCGTTTGAATTTGATTAAAAATATTTAATTTTGCGTTACTTTTTTGCGTTGTCGTGCTTTGAATTGTAGCCGTAGCCATAACCGTAGCCGTAACCGTAGCCATAGCCGTTCTTCTTTCCGTAGAAAGCGGGCTTGCCGAAGCCGACCTCCGCATTGTTGTAAATACAGCCGAGAATTTCAATTCCCGAGTTTTCAATGTTATCCATTGCTCTTCTGATTTTTCTTGCCGGTGCGTAGTCCTGCTTGATGACAAGAACGCTTGTGTCCGCATAGCCTGCAAGATAGATGCGTCGGCAAGTATTCCGCACGGTGCGGTATCAACAATAACAAAGTCGAATTCCTTCTTTGCCGTTTCAATGATTTCCTCCATCTTAGGCGAGGAAAGGATTTCCGAAGAGTTATCGACAGCCTTGCCCGAGACAAGAACGAACAGCTGATATTTTTCGGAATACTTAATCGACTCTTTGAGTGTTTTATTTCCGGAGATTATTCCGCAAATTCCCTCATCATCAGTAGCCGAGAAGCCCAAAGCCTTTGCAACCGAGGGCTTACGCAAATCGGCATCGATAAGAAGAACGGATTTTCCGTTTTGAGCAAGGGAAAGAGCAAGGTTGGTTGCCGTTGTGGTCTTTCCTTCGCCCTCAAGCGTACTCGAAACAACAATCGTCTTGTAGCCGTGCTTTGTTGCAGCGTATTCAATCTTTGTTCTGATAAGCTTATAAGATTCGATAAAGGAGAAGCCTGTTTTCTTGTCCGTAATGAGAATACCCTGCTTCGAGTCGGTTTTCGATTTGGAATTAACTCTGTTGATGGTACCGAGCGTTTTGGCATCAAGCTTATTGCTGATTTCCTCGCTGTTCTTAATGGTATCCTTAAAGATAACGGATGCTATAATCAACAGGCACGCAAGTATTGCACCGATAACAAATCCGAGAACCGTGTAAACTACCTTGTCGTTGTTTTCATTCGGCTTTTCCATAAGCAACGGAGGGTCGATAACGGCAAGCCTTGTGTTCGGGAACGCCTTTTCGATAGCACCCGGATAATTCTCGACATAAGCCTTTGCAATTCCGTAAGAAACCTTCGGGTCGGTGGTCGTAACCGTAAGGTAAATTATCGAGGTCTCCTCAATCGAATTTACGGATATGAAGCTCTTAACCTGCTCCGGAGTAACCTGATATCCGCAAGCATTTGCAACATTCGTAGCAAGCTCGGTTGTTGTGAAAACATACTTAAAGCTTTCCGCAAGCGAAACCGAAGCGTTGATATCGGAGGCAGACTGACCCGCAACCGAAATCGCCGAATCCCTGTTGCTTGCAATAAACATAATCTGCGAAGAATATTTATCAACGTAAGTAACCTTTGCAATTATAAATCCCAAAAGAGCAACAACGACAGCCGAAATAACTATCAGCCACCATTTATTCAAAATCTTTCTGAGATATATAAGCACGGTGTCGAGGCTCATACCGTCCTCATAATCTTTTTTCTCGTCCGAACTATACCTCATAGCTTTCTCCCTCTGTGAAAAGTTATCAATAAAATCATTCTAAATGATTATAACAGATATATTTTAATTATACAACAATAAAAAACAAATTTACCTTAATTTCTGCATACTGATTTTTTTATCCGCAATTCTAAGCTCGGTGTCGCAAATCTCAAATGCCGCCGCCTTATGCGAAATAACGATACAGGTCTTGTTTTTAAGCTCCCGAATATTTGAGAGCACCTGCTTTTCCGTTTTCTCGTCAAGTGCGGACGTCGCCTCGTCAAGCAAAAGTATCGGAGCGTCGGTAAGCACCGCACGGGCAATCGCAAGCCTTTGTATCTGTCCCTCGGAAAGACCGTGTCCGTTCTCCAAAAGCACCGTGTCAAGACCGTCGGGAAGCTCGTTTATAAATTTATCCGCACAGCTTATTTCCGCCGCACGCATAATCTCCGCCTCGCTCGCCGAGCTGTTCACAAAGCGGATATTATCTCTGATCGTGCCGCTGAAAAGCATATTCCCCTGCGGAACGTAAGCGAAAAGACCTCGCATATACTTATCTATGCCGTATTCCCTATCGCCGCATTTTATGTAAATCCTGCCGCTGTCAGGCGGAACAACGCCGACTAACAGCTTGAACAACGTGCTTTTTCCTATGCCCGATATTCCCGAAATAACCGAAAACTCATTTTTCTTTATTGCAAAGTCGGCATTTTCGATTACCGTAGCTCTGCCGTAGCCGAAGCAGACGTTCTCAAAGCGGATTTCTTGCATTTCCGAATAAATCTTTTCGGTATCAATGCTTTTATCGTTTACGCTCTTGCTTGCGCTCAGCTCTTCGATTTCGATAATTCTCTCCGCAGAAGCAATCATTGAATAATACTGCGGAACTATGCCCGAAAGCGAGGTAAACGGAGCTTGAACCTGACTTATCAGCTGCATAATTGCCGTAAGCGTGCCGAACGACATACTGCCTGCGCAAAGCTTTACACCACTCCACACAAGGCCGAACAAATATCCCAGCGAGAAAGCTGCCGAAAAGCCTAAATTCGCAAAAATCGACCATCTGTTTTTCTTGATTTTGGCGTCGAAGTTGTTTTTTTGCAGCCCCTCTGCCCTTTTCATAATTTTTTTGCCGACATTGAAAATTTTAATAACAAGCACGCTCTCAATCGACTCTTGCATAAAGGAGCGAACAGAGCCGTCGGTTTCCTGCACCGCCTTATGGAGCTTTTTCATTGAGCCTCTGAATATTCTTGTAAACACAAACAGTGCAAGTCCTGCAACCAAAAACAAAAGCGCAAACCATTTGTCGAGCGCAAACAGCACCGCAAACGCACAAACGAGCCTTGTAAGCATCGAGCAACCGCCGGCATTATCGTTGTAACCGCCTGGCTTACAACAGCAGTGTCGCTTGTGAGCCTTGTCATAAGCTCTCCGGAATGATACTGACTGATTTTGAGATAATCCTTTTTTAATATGCTTTCAAAGAGCTTTGACTTGTATTTCATTTCAAGTTTGCCCGAAATACGCACCTCAAGAGCCTTTGACAGCAGCTTCAGCGATATTTGAGCGACTATTACAAGCAACAAAATTATTGCATTGTGAATAAGTCCGTCCTTGTCGCCCTTTTGTGCCGAGTCTATAATAAGCTTTGCAAACACCGCCATTGAAACTCCGCACACGGAATAAAGAGCGTCGCAAATTATAAGCGACACCATTTTCGGCAGCTCCGAGACGGAATTGCGTTTTATCCAATTCAATGCGGCGGTGTTTTTCATTTCTTCAATTTTCCTCTTGCTTTAACAATGTATTTTCTTATCGGAAAAAGCATATTCCAAAAACGGCAATACGCCCTGTATTTTTTACTGCTTACGGGAATTTCTTTTCCGTTTCGCTTTATTGTGCGGACAAGCCCGATAATCATACCGTCGGTTATGCCGTTTTCCTTAACCCATTGATTATCTCCGCACATTGTGTACGAATTATCCGACACGCCCACGACCCTGTGAAGCACAAATGCACCGTCGGGACGTCTGTAAAGTGACAAATCATATTTTTTGAGCTTCCTGTCGCACTTTTCCAAAATTACCGTATCTCTGCCTTGAACAAGCAGCGGCAGCATACTTGTACCCGTTATCGGCATTTCAACCGTTCCGCCCTGCGAAAGCTTATCCTCGATTATCGGTATGAGCTGTGCAAGGTGTATTTTCTTCTTTTCCACGGCTCAATCCTCTATTATGCTCTTTTCACGGAGCTTTGCGATATACTTGTCAATATCGCTTGAAGCTGTGGCACGGTCAATTTCATATTCTTTAAGAACCGCATCAACCAATTCATCCTTAGTTGCGCCCTTTTCAAGCAGCTTCCAAATAAACGCACCCACGGGGTTGAGCGTCATAATTCCGCCGAACGACATCTGCTCGTCGCCTATCGGAACAACAATATTACTTCCTGCGACCTCTCTGATTATATATCCGTCTTTGATTTTCATTGCTTTTCTCCATTTGATAAATCATTTTGTATTCCGAGATATGAGGTCATAACCGCTTCCTCGGAAATATTGCATTTTAACTTGTAAATCGGTACATTTTTAAGCACGCCGTCGAGCACCGTCAAAAGCTTATCCATCACGCTTGCGGCTGACGGGCGAATTGTCTGAGCCAAAAACAACGGTATTGCACTTTGCGGCGATATTCTTGAAATACTGTTTTCCGTGCCTCGTTCAAGAAAAACGATTGCCTTTATCGGAACAGCTATATTTGTGCTCTCATCATTTTTCCGCTGAACGGCGTTCCGCAAGCATAATATTCGCCGTCAATCAAGCGAATTGCAGGCTTGTCGTCGTTTATCATATGTGCGTCGGGGAATTTGTCCAACCACAAATGCGTGTGAGTGGATTTTCCGACGCCGCTTTTTGCGGAAAACAGATACGCAACGCCGTCTTTTTCAATGCAAGAGGCGTGAAGCAAAACTCCGTTGTGGTTTAAGAGGTTATAATAGAACGCCTCGCCCATATAGACGTAGTAACATTCGTCAGCTGTGAGCTGTGGCAATGCTTTGGCTTTTTGTTTTAATATTTCGTCGGGCATCGCGACGGTAAAATCCTCTTTGCCGTCTTGGGTTTTGCTCAAATATGCCCTTGAGCGTTCATAAAGCATCCCGTCCTTGCAATCCATACGGATTTTAAGTCCGGCAATATCAAACAATTCCGTAACCTCACCGCCTTTTAAGCATTATTATATATTTTAACATTTTTTTGCGGTTTTGTATAGTTAATTTTTTGTATGGGTAAATTAGCTTTTATATATCCGCAAATTCAATTTCACAACGTAGGGCGGGTGGCTTGCTCCCGCCGTTAGAATGTCGCTGATTTATCATAAATTCACGGCTAAAATGACATTAAAATCCACGCACGACCCGTAGGGACAACCCTTGCGGTTGTCCGTCGGCTAGATTATACATCAAATTTGTTTCGGACAGGGGCAAGCCCTGTCCCTACGGTCGCATAGTTTTCAAATTTGCTGGAATTAGGCTCCCTCTGACGGGCAACATATGCGAACGCCGCCTGTGGCGGATAAAGGGAACATCTGTTGGCGCAGCGGTCGATTTTATGCGGCGCTCCAAGCCGCATAACAAAATCGGGACACCGCAAGAGGGCAATAGCTGTTGAGCGAAGCGAAACTGAGGGAGAGAAAGCAATAAATATCAAACTTTCGTTATCTCTCCTTCCGTCACGCCTGCGGCGTGCCACCTTCCTCGTCAGAGGAAGGCGTTATTTTCATATAATCGTTAATTTGATAGCACCCGAAAGCAGTTCAGTTTTCGTTAATTTCCACGGCAGGAGCAAGCCCCTGCCCTACCGTGTAGATGTTAAATTCAATTCGTGCGCTTCAGCCTCCCTTGTAAAGGGAGGTGGGTTGCCGTAGCAACTCGGAGGGATTGTAAGGTTGATTTTATATGATTTTGTAAAATCCCTCAGTCATTTTTCTTCGAAAACGCAAGCTCCCTTTACAAGGGAGCCGTTTGTCGGACAGCCAAAGGCCTGTTGCGAACGATACGAAACAAACAACGA
>ENA-OQEB01000680-OQEB01000680.1-human-gut-metagenome-genome-assembly--contig:-NODE-680-length-13757-cov-2.075422_pt1 | contig 13757 bp, 20 predicted proteins | sample MGYA00242787_ERZ504619 | MGnify/ENA primary metagenome ERZ504619 (study PRJEB26092, sample SAMD00036317) | human gut metagenome | host: Homo sapiens | study: EMG produced TPA metagenomics assembly of... | reverse complement strand
CAGTCTAAAAATAAAAAAACGTCCTCGTTTTAATGAAACGGGGACGTTTTATTTTTTTATCTTCTTCCGCCTCGACGACTGCGATTGTAGTCATCGAAGTTAGGATTGAAGCTCTTTTTCTTCTTATCCTTAAAGAATCCTGAGCCTTGCTCCTTGCAGCTCTCAGCTCTGCCCTGGCAGCAGCTACAGCATCTCGGATATTGGCATTGGCATTATTGGCTCTGCCATTGTTAGCCTGTTATTTGCAGGATTGCCTTTGCCATTTGTTGCCTTGCCTCTGCCTGGATTTCCGTTATGCAGCGGACGACCATTGTTGAGGTATTTCTCCTCATCGTAGCAGCCCACATTGCCGTAACCCTTTGGTGCGAAGCGCTCAGCATTTCTGCCAGCTCCTCGCTTGCCCTTGGCTCCTCTTCCCACGCCCGGATTGTTGTAGGTAGAGCCTATGGCCTTGTCGTCGAAGCGAACTTTTCCCTTATGGAATCCGCCGCCAGGAGCCTTGCGGTCATAGAGTTTGTCGATGAGGTCGGCTCTGTCTATTCTTCTCAACTCGCTCTCGATGGCGCGGCGCTCTTCGGGCTTATACCAGAAGAAGAACATGCGCTGGGCTAGTTTCTCCTTCGGGGTCTTGGCGCTAAACACGGGCTCCAGGGTGTATGGGTCATAGCCCGTATACCAGGTCTCGGTGCTGATGGTCATCGGAGTAGGGGTGAAGTCCTGCACCTGCTCCAGATGGAAGTCCAAGCCCTTGGTGATGACGGCAAGCTCTGCCATATCCTCTTCATGACAGCCCGGATGGGAACTGATGAAGTATGGATGATCTGCTGGTTCAATCCCTCCTCCTTGTTGATCTTATCAAAGATGCGCTTGAACTCGTAGAAGAGGTCGAATGATGGCTTGCGCATAAACTTCAGTACCTCGGGGCTGGTATGCTCAGGAGCCACCTTCAGTCGGCCGCTCACATGCTTGGTTATCAGCTCTCGGGTGTATTGGCGTGCAGCTCATTGATCTTCTCGTCCTTGCTCTTGTGCAGGAGCAGGTCATAGCGCACACCACTTCCTATAAAGCTCTTCTTGATACCCGGCAGCATCCACGGCATGGTAGATGTCCAAGAGTTTGCTATGGTCGGTATTGAGGTTCGGGCAGATCTGTGGATGCACACACGATGGGCGCTTGCATCTCTCACAAGCCTTCGGGTTGTTGCCATGCATGCCATACATGTTGGCTGATGGACCGCCCAAGTCGCTCAGATATCCCTTAAAGTCAGGCATTTGGATAATCTTCTTCACCTCTTTCAAAATGCTCTCCTTGCTGCGGCACACCACAAACTTGCCTGGTGGGCAGAGATGGTGCAGAAGGAGCAACCGCCAAAGCAACCTCTGTGCAGGTTTACGGAGAACTTGATCATCTCGTAAGCCGGAATGGTCTTGCCCTTGTACTTAGGGTGAGGCAGTCGGGTGTATGGCAGGTCGAAGGAGGCATCCAGTTCCTCGGTGGTCATCACGGGGAAGGGTGGGTTCACCACAGCCATCTTGTTGTCCACTGGTTGTATCATGCGCTGGGCATGCACCTTGTTACATTCCTCCTCCAAGTGGCGCACGTTCTCAGCTGCCCTTTCTTATTGTGCAGGCATTCCTCGTGGCTATGCAGTAGGATGTCGTCCTCTCGGATGCCGCCCGGTATCTCGTCCTCCTTGCAGAGGAATACGGTCTGCGGGATGTCGCGTATCTCCTGAATCTTCCTGCCGCTCTCCAGTGCATCGGCTAGGGCGATGATGGATTTCTCGCCCATACCATAGAGTATGATGTCGGCTCCCGAATCGCAGAGGATACACTTCTTCAGTTTGTCCTGCCAGTAGTCATAGTGGCTGATGCGTCGGAGCGATGCCTCGATGCCACCGAGTGCCACGGGTACGTCGGGATATAGTTTCTTCAATATTTGGGTGTACACGATGGAAGGGTAGTCGGGGCGCATGTCGTGGCGGGAATCGGGGCTGAAGGCATCCTGCTACGCATGCGTCGGTTGGCGGTGTAGCGATTCACCATCGAGTCCATGGCGCCTGGCGAGATGCCGAAGAAGAGGCGAGGACGCCCCAACTTCTTGAAGTCGCGGAAGTCGCCATGCCAGTCGGGTTGCGGCACGATGGCTATCTTGTAGCCATGCGCTCCAGGTTCTGCCTATCACGGCAGGACCAAAGGCGGGATGGTCTATGTAGGCATCGCCCGAGAAGAGGATGATGTCTAGCTGGTCCCAGCCTCTCAGTTCGCACTCCTTCTTGGTCGTGGGGAGAAAGTCTGTTAACTTATAATCCATTAAAAAACTTATTTAGTCATTAACTGCGTCTGGCTCTGCATCTGCTGCTGCCTCTGCGCCACGCTTTTCCTTCCAGTCTACGTAGAGCAATACGAGGTTGTGGAGCCCCAAGGCCTTCATGTTCTGATTGTAGATCACGTCGAGGCAGAGGTCGAGCAAGTCCTTGTCCTTGATGTCTGAACTCTCCAGGAGGGAGCGAACATTGAGTTTCAATTTGTCGAGCACTTCCTCGTCGATGATGCCATTGCTGTCTACGAGGTTGCGGAGCAACTGATACTTGTCGATAGTCTCGAGATGCTGGTCGCTCACTTCGATGGAGCGTGTGCCAGACGGGTTTGCTTGAATCTTATACATAGTCTTAATATTTAGTTTATAATTTATTCCGTGAGAAATTTCAGGATGCCTAGCATGATGCTATTGCGAGTCTTCTCGTCCACGATGCATTCCAGCGGGAATCCCATCACAAAGCTGCGCTGGCTGTTGTCCTTATATGCTACTGCAGCACTTGTACCTGTGGTGTAACGCATCGCCGTAAACGCATCATTCATAGATGGTTGCAGTATCTCGGGATGAGTGGCAGCGTAGTGCTTGTCGTTGAGCTCGTTGTAGTAGCTGAAGAGCAGTCCCAAGCCCGATACGCTAGCCGCTGTGGTCACGATGCTGTCTCGCTGGGTGACGGTGGAATCCTCTTGGTTCATCTCTTCGATGATGAAGCGAGTGCCGTTGGCTCATAGTTCACCTTGAGCGTGTTGCCCAGAAAGGCTTGCTCTTGCTCGGTCTGCATGTCGCTGCCCGTGTAAGAACCGCTCACCAGCAGTCTTCCGCCACCTGCCATATAGCCCTTGATGCGATTTTGCAGGGTGGGGGTAAACGACTTGTAGTACTCGTGGGTGTAGCCATCGTGGCGCTCCAATCCATTGATCAGGTCTACGGCTTGATAGTTTTCCATCCTTACCTTGCCTTCGTTGATGGCCTGGCTGGAGCAGCTGGCTATGTTGTATTTGTAGCCCGAGGCTATGCTGCGGGCATGGTTCACCACATTGCCGAAGTCATTGCCAGCCACAAACTTGCCTACCATCTCATTGCCGCAATATCCCAAGCCTCGGCTCGTCTCATTGCCCATCTTCGAGCGGTCGAATACTCGCTGCTTGCCACTCCATCCGGCTGTGAGACCATAGCTTACGCCTGGGTCTTGGCCGAAGTCGAAGCCCTGTATAGAGTCGTTGTCTACCACCTGTGGGGAGCAAGTCGATGGAAGTTGTTGACTATCAGAATGCTCTTGGTGGCGGCTGGGTCGTAGAGGGCGCAGAGCGTCTCCGAGGCGAAACTTTCGCCACCCTGGTTCAGTGCTGCTACCTTGAAGCTATACAGTTTGCCTGGCTCCATCTGGAGCTGGTACTCATGAGTCTTCACGATGGTGCCATTGTCAAATCCGCCTCTTCCTTCCGCCTTGTAAACGATGTAAGAGGTGGCTCTGGCTAATGGCTCCAACTTGTCTTGTTGTGGCATCCACTTGAGGTGAGCCATTCCGCCCTCTATCTCCACGCTGAAGTCTTGTGGCGGTAGCGGCTGCACTACGTAGCGTGCCCCATGATTGCTGCTCATATAGCGCAAGATGGTCTTGTAGATGGAGCGGGCTATCTGGAATTTGCCCATTGGGTCTTGGGCGATGCGCATATCGGGAAAACTCTGATGGGAGAGCATCTCGATGATGGCTGATGGCACCTCGGCAGACGGGTCTCTGAGTAGTTGCGGTCCCATAGGTATCGCTTGCCAAAGTCGCCATATAGGGCGGTCATGTCTTGCACCAGGTTATTGCGCAAGGCACGGGCAAAATCCTTGGATGCCATGCGGGAGATGCCGCTATTGAGCATGCCGTCGTTGAAGTCGGTGGTGCAGATAGAGAGGGCTCCCCATGTGGTCTTGCCATCCTTGTTGTAGCCTGCGTCGCTGTGCAGGGCTAGGGATAGCTCGATGGGTACGTGCTTGCCGTCCAGGGCTGGCATGAAGACGCTGCCTCCGCCCAGCCAATTGGTCATCAGCGAACGGGTGTTGATGTCGTCGGCATAGTCGTTCTTGCCTTGTCTGCCACCATATACTTGATAGGGTGCACCTGCCCACTGGGCGTAATATCTTGCTCCTTCCAGGCAGCGGGGCAGTCCGCTAGGATATCCGCCTCGCTCTATGTTGCCCATTCCACCACCAAAGCGCACGGCATCGGTAGTAACGATGCCCTTGCTGGAGGCATGGTTGGTACACACCACTCGGTTGAACTCATTGCAGCCACGGTCAAAGTCGAAGGTGCCCAGGTATACCCAGGTGCCTCCGCCCATCTTCTGATTTACCGTAAACTCGGTGGCCTCGCCCTTGTGGTAAACGATGTATTTGGCATCGCTCACGCTCTTGGGCAGCGATTGGTAACTGACGTATACGGCATACTTTCCCTCCTCAGGGAACTTAGGCTGATAGCTCACCTCGCTATATTTCTTGCGCTTCGTGGCCTTCGCCTGTCTCACAGTGCCCATGCGGAATGGGTTTTCGCCATCGCTGTAGAGGGCACGGTTGGCGGCAAAGCCACCGAGTCGCAACTCTTCCATTTCTTGCCATTCTCTATCTCTCGGTAGAAGACAGACTTGATGGCATCGTCATTGTCTATGATCACCTCGTGCGTTTGCCAGTCGCGCTCACGGGGTGTGAAGACGATGGCTCCCGCATTCTGGAGCATCGGTATGAGGTAAGGCACCACGATGGTCTGCGTAAAGAGATCTTCGGTGGTGCAGAATAGGTTGGGGCGCTGCCATTTCCAGCGGTGCTGGTCGTTGGCATAGTATCTGCCATGCGATGCCCATAGTGAGAGATGTCGGTTTTGCAGACCCGCAGTGATGAAGTAGGGGCGTGAAGCATTAAACACCCACGGGTCGCCATCATATTCGATGCCTTCCCATGCGTGGCTATTGCCTCGTCGTAAGCTGGAGCCGAAGCTGATTCTTGGTTGAATGGAAGCTGGAATCGATGCTTGTACTGAAGCTTGAGCCGATAGCAACAAACTGCTTATCAGATAAAACCTTATGCTCTTTTTATGTTTCACTATTCTTTCTCTAGTTACTTATACTCTATTTGAGTTACTTATTTTCTTTCTGAGTTACTTATTCGATATTTCCTACCGTAAACTTCTCCGGCTTTTTGCCTTTGAAGTCCTTGAAGTAAAGCTTGATTTCTCGCATATCCTTCTCCACATCGCCCGAAGGCTCGATGACCTTGGTACACTGGATGAGTTTCTTCTCATAGTCCAGGGCATAGAGATGGATAGGGATGCCAGCCTTGAGGGCTATAAAATAAAAGCCCTTCTTCCAGTCGGGGTTGAGCGAGCGTGTGCCCTCGGGCGTAATGCAGAGCCCGAAGGTATCGCGCTTCTGCGCCTCGGCAGCCAGGTTGTCGGTCATGCTGGTGTGCTTGCTGCGCCATACAGGTATGCCGCCCATCTTGCGGAAGATAGGCCCCAGCGGCCAGAAAAACCATTCCTTCTTCATGAGGAAGTTGCACTTCATGCCCTCGGCATGCTCAAAGAGCTGCCCCAAGAAGAGGTCCCAGTTGCTGGTATGCGGAGCTAGGCAGATGATATACTTCTTGGGGAGGTCAAAGGTAACCTCCTTTTTCCACCCAAGTGCTTGTACAGCATCCACTGACAAAAGTTTCGTATCATTACTATATATATAATAAGGTGTAAATGTTACTAATCTCTATTATAAAGAAGTAAATACTCCAGCTCTTGTCTTTATCCCAAATTAGAAATCTGGTCCACTACTTCGCTCACCTGCTTATTGAAGTCCACGATGAGATCCTTGTAGTAAGTGCTCGCCTTCACGCCTGGCTCTGGATGAGATACTCGACTGATGAAGTCGTTATTGATCATCACGATGGATGAGAGAATGCCATCCACGTCCTCCTGGGTAGGAGTGCCATTATACAAAGATGCTGCTACAGTCTCAGCGAAGAGCTCGCTTGTGATGTAGTTGATAGTGCGCTTTAAATCTCTTTTGTTAGCCATATTTTTTATCTTTTAGTTAATAATTGATTCGAATTAATGTTCAAAGATAATCATTTTCTCTGTAAATCCATTATATTTTCAGAAAAAATCTTCTAATTAACGCATTTTTTAGCATTTTTCTTTCCGTATTTCAGAGAAAAACACTAAATTTGCAGTGTTTTTGAAGTTTCAACTAATAAAAATATAAAAAGTAATTATGGAAAAAAGTGCATTGCAGATTGCAAGAGCTGCTTATCAGCCAAAGTTGCCAAAGGCACTTCAGGGTCCAGTAAAGGCCGTTGAGGGTGCAGCAACACAGTCAGTAGGTAATCAGGAAGAAATCAAGGCTCTCTTCCCAAACACATACGGTATGCCTGTCATCACATTCGAGGCTGGCGAGGCTAAGGAGCTTCCTGCTTTCAATGTTGGTGTTATCCTCTCTGGTGGTCAGGCTCCTGGCGGTCACAACGTCATCTCTGGTCTCTTCGACGGTGTTAAGTCTCTTAACCCAGCTAACAAGCTTTATGGTTTCATCCTCGGTCCTGGCGGTCTTGTAGATCACAACTACATGGAGATCACTTCTGAGATCATGGACGAGTATCGTAACACTGGTGGTTTTGATATCATTGGTTCTGGCCGTACCAAGCTTGAGAAGGAAGATCAGTTTGAGAAGGGTATCGAGATTCTCCGTGAGCTCGGCATCAAGCACTCGTTATCATCGGTGGTGATGACTCTAACACCAACGCTTGCGTGCTCGCTGAGTACTACGCTGCCAAGAAGTATGGCGTACAGGTAATCGGTTGCCCTAAGACTATCGACGGCGACTTGAAGAACGAGCAGATCGAGACTTCTTTCGGTTTCGATACAGCTTGTAAGACATACTCTGAGCTCATCGGTAACATCGAGCGCGACTGTAACTCTGCACGTAAGTACTGGCACTTCATCAAGTTGATGGGTCGTTCAGCATCTCACATCGCTCTTGAGTGCGCTCTCCAGACTCAGCCTAACATCTGCTTGATCTCTGAGGAGGTAGAGGCTAAGGAAATGTCACTCGATGACGTAGTAACATACATCGCTACAGCTGTAGCTAACCGTGCAGCTGAGGGTCACAACTTCGGTACTGTCCTCATCCAGAGGGCTTGATCGAGTTCATCCCAGCTATCAAGAAGCTTATCGCTGAGCTCAATGAGGTTCTTACTGACCCAGCTACAGGCGAGAGCCGTGAGTTTGCTTCAGCTGAGGAGCAGATTGCATTCGTTAAGGGTGCCATCGCTAAGGAGAACCTCGCTGTATTGGAGTCTTTGCCAGCAGACGTAGCTCGTCAGCTCTGCCTCGACCGTGACCCACACGGAAACGTACAGGTATCTCTCATCGAGACTGAGAAGTTGCTCTCTCGCATGGTAGCTACTAAGCTCGCTGAGTGGAAGAAGGAAGGCAAGTTCGTGGGCAAGTTCTCTGCACAGCACCACTTCTTCGGTTACGAGGGACGTTGCGCAGCTCCATCTAACTACGATGCTGACTACTGCTACTCACTCGGTTACAACGCATCTCGCCTCATCGCTAATGGCAAGACTGGTTATATGTCAATCATCAAGAACACTACAGCTCCTGCAGCTGAGTGGATCGCTGGTGGTGTGCCTATCACTATGATGATGAACATCGAGCGTCGTAACGGTGCTAACAAGCCAGTTATCCGCAAGGCTCTCGTAGAGCTCGACGGTGCTCCATTCAAGTACTTCGCTTCTAAGCGTGAGCAGTGGGCTAAGGAGACAGCTTATGTTTATCCAGGTCCTATCCAGTACTGGGGTCCTTCTGAGGTTTGCGACCAGACCACTAAGACTCTCCAGTTGGAGCAGGCTAAGTAATTAAGCAATCAGTTTTAATGTTAACGTTGTCTAGGATTCCTCCTAGGCAACGATATGAGAGAGGTGGGTTTGAGGCACCGTAAGGTGCTGACTGCCTCTCTCTTTTTATATATATGATAGCAAGATAAAATATATGGCAAACAAGCAAGCGACCTATAATAAGCGTGGCTCGACCAAGAGGGCTTCTACCTCTAGGCGCACCTCGGCGAGGCGTGGCTCCCGCAATCGGAGGCTAAGCGTTCGTCTGGGCTTTGGGGGCGTTATCCCCGTTGGGCTTGGTGGATAGGTGGCATTGCTGTGGTTACGGTATATGTATTCTTGTTTTATCATTTCTTCGTAGGTCCTACGGGCTTCCGCTGGCGTGCTCTCTATGGCGATGCCGAATATCCTGAGGGATATGAGATTCATGGCATCGACATCTCTCACTATCAGGAGAAGATAGACTGGGAGCAACTCAAGAACGCCATGATCAAGGGCTGCCCCGTGCGCTTTGTCATCATCAAGAGTACTGAGGGATCAAGCCGACTGGATGAGAATTTCCGTGAGAACTTCAATCAGGCACGCGACTATGGATTCATCCGAGGCGTGTATCACTTCTGGAGCAACAAGTCGTCGGCTCGTGACCAAGCTTACTATTTCTTGGAGCAAGTGCATCTTACGGATGCGACCTTCCGCCCGTTCTGGATATAGAGCATAAGCCTGCCGATAGGGATGTGGAGGATTTTCAGCGCGATGTGCTCACGTGGTTGCATATCGTGGAGGATAGGTATCATGTGAAACCTATCATCTATACTTATTATAAGTTTAAGGAGCAGTATCTCAGTGCCCCCGTATTTGATGATTATCCTTACTGGATAGCCCACTACTATGTGGACAAGGTGCAGTATAAGGGCAAGTGGAAATTCTGGCAGCATACGGATGCGGGCAAGTTGCCAGGCATCAAGGGTTATGTGGATTTTAATATCTATAACGGCAGTTATTACGACCTGAAGCAACTCTGCATCGGCAGCAATAACAATGAGAAGAAATTTGAAGAGGATGAATGATAGTTAGGAGTTGGGAGTTAGGAGTTAGGAGTTGGGAGTTAGGAGTTGGGAGCGTACGTTATTATTCCGTAAGGCAACTCCTAACTCCTAACTCCTAACTCCTAACTTTTAAAACCAAGCACGTCCAATTATTGTCGGTGTGGCGTGCCGTCTCGTGCAGTCCCAGTTCGTTGGCTTTCTCCAAGAGTACTGGAACATCTTCCTCGTAGAATCCGCTGAGGATGAGCGTGGCGTCGGTATTCATCACACTGCGGAAGAGACGCATATCATCGAGCAGGATGTTGCGGTTGATGTTGGCCATCACCACGTCGAATACACCGCTGATGTGATTGAGCACGCTGCTATTTCCAAAGAGCACTTCCATATTGTCTACACCATTGAGCAAGGCATTGTGCTTGGCATTCTCCACGCTCCATTCATCGATGTCATATCCACTACTTCCTTGGCACCTAGCTTGGAGCAGTAAGCCCCAGAATGCCTGTTCCCGTGCCACAATCCAGCACTCGCTTAGTCTTGATAGGCATCTGAAGGAGCTGGGAGATAATCATGCGAGTGGTCTCGTGATTGCCCGTTCCGAAGGCTAGCTTTGCTCTATGCCTATCTCGATGATGTCGGGACGGTTGGAGGTGTCGGGATAGAGCTCAGGATGCTTGGCATCGTAAATCACCACTTGGTCGGCTACGTAGATGGGCTCAAATCCTTGCTCTTCCCATTCTTGGTTCCAGTCCTTGTCTTCCGCATCCTGGATGGAGTAGGTGATGTGGGCGTCGGAGATGGGGAAGTCGGCTATGTAGGCATCGAGTGCCTCACGGTCGAAGAGCTCCTTCTGCACGTATGCGTCCATGCCCTGTTCTGTTTCTTCGAAAGTTTCAAATCCTGCTTGTGCCGCACCATCGGCAAGCAGGTCGCGAGAAGCCTCCAGTAAGTCGGCTTCTGCCTCAATATTGAATGTTGCTACTAAATATTTCATTTAAAAAAGTTTGATTACACTTAAAATTTTCTGCAAAATTATAAAAAATAGGGGAAATCCTACCATTATTTAGGGTTTTTCTGTAATTTTGCAGTTAGAAATGCAATAATTTTGCATCTAGATTATTATATACATAGGAAATAATCAAAAAAATGGAGCTTTAGCTCCGTCTGGATAAGTAAATAAAAAAAAGAGAAAGAATATATGAAAAAGATGTATCTTCTGGCAGTCCTTATAGCAGCTGCTATGCCATTGTCATCAATGCTCAGGACGATGACCTCTACTTCAATCCGAAGAAAGAGGCCAAGGAGCAGGCAGAGAAACGCGCGGCGATGCAAAAGGCTTATGAGCTGCAGCGAGCACGCAGGGATAGTATCTACGCTCTGTATTGGAGTGGTAGCAATAGAAATGTGGATGAGTATAATCGTGGTGGTCGTCTGTTTAGCCATTATGAGAAGGTTGGCACCGACTCGCTGGGCAATGACATCATCCAGTTTCATGTGGGCAAGGGCTTAGCCCCTGATAGCATCTATGATGATGCTTACTTCGCACAGAAGTATGCCGACCAGGACGAGGACTTCGCTCGCACGCGTGATATGAGCCGCTGGGATGGTTACTATGATCCATGGTTCTACGATTATTATGGCTATGGTCCTTATTATTGGCGCAGCGTATGTGGGGCTGGCGTAATCCTTGGCGCTATGGATACTATGCAGGCTGGTACGATCCTTGGTTCGACCCATGGTATGATCCTTGGTATTATGGCTATGCAGGCTGGTATGGTGGCTGGTACGATCCTTGGTATTGGGGTGGATATTATAACCCTTGGTACTGGGGCGGTCCGATGATTGGCCATGTGAGCTATGGTGGATTTGCTGGCAATAAGCGATACAATAACCCTGGACAGATAGATGGTTCTAACCATCGCTACAACGGGGTGGCTGGCAATAACTCCAACACCTATTCTCGTCGCAGCAACTCTAACATGAGTTTTGGTCAGCGTCGTGACAATGGCAACTTCAATAACAGCAATAACTCCTCTTGGGGCACCCGCAGCAACTCAGGCATTAGCAATGGCGGTAGCTTTGGTGGCGGAAGCTTTGGCGGCGCTCGCTCTGGTGGCGGTAGCTTCGGAGGCGGTGGTGGTCGCTCAGGTGGCGGCAGTTTCGGTGGTCGCAGATAATGTGTAACTTCTTTAATTAAGATTGAAATTATGAACAATTTAAAACATATCCTCTTTGCCAGTGTGTTCTTGGCTAGCGTGAGCGCCACTGCGCAAGAAACATATCAAGATACTAAGTTGGCTGTTCCCCAGCTCACGGGTACAGCCCGCTATGTAGGTATGGGTGGAGCATGGAGGCTCTGGGTGCTGATATTTCTACCATCAGCAGCAACCCTGCCGGTATCGGTCTTTTCCGTAAGAGCCAGGTGAGCATCTCGGCAGGTGTCATCGCCCAGGGTGATGCTCAGAACAGTGTCAGCTATGGTCTTACTACGATAGATATCAATGGCAAGAAGAGTCATCCTACCTTTGATCAGGCAGGCTTCGTATGGAGCCCTAAGATGAAGGGAAATAGTTGGATGAACCTTGCGTTCAATTATCATAAGAGTGCCGACTTCGGTCAGATTCTCACGGCTGCCAATCGCTCAGCAAGGCTTCGCAGAACAAACTAACTGCTGCCAAGCATGCTGAAGGAAAGGACGGATGGAGTGGTGTGGATGCCAACTATGGTGGATATAATGACAACCAGAATAAGTATCAGCCAGGCTTGCTCACCGTAACTACAGATGGTGCCTTGGCTTATGCTGAGGCGAATCAGTATCTCTACGGACAGTATCAGCATGGATATATCGGAACTTATGATTTCAATGTCAGTGGTTCGATCAATAATCAGGTTTGGCTCGGTTTGACCGTGGGCTTGCACGATGTTCATTACAATAGCAATTCTTACTATGCAGAGGACCTCGTGGATGGAAATGCGGTCGACTCATACGAGCAACTCAAGATTACGGGTACGGGATTCGACGTGAAGGCGGGTGTTATCTTCCGTCCAGTGAAGGATTCTCCTTTCCGTATCGGTGCTTACTTCAATAGCCCTATCTTCTATGACCTCACGCTCCATGGCGACAATGATATTCGTATCTCTGGCAACAATGCCCCTGCCACTTATACCGAGGCTGATGGAACACAAGCTCCTTGCTATACTATCGGTCGGAAGGGACAGAGCATCGATTATGATTTCCGTCTGAATACACCTTGGAAGGTGGGCGCCAGCTTGGGTCATACCATTGGCAACTTCCTGGCTCTCGGTGCCACATACGAGTATGCTTGGTTCAGCCACATGGACAATCGCGTGAAGAATAGTGGCTACTATGACTATTGGACAGATAGCTATTATGAGTCTAGTAGCAGCATGAAGCTATGAATGCTGATACACGTGCCAACCTCAAGGGCGTGAGCACCCTGAAGCTTGGCGCTGAGTGGAAGCCAGTGGATATGCTCTCTATTCGTTTGGGATATAACTATGTATCTCCTATGTTCAAGGATGGAGCTTATCGCGATGCGACCATCGGTAGCAATGGCGTTTACGCTTCTACCTCTACCGACTATACCAACTGGAAGGCAACTAATCGCTTTACCTGTGGTGTGGGTTTCAATTATCAGAATCTCACCATTGATGTAGCTTATCAGTACTCTGCTCAGAAGGGCGACTTCTATCCATTTATGCGCTATGTCAATGAGAAAAATCCTGATTTAAGCAATGTGGCTCAGTCTACTCAGGTGAAGAACAATCGCCACCAGTTGATAATGACTGTGGGTTATAAGTTTTAAATAATGCAAAAAAATAGGCTGTTTGAGCATCATTCCTAAAAAAAGTAGGAGAAATATTTGGTGAAGTCAAATAAAAAGTTCTACCTTTGCATTAGAAGTTAACGAGAAGTGATTCTAGTTGCTCCAAGATTAATAGATTGTTAGTATTAACTATCCGTTAAGGATAGTTGCTTCGGAAAAAATATTAGTTTTTTTAGTGGTTAATTTAGTTTTAGTAAGTATGTGATAGGATCTGTTGTGAAACAGGTCCTATTTTTTTGTCGTGAAACTTTGAGTTTCATCCCGATGAAAACTTCAAGTTTCACGGCATAAAACAATATAAAAACGTCGCGATGGGGGGATAATAAAAAAGCGTCTCCAAATGATTGGAAACGCTGATTTTTTTTGTACACCCTTAGGGAATCGAACCCTAGACCCACTGATTAAGAGTCAGTTGCTCTACCAACTGAGCTAAGGGTGCAACTTAATGTGCTTAGCACAAGCTTGCATCAATCTTAAGTGACTCCGCAAGGATTCAAACCTTGAACCTCTTGATCCGTAGTCAAGTGCTCTATTCAGTTGAGCTACGGAGCCAATTCTTATCTTTTGTACACCCTTAGGGATTCGAACCCTAGACCCCACTGATTAAGAGTCAGTTGCTCCTACCAACTGAGCTAAGGGTGCAACAATTAAAAGCCTACATTTCTGATTGCGAGTGCAAAGG
>ENA-OQEB01000679-OQEB01000679.1-human-gut-metagenome-genome-assembly--contig:-NODE-679-length-13763-cov-2.176225_pt1 | contig 13763 bp, 21 predicted proteins | sample MGYA00242787_ERZ504619 | MGnify/ENA primary metagenome ERZ504619 (study PRJEB26092, sample SAMD00036317) | human gut metagenome | host: Homo sapiens | study: EMG produced TPA metagenomics assembly of... | reverse complement strand
AAATGATATTGCCGTGGCCCAGCGGCTGGGGGATCACCGCTACCACCCTTGAGGGCATCCTGACCGTCAAGGGACAGGGCCGCCGCTGATATGGCGTCCCTGTTTGAAGCCTACATCACGAACCTGGGAAAATACAACGAGGGCGAACTGGTCGGTGAAACCTTGAAATTCCCTACTACCACGGAGGAGGTGCAGGGACTTCTGAAACGCATCGGTGTGGACGGGGTGCGGTACGAGGAATTTTTCATCACCAGCTTTGACGGTGATGTGCTGGGGCTTTATGACTATCTCACGGAATATGAAAACCTGGACGAGCTCAACCATCTGGCCTGCCTGCTCTCCGAGCTGGATCAAGGCGACTTGGAGAAGTTTGAGGCGGTCATTGACAGCGGCGAACATACTTCCAGCGTGGCTGACCTCATCAATCTGGCGCAAAACCTGGATTGCTACGAGTTTTATCCCGGCGTGGAGGACGATGAAACCCTGGGCCGCATTTATGTGGAGGATATGGAGGCCATTGACATTCCCGATCACCTGCTCCCTTACTTCGACTATGAAGCATACGGGCGGGACGTGCGGATCAACGAGGACGGCCACTTTGCCCCCGGCGGCTATGTGCTGAACAACGGCGGCAAATTCATCGAGCACTACCACGGGATTGAGGACATCCCCGCCGAGCACAAGGTTTTCGCTTTCCCGCAGCTCTCAGTGCGGGAGCAGATGGCGGCCTACAAAGAAATTATTGACGGCTCCTCCCTGGAGGGCTATCGGAAGATTGCCAAAAAGGAGCATGAGGAGCGATAGCGGCACTTCTGGACACTTTGTCCAGAGGTGCTTTTTTCACGGAAAGGAGGGATACGGCTGATTGATGAGGACGTTTCCAGACGTACCATAGCAGTTTCCATCAAGGCAACAAAGCTCACGGGCCGGGTGCTGGCCCAGGCGTGTCTGGCGGTGGGCCGGAAAATCAAGAAAGCGCACCGGGCCCGCCAGACGCCCCACGGCAAACAGACGGTGCGCCAGCTCATGGGCCACGGGGCCGCTACGAACAGCATCGAGGTGGAGTCCCCAAAGGACTTTGACCGGGTGGCCCGGAAATGGAATGTGGACTATGCCTTTTATAAGACCGGGCCGGACAAGTACCTGCTGTTTTTCAAAAGCGGGCAGGCTGATGCCATCACCGCTTGTTTTTCGGAATACTCCCGGCGCGTGATGAAGCGTTCCAAGTCCCGGCGCGTCCCGATCCGGGAACAGCTCAAACGGGCCGCCGCTGAACTGGCCCGCCAGCCGTCCCACAAGAAAGAACGTGCAAGGGAGGCGGTGCATGAGGACAGATAGCGTTAAGAAATATGTGATACCCAACATCCCGTACCTGTTTATTCTGTGGGCCTGCCTAAAGCTGGGGACGGCCTACCGCCTGGCTCCCGGAGCGGACTTTGCTCACAAGCTGATGGGCCTGGGCCAGAGCATCGGCCCGGCCTTTGCCGACTTTGCGCCGGGGCTCCATCCCCTTGACTGGCTCATCGGCATCGTGGGCGCGGTGGGCTTTCGCCTGCTGATCTATATGAAAAGCAAGAAGCAAAGAAATTCCGGCGGGATGAAGAGTATGGATCGGCCGCTGGGGCACCGAAAAAGACATCAAGCCCTTTGTCGATCCAAAGTTTGAGAACAACGTCATTTTGACAAAGACGGAGTTTCTCACTATGAACACCCGGCCCAAAAATCCGGCCAACGCCCGCAACCTCAACGCCTGCATCATCGGCTCGTCCGGGTCGGGCAAAACCCGCTTCTGGCTCACGCCCCAGCTACTCCAGGCGCACAGCTCCTATGTGTGCGTCGATCCAAAAGGCGGGGTGCTCTCTCAGGTGGGTACTTTCCTGCAACGCCGGGGATATAAGGTCAAAGTGTTCAACAGCATAGATTTTTCAAAATCCATGCACTACAATCCCTTGTCCTATATCCACAATGAGGCGGACATCCTAAAATTCGTGGACACCCTCATAGCAAACACAAAGGGCGAGGGCAAGGAGGGCGATCCGTTTTGGACAAAGGCAGAAACGCTCCTTTATTGTGCGTTGATTGCCTATATCATCTTTGAAGCCCCTGCCGAGGATCGGAACATCAATACCCTGGTGGACATGATTTCCGGCATGGACGTGAAAGAGGATGACGAGTCCTATATGAACGCGGTGGACTATATGTTCAAGGGCCTGGAAAAGCGCAAGCCGGATTGTTTCGCGGTGAAGCAGTACAAAAAGTACAAACTGGCCAGCGGCAAGACCGCAAAATCAATCCTTATTTCCTGCGGTTCCCGGCTGGCCCCCTTTGACATCCCCCAGCTCCGGGAGATTATGAGCTATGACGAGCTGGAGCTTGACCGCATCGGGGATCGGAAAACGGCGGTTTTCTTCACGATTTCCGATACAACCCCGACTTATAACTTCATTGTGGCCCTGGCCTTTTCGCAGATGTTCAATCTTCTGTGTGAACGGGCGGACAATGTTCACGGGGGCCGCCTGCCCCATCATGTGCGGGTGCTGTGGGACGAGGCTGCCAACACGGGGCAGGTGCCCTCGCTGGAGAAACTTGTCGCCGTTATTCGTTCCCGCGAGGTAAGTCTGTGCCTGTTCTACCAGCAGTACGCGCAGTGCAAGGCCATTTACAAAGATAACGCGGAAACGATTCTGGGAAACATGGACAGCGTGATCTTCCTGGGTGGCCGGGAGAGCTCCACCATCAAGGAAATATCGGAAAACTGGCTGGGAAAGGCCACGATCTCCATGCAGACCGAGGGCCGCTCCCGTGGACAGTCGGAAAGCTACAACCAGAACACCCAGCGGCTGGGCCGGGAACTGATGACACCCAGCGAGCTGGCTACCATGCCGGGCGACAAGTGCATTTTGCAGTTGCGGGGCCTGCCCCCGTTCTTTTCGTCCAAATATGATTTGAAACAGCACCCAAATTACAAGTACACGGCTGAGGCCGATAAAAAGAAGAACGCCTTTGACCTGGATAAGCTCATCAACCGCCGCAGGCGGCCTGGGCTTAACGAGGCTTGTGAGGTGTACGAGGTAGACGTATCCGAAGCGGGGCCCGTAAGCGAGGACGAGGACATCCTCAACTACGACGACGTGGACGATCCGGATGCCTATGTATAAATCACTTCTGGACAAAGTGTCCAGAGGTCGCAACCTGCCGCCCAAACGGGCGGCTTTTTTCATGGCCGGGACAATCCCGGAGAAATGGAGGATATATGGAATTTTTCGCTTCTGCTATCACGACTTTGCAGACTTTGGTTGTTGCGCTGGGCGCTGGCCTGGGCGTGTGGGGCGTTGTCAATCTGCTGGAGGGCTACGGCTCGGACAACCCTGCTCCAAAAGCCAGGGTATGAAGCAGCTCATGGCGGGCGGCGGCATCATCCTGCTGGGCACCACCCTGATCCCTCTGCTGAGCGGCTTGTTCTAAGGTAACGGCCTATGGATTTTCTCACCGACTGGCTCACGGACTGGCTCAAAGAGCTGTTGATTGGCGGGATCATGGGGAACCTGGAGGGGCTCTTTGATTACGTCAATACCCAAGTCGGAGAGATCGCGGTACAGGTGGGGACTACCCCGGCGGCGTGGAACGCCGGGGTATTTTCCCTCATCCGCCAGCTTTCCGAAACGGTGATTTTGCCGATTGCCGGGCTGGTACTGACCTTTGTTGCCACCTATGAGCTCATTCAGATGCTTTTGGAAAAAAACAATATGCACGAGTTTGACGTGGCGAATATCTACAAGTGGATGTTCAAAACGGCTTGTGCCATCTTCATTCTCTCGAATACCTTTGATATTGTGATGGCCGTCTTTGACGTGTCACAGACGGTGATTGCCCAGGCCGGAGGGCTCATCCAGGGCTCCACGGACATCACGCCGGATATGATCACGGAGCTGGAAACCACCCTGGAGGGGATGGACTTAGGGCCGCTTCTCGGCTTGTGGCTCCAGTCCTCTATTATCGGCGTAACCATGTGGGCGCTGGGCATCGTCATTTTCGTTCTGGTCTATGGGAGGATGCTGGAGATATATTTGCTCACCAGTTTGGCCCCGATCCCTATGGCGACAATCTCCCATCGGGAGGTGGGACAGATGGGGCAGAACTATCTGCGCTCCCTCTTTGCCGTGGGCTTCCAGGGGATTCTCATTCTGGTGTGTGTTGCAATCTATGCGGTGCTGATCCAGGGAATTGCCACGGGCGGAGATCCCATCGGGGCAATCTGGGGCACCGTGGGCTATACGGTTTTGCTCTGCTTCATGCTGTTCAAAACCGGGACGATAGCGCGCAGCATCTTTAGCGCGCACTAAGAAAGGGGTGTTATATCGGACAGTATTCTGTGATCTACGCCGATCCCCCCTGGCGGTATTCTGCAAAGAATGTTCAGGGGGCGGCGGAAAAGCATTACCCCACAATGGGGATTGACGAGTTATGCACGCTCCCGGTGTCGGATCTGGCGGCCCCGGACAGCGTGCTTTTTTTGTGGGCTACGTTCCCACAGCTCCCGGAAGCTCTGCGGCTGATCAAGGCGTGGGGCTTCACTTACAAGAGCGTTGCTTTCGTCTGGCTAAAGAAAAACCGCAAGTCCGAGGGCTGGTTCTATGGCCTGGGCTTTTGGACGAGGGGCAACGCGGAGGTTTGCCTGCTGGCGACACGGGGACACCCGAAACGGCAGGCGGCAAACGTCCATCAATTCATTATTGCCCCGATCCAGGAGCACAGCCGAAAGCCGGACGAGGCCCGTGATAAGATCGTGGCCCTCATGGGCGATGTGCCCAGGGTGGAGCTGTTCGCCCGGCAGTCCCCGCCCGGCTGGGATGTGTGGGGGAACGAGGTGGAAAGCACCGTCCCGGACTTCTGGACAAAGTGTCCAGAGGTGGGCGCGAAAGGAGGTTGATCCATGCCCTATGTGAATGTTCCCAACGACTTATCCAAAATCAAGACCAAACTGGCCTTTAACCTGACGAAACGCCAGCTTGTGTGCTTCGGGATCGCAGCGGCGGTGGGCATCCCGTCCTATCTGCTGGCCCGGAGCGCCATCGGCAACACCGGGGCCATGTTCCTGATGATGGCGGTGGCGCTCCCGGCGTTCCTGCTGGCGATGTATGAAAAAGACGGGCTTCCCTTTGAAAAGGTGGTGCGGAACGTCCTGCGGGCTAAGTTCCTGCGGCCTGGGGTGAGGCCCTACCAGACGGAAAATATCTATGCCCCGTTTACCCAACGGGGCGCTGTGAGAAAGGAGGATGCGATTGCAAAAAGCAAACAGCCCAAAGCGCGGCCCCGGAAAGGCCGCTAACCGGAAAGCTGTTTTGTCCGCCCAGCAGACCATCCCTTATCTGGTGATGCACCCGGACGGCGTGTGCCAGCTCCCCGGCGGGCTCTACACAAAGACGGTGGAATATGAGGACATCAACTACTCTGTGGCAAGCACCGAGGATCAGACGGCGATTTTTGGCGGGTGGAGCTCGTTCCTCAACTACTTCGACAGCTCCCTGCCGTTCCAGCTCTCCTTTATCAACCGCCGCTCCCGTTCCCGGAGCCGTTACAAGGTAAACATTCCCCCGGCCCAGGATGACTTTGACAGCATCCGGGCGGAGTTCACGGGGATGCTGAAAAACCAGATTGCCAAAAGCAACAACGGCATCGAGCGGTCAAAATATATCACCTTTGGCCTGCCCGCCGAGGGGATCGCTGAGGCCCGCCCCCGCCTGGAACGGGTGGAGGCCGATGTGACAGGCAACCTCAAACGGCTGGGCGTTCCCTCCGTCCCGATGGACGGGCAGGCGCGACTGGCTCTGCTCCACGGCCAAATGCACCCCGGCAACCGGGAGCCGTTCCGCTTCTCCTGGCAGGACATCCCCAAAACCGGGCTTGGCACAAAGGACTACATCGCGCCGGACAGCTTCGACTTCCGGCAGGCCCGGACGTTCCGCATCGGCCAATACTGGGGCGCGGCGTCCTACTTGCAGATTTTGGCGTCCGAGCTCTCTGACAAGCTCCTGGCGGAGATCCTGGAGCTGGATGCGGAAATGACCGTAACCATGCACATCCAGACGGTGGATCAGCTTAAAGCCATTAAGACCATCAAGGGCAAAATCTCCGACATCGGCAAAATGAAGGTGGAGGAACAGCGCAAGGCGGTGCGGGCCGGGTACGATCCCGACATTCTGCCCCCTGACCTGATCACGTTCAGCAAGGACGCGGCGGAGCTTCTGGCTGACCTGCAGTCCCGAAACGAGCGGATGTTCTTGCTCACGTTCACGGTGGTAAACCTTGCCCCCACCCGCCAGCGGCTGGAGAATGACGTGTTCACGGTGGGCGGTATCGCGCAGAAATACAACTGCGCTTTGAAGCGGCTGGACTGGCAACAGGAACAGGGCTTCGTGTCCTCGCTGGCCCTGGGCTATAACGAGGTGGAGATCCAGCGGGGCATGACTACCAGCTCCACGGCGATCTTCATTCCCTTTATGACCAGGGAGCTGCGGATGGCCGGGCCGTCCCTTTACTATGGCATGAACGCCCTTTCTCACAATGTCATCATGGCTGATCGCAAGAAACTGAAATCGGCCAACGGCTTGTATCTCGGTTCCACGGGCTCCGGCAAGAGCTTCGCCGCAAAACGCGAGATCATCAACGTATTTCTGGCTATCCCAAAAGACCGCATTATCATCGTCGATCCGATGGGGGAATATGCCCCGCTGGTGCGTAGGCTGGGCGGCCAGGTGGTGGAGATTGCGCCCGGCTCCCCCAACCATATCAACCCTATGGACATCCAGCTTGACCTGGACGATGACGAAAGCCCGCTTTCCATGAAAGCGGATTTTTTGTTGTCCCTGTGTGAGCTGGTGGTGGGCGGCAAGGACGGCTTGCAGCCCATCGAAAAAACCGTGATTGACCGCTGTGTGCGGCTCATTTACCGGGATATGGCCCTGGGGATCGGGGACGGCAAGCCGCCCTTGCTCCAGGACTTGTACGAGGAGCTTTTGAAGCAGCCGGAGCCGGAGGCCCGCCGTGTGGCAACCGCCCTGGAGCTCTACTGCACCGGCTCCCTTAACCTGTTCAACCACCAGACCAACGTAAAATTGACGGCGCATATTGTCTGCATCGTCCTCAAAGGGCTGGGAGAAAACCTCCGCAAGATCGCCATGCACGTTACCAACGACTTTGTAACTTCGGCAGTCAATGTGAATTTCCACAACGGCGTTTCTACCTGGTGCTACTTTGACGAGTTCCACATCCTGCTCCGGGACGCGCTCACCGCCAGCTACTTTGTGGCCGTGTGGAAGATGCTCCGCAAAAAGGGCTGCGTGCCTCAGCTTTAACGCAGAACGTCAAAGACCTTTTGGCCAGCCGGGAGATCGAGGCCATTCTGGACAACACCGACTTTATGATCCTGCTGTCCCAGGCCCAAAGTGACCGGGCGATTTTGGCGAAACAGCTCGGCATTTCCGAGCATCAGCTCTCCTATATCACCCATTCCAATTCCGGCGAAGGCCTGCTGTTCTATGGGGATGTGACCATCCCCTTTGTGGATCGGTTCCCCCGTGGGGAGATCTATAACCTGCTGACCACGCGCCCGGAGGACTTGAAGAATGAAGCGAAAACCGAATAAACCCGAACAAGAGCCCAGGGAGCGTCCCGGCTCCTGGGAGGAGCCGCCGATCCCGGCGGCGCTTCTTCCGGGGCCGCTGGGGGCGGCTCCCCAGGGCGGTGCCGGGACAGAGGCACTTCTGGACAAAGTGTCCACAAGTCAAAGTTCCGGCAGAAAAGCAAACAGGAACAGGCCGCCGCTTCCAAGCTCCGCATGGAAAAGCGCGGGGAAAAGCTGGAGGCGGCCAAAGACAAGCTGGCAAAACAGAAGCCCCCGAAAAAGCCGGGCCCCATCCGGCGGGTGGGCCGCGCCGCTGGCGGAACCGTTCACGGCTTTGTGCATGGGAAGATTTACGAAAACGAGCAGGAAAACGTGGGCATCGAGGGGGCCCACCGCTCCGAGCTGGTGGGCGAGGCCGCCCTGCGGCATGGCTCCCGGTTTGTGAAGCGGAAAGTCCGGGAACACCCGGCAAAGGCCGTCCAACGGGCCGAGTCCAAATATGTCAAGGCCACGGCGGACTATCACTTCCGCATGGCCGCCCAGGAACACCCGGAAATGTCCAGCAACCCGGTTTCCCGGATGTGGCGCAAACACCGCTTGAAAAAGCAGTACCAGAAGCGAGCGCGGGAGGCGGTCAAGACCGGGGCGGCAGGCGCGGCCAAAAAGACCGCCGCCGCCACGGAAAAGGCCGGGGCAAAGATGGTAGGTTTTGTGAAGCGGCATCCCGTGGGGGTGGTGCTGGCCCTGGCCTGTGTGCTCCTGCTCTTTATGATGCAGTCCTGTTCATCCTCCTGGTGACGCTTGGCAACGCCGGGGCGGGCGCGGTGGGTGCGACTACCTACATCCCAGGACGAGGAAATGCTGGCGGCGGAGGCGGCCTACTGCGGCATGGAGGCAGAGCTCCAGGACTACCTGGACAGCTATGAAAGCACCCACGACTATGACGAGTACCACTTCGACTTGGACAGCATTGAACACGATCCCTATGTGCTGATCTCTATCCTATCTGTGCTCCATGAGGGGGCATGGTCGCTGGATCAGGTGCAGGGGACGCTGGAAACCCTCTTTGACCGCCAGTACATTCTCACCGAGGATGTGGTGGTTGAGGTGCGCTATCGGACGGAAAGCCGGACGGACAGCGAGGGCAACTCCTACACGGTAGAGGTGCCCTACAATTACTACATCTGTTATGTGACGCTGGAAAACAAAAACCTGTCCCATCTGCCCCTGGAAATGATGAACGAGGAGCAAATGTCCCGGTACTCCCTCTATATGTCTACCCTGGGGAACCGGCCTGACCTGTTCCCGGAGTCGGCCTATGTGGGGAAATACGTTACCAACCCGCCCGCCGGATATGATGTGCCGGGGGAATATCTGGACGATGAAACCTTTGCGGCCATGCTCACCGAGGCGGAGAAATACCTGGGCTATCCCTATGTATGGGGCGGGAGCTCTCCGGCCACGTCCTTTGACTGTTCCGGCTTCGTGTCTGGGTGATCAATCACAGCGGCTGGAATGTGGGCCGCCTGGGGGCCCAGGGGCTCTATAACATCTGTACCCCTACCAGCAATCCAAAGCCCGGCGATCTGGTGTTCTTTGTCGGCACCTATGACACGGCGGGCGTGTCCCACTGTGGCATCTATGTGGGGGATGGGATGATGATCACTGTGGCGATCCCATCCAATATGCAAACTTAAATACAAGTTACTGGCAATCTCATTTTTATGCCTACGGGCGTTTACCCTGACAAGGAGGTATCTATGGCGGTAAGCAAAAGCCAGAAAATCCAGCCGAGATTGATAAGGTCAAGGCCAAAATCAGCGAACAGCAGGCCCGGCTCAAGGAGCTGGAAAAGAACAAGCAGGAGGCCGAAAACAGCGAGATCGTGGACATCGTGCGGGGCATGAGCATTTCCCTGGAGGAGCTGCCCCTGGTGCTCCAGCGGCTCCGGGACGGCACTTCTGGACAAAGTGTCCAGAAGTCCGAGAACGGCGGAAAGGAGGAAAATTGAAGATGAAACGCTTTCGGGTGATGGCGGCGGCGCTGTGTGCCGCCGTTCTTTTATGCGGATTTAGCGTCCCGGCCTATGCTACGCGGACGGCGGCGAGGGCGCGGACTATGGCGATCCCACTATGACCGAGGAAACCCAGGCCCCGGAGCCGGAACCCACCATCGAACCGGGCGAGGGCTTTTCGGAGGAGGGCAACCTTGTTACCCGCGATCTGCTCTATGACGAGCACACCAACAAGCAGTTTATCACGGTGCAGACGGCGGGCGGGAACACCTTTTACATTGTCATTGACTATGACAAGCCCGTGGACGAGGAGGGCGAGCAGTATGAAACCTACTTCTTCAGCGTGGTAGACGAGGCCGATCTGCTGGCCGCAGCCGAGCGCCGGGTGGAGCAGGCGGTCTGCTCCTGCTCTGAAAAATGCGCGGTGGGTGCCGTGAATACGGAGTGCGCCGTCTGCTCGGTCAATATGAACAAGTGCGCGGGCGTGAGCCGGAGCCGGAACCCACGGAAACCGAGGAACCTGCCCCGGAGGAGGCCGAGCCGGAAACGGGCGGCAATATGGGGATGCTCCTGGCGGTGCTGGCCGTGGCCTTAGTAGGCGGCGGCGCGGCGTTCTATTTCAAGGTGCTGCGCCCGAAACAGCAGAAAGCCGCCGAACCCCAGGAGGACTATGGCGGGGAGCTGGATGACTATGACGGGCCGGACGGCTACGGGGACGAGGACGATGACGGCCCGCCCTGGGACGAGGAGGACGAGGACGGAGAGGAGGCCGACAAATGAGGTTTACCGACAGCCCCTTTGAAAAAATGATGAAGCAGAAGCCCCGGCCCCAGGTTCCGGCCCCGGCGAAACCGCCCAGGGGCTCCCGGTGCTCCGGGTGCCCCTACTGGCGGGGCATCGGCTGTGTGTCCTGCTACCGGGAGCTCATGCGGGCCCCGGCTGGCGGGAGGTGACGGCTTGGCCCGTGAACTGACACGCGAGGAAAAAAGGGCGATCCGCGCCCTGGTGATGAAGTGGTGCGCCAACTATGACAAGGAATATGGGTGCCTGCCCCTGGACTGTGAGTGCTATATGTTCGGGAAATGCTGGACGGGCGCTTACTGCCGCTACTTCCGGGAGGCCGTCCTGCCCCTTGATCCGGCGCTGGAGGTGTCCCTGATGACCGAGGGCCCCAGGCCGGATTTCAAGATTTGCCCCATCTGCGGCGGGGCTGTCCCCGCCGATGGGCGCATGGCCTACTGCTCCGAGTCCTGTGCCCGGATTGCCCTGCGACGGCAAAAGCGGGACTATATGCGGAAAAAGCGGAGGTGATGTGTGGAAAATTAGGCCCTGGAAAACCCGCTTGTATCAAGGCTTTCCGGGGCCCTTTTGGGGGTGGGGCGTATCTTTCTATGGCCTGCCCTTGTTTTACTCAAATGCTTTCCACATCTACCCCTGCCGCTTCTGGACACTTTGTCCAGAGGTGGCAGGCATCTAAGGAGGTGTTATTCTGGAAGAAAATCAAGGCTATGTGATCCGCCGCACGATCCTGTTTGACAATCAGTGCGGTTTTGCCCTGGGGGAAAATAGCAGGGCCCCTAATCCCTATGTGACGTGGCGGTTTAACGAGCAGGACGGCCAGCGGAATTACTTTTGGGGCCACTACATGAATGAGCCGGATATGGCGGAACGGGACTTACTCAATCGGGCCGAGGACTACCAGCGGCGCTACCATGTGCAGGAAGTGGAGCAGGCCCCGGACAAGGAAACCTATCTGTACTACTCTACCCAGCGGCCTATCGACATCGGCACATATCCGAACAGCTACTTTAACCGTCCTGTCACATGGATTTATACTTTACCCGCCAGCAAGTGACGGGCGAGGCGTTCCAGGCGTGGGGTGCCATCACCTATGCCCATCCCCTGACGGAACGGGAAATGCAGGACTATGAGCTCCGGCCCTCCCGCAATAACCTGGATATTCGGCGGCAGATGGACGCCCAGGCCCAGGTAGTGGGGAAATGGGAGGACGCTCACCGCGTCCCGGATCAAAAGCGGCTGACGTGGTTTTATCCTGACTTCGGCAGTTATGTGGTGAAAGAATACATCACCCCGGAGCAACTGGCCAGCTTTGCCCGTGGCGTGGAACGCCAGGAGGCGGCGCGGGCCCACAAGGAGGCCAAACGCCAGCCCCCGATTGCGGAGCAACTGAAAGCGGCCCAAAAGGAGGCCCAGGAACATCGGGCCCCGGACGGCCCTAAAAAGAAAGCCCCTGACCGGGGCGACAGATAGGAGGACTGTTATGGAAAAGAAGCGTGAACAGGATTTTGCCAACCAGGAGGCCCTGCGGCTCTCCGGGGTATTCAATACGCCGATCCCCGCCCAGCCCCCAGAACGGGAAAAGGCGCTGGACAAGGTAAAGGAGCCGCCCCGCGTCTGCCGGAGCCTGGAACGGGAGGAGCGGTGACAAAGAAACGCCGCCGCCCCATCCATCTCCATGTGATGGTATCCGAGGAAGAGCAGGCGTTGATCCGGGAGCGGATGGCCGAGGCGGGCATCCGCAACATGGGGGCCTATATGCGGAAAATGGCCCTCAATGGGTATGTTCTCCATGTTGACCTGTCACCTGTCCAGGAGCTGGTGTCGCTCCAGCGGCGGTGTTCCAACAATCTAAACCAGGTGGCGATCCAGGCGAATACCTACGGCGGCATTTACCCGGAGGAGATCAAGGCTCTGCAACGGGACTATGAAAAGCTGTGGCGTCCCCTTTCCGATCTGCTGGAAAAGCTCTCCGCCATCGTGCGGCTCTGACCTGCCGGGGAGCGGCTTTGCTGTTCCCCGGCTATCTCGACTTCTGGACATTTTGTCCAGAAGTGGGGATAGCCGAGGCATCCTTGTTGGCCCCCTCCCGCAGAGTTATAATATACATATAGAGGCAAACAACGAACTTTTGTAGGAGGTATGAACCATGCGGATAATCTTAAAAATCATCGCGGCTCCCTTTGTCCTGGCCCTGATCCTCATTGTGGCGGTGCTTACGTTCCTGTCCTGCGTGGCGGGGGCGGTGTGCATTGTGGCTTGTGTGGGTCTGTCCCTGCTGGCGATCCTCTGCCTGCTGGCTGGGCAGACAGTAGGTTGCATCGCCATGTTTGTGCTGGCGTTCCTCCGTTTCCCCTTTGCTCCCGGCCCTGGGCGGCTGGCTGATGGAGCGCTGCATGGAATGAAGTATGCGGCGATGGACTTTATGGCGAGCTGATACTTCTGGACAAAGTGTCCAGAGGTTCCGGGCGGCGGGTGAAACAGACCGCCGCCCGCTTTTTCTGCTGGGAAAGGAGGTGCGGCTATCGCTACAACTTACATCCGGCCCTACAAGGTAGCGGCGGGAAAAACGGCTATTCAGACAATGGAGGATCGGTTTGCCTACGGGCTCAATCCGAAAAAGATAGGAGCTGTGTCTGCCTACCTCTGCGATCCGGCATCGGCCCCCGCTGAGTTTCTCCTGACAAAAAGCCAGTACCAGGCGGAAACGGGCCGGGCCGTGGAGCGCGGGGCCCTGTTCTTTCAGATCCGGCAGGCGTTTCCTCCCGGTGAGGTCACGCCGGAGGAGGCCAACAAAATCGGCTATGAAACGGCCATGCGCTGGACAAAGGGCAAGTACCAGTTTTTCGTTTGTACCCACATCGACAAGGGCCACATTCATAATCACATTTATTACAACTCCACGGCCCAGGACTGCTCCCGGAAGTTTCACAACTTCATCGGCTCCAGCTTTGCGGTGCGGCGGCTCTCTGACCGGGTGTGCATTGAGCATGAGCTGTCCGTTATCCAAAATCCGAAACAGCACAGCAAGGGCCGCTTTCTCCATTATGGCCAGTGGATTGGGGAAAAGCCGCCCACCGCACAACAGAGGGTGCGGCTGGCCATCGTGGAGGCCCTGGGGAAAAAGCCCGCCGACTTCCCGGCGTTCCTGCGGCTCATGGAGGAGTCCGGCTTTGCGGTGAAGCATGGGCGGGGTGGCGTGATCTCGCTCCTGGCTCCTGGGCAGAATAAGTACACCCGCCTGCGGGCTTCTGTCCTGGGCCCCGGCTTTGATCCCGATGACCATCCGGGGCGGTGATTGCCGGGGGAGCGCCCGATCCCCGGAGC
>ENA-OQEB01000678-OQEB01000678.1-human-gut-metagenome-genome-assembly--contig:-NODE-678-length-13769-cov-2.057103_pt1 | contig 13769 bp, 12 predicted proteins | sample MGYA00242787_ERZ504619 | MGnify/ENA primary metagenome ERZ504619 (study PRJEB26092, sample SAMD00036317) | human gut metagenome | host: Homo sapiens | study: EMG produced TPA metagenomics assembly of... | reverse complement strand
CGATCCGTTTACTTCGCTCAATCTTTTTCCTTGAAGTTCATAATCCGAATAATAATCATAAAACGTCGTATTTGCGTAATAGTATTTTGGATCATACGACTTGTTTTTCGCTATCGGAATGTTCTTTCCCTCATCTCCGTGATCGCTCGCCTTAAAGATCGAACTCCATGTTCCGTTGATTTTCGACTGCTCACTCGTATAACTTAAACTTTTCTTCTGAAGTACGTCTGCGAAAAAGCATGGAAAAGCATAAGTATCGTCAATCTCAGTTATATCCGTCTTATATTTTTACAACTTTGCCGTCTGCTCTGTTTTCACATATACGAAATTGAATATACTTTTCTTTATCCGACAGTTTTCATGTGTAAAAAATGTTTTATAAAAAACTTCATTTTCCATATCTTCGCTTGCCTGACCCGTTCCCGAAGATTCCGGCAGCGCCTGATCCATCTTTTTCCATTCGGTTTCCACTGCCTGCCCGTCTTCCGGGTTTTCGCAAAGACGATATTCCACCGTATCCGCCGCTTCTGTTTTCCCGCCTTCTACGCCACTTGCAACGAGCGCTCCCGACGTTCCGTACATCTGATCTTTAAACGCGACATACCGGTCGCCGTCTGTTTCATAACTTCTCCAAATACGATGACTGTCATCCAAATTCCTCAGAATGAAAAAGTTATCGCCTGATGCAATATTATATAACTGATAATATACTTTATCGTCTTCTTTATTATCGGAAGGATGTTTGAAACCGCCTTTTTCATTAAGCTCTCCGTTTGAAATTGCCAGAAGCGACAGTTCTGTCAGACCTGATCCTTTTCCAAACGCATAATAAGTACATAATTCATAGCGGGTCTCTCTTGTAACTTTCTTTGATACGATCTTTCCGTTTTTATCTGCGTAAGATACCCATAACTCATCCCACACTTTATCTGTTTTCGTATCATAATTTCCGTCTTTGTCATTATCAACATAGATCGCCAGTTCATCCAAGATGTTATTACTTGATGACGGATGACCTCCCCAGTAGGACGTGTGATAGGACATGTCCCAGTAAAAGCAGTCTCTTGTCTTTTGCGTAAATACAAAAGATCCCGATCCTCTTTGCTTTACCTCTCCGGCGGCGTCTATTACCGGCTCTTTTTTTATCTCATGATAAGGGTCGTTCGGATTTGCGGCCTGACGCAGATTGTATACGATCTGAGAGTCTATTTCTCTCGCTTCTCCGTTTTTATTCGTTACTTCCATCTCAAACGCAACATAAGAACAGCCTTCCGGTATTACCGTTCCGAACAGTCCCGCTTCGTCGACGCTGATCATTCGATATGTCTTCGGTATTTCCTTTTTCCCCGCATTCCCCGGTTCAATCGGATCTTCTTTATAAAACAATGCGTAGACTGTATTTACATGCAGTTTCTCAAACGTTGTCGCTCCGCCGAACGCACTTGCCTCATACAAGTTCGGGATACTTGCAAAATACATTGCTTCATATACCGCGCTGTCTTCCGCTGTTCTGTAAACATCCGTCTCTGTCATCCGCTCCCCGAGAGCGCAGAGCGCATGTTGCCTCCCATCCAGATCATAATAGATGTGAGAACAATATTCATCATTGCACAAGCTTTCCTGCTGCGCAGATGTCATGTTCTCTTCTTCCGATGATCCTTCAGAAACCGTTCTATCCGATGCATTCGGACTGTTCTTCGCGTCTGTCTCATCAGACGTCTGCCCGTTTTGCCGTACAGCATCGTTTTCAGACGTCTGCCCGTTTTGCCCATTCTCTTCTAACGGATATAGGGCGCTCCCATCTATTCCGTCGGACAGACTTTCTCCTTCCTTCCCCACCTCTGCGGAAGGGTTTTCTGTTGTAATTTCACCTGGTTTTGCCGAGACTTCCATAATCGGCCGGATGATCATAACGATCAACATAAGCACCGCCAAGATTTGCGATGCTTTCAGATTCCCCTTAAATATTCTGTTTTTTCTCCCCATTATACACCCTCGTACTTATTAGTATTATACTTATCTGTACAAGTTCCCCAACCTTGTACGAATATATCCGTATTCTATCACTCGCATATAGGAATTACAACCCTGCCGCCTGATCTATTTAAGTTTTCCTCATTTTTGTGATATTTTTCTATATTTTTCCACATCCGCTCTTTATTTTCCCTTTTTTTCACCGCTTTCTTTCGTCTTTTTGCACAGCATCCAAAGATATTTTTCGTATTCTGCTCCTTCTTTCCCCGAAATTCCAAGCGCTGCCGACTCCCTAACAGCCTTCTCGATCATCTCTCCCGCCAGTCTGACCGAATCTTCTGTACGGTCTCCGCGAGCCTTTCCGCCTGCAATTACGGAAGCGAACAGATCTCCTGTTCCCGAGTAACTTGCCCCGATAAAAGAAGAGATCCCTGCCGTTGTTTTCTCACGCGTCACCGTAAGATTTGCGACCTTCCTGCCGCCTGTTCCGGTCTCTTTTCCGACTGTACACTCTTTCGCAGCGTCCTGCTCCTCAAATAACACCCCTGTCACGATCACTTCCGATACGCCACTGTCCAAAAGTCTGCCTGCCGCTTTCGACACTTCCAAAAAAAGAGCTTCTCTGTCTCCCGTTTCCGAAATATTTTGAATCTTATCATAATCATAATCCGTCAAAAGACAAAGTTCCGTCACATTCGGCGTCACGATATCCGCTCTTTTAACAAGCTGTTTCATCTCTTTCTGAAATAACCCGTCAAAAACAGAAAATCGTTTTCCGTTATCTCCGAGCACCGGGTCTACAAGAAGAAATGTGCCTTCTTTGTGAAACAGATCGAGAAAGTGATTCACTTCCCCGATCTGTCTGTGGTCTGACATAAACCCTGTAACGATCCCGTCAAACTGCGCGCCTGATTTCTTCCATTCTTCGGTAATCATCCCCATCTGCTCTGTAAGATCCTGAAAAAAATAACTTTCAAACCCTGTCTGTGCACTCAAAACGCTGTCGGAAGAGGACACGGCTGCACCCCCATCCGCCGACAATACCGAGATTGCGGCTGTCAGCGAACATCTTCCGAAGCCTGCCAGATCATTTAGAACCGCTACTTTCCCTGCCATGTTTTCTCTCCCTCCGAAATAGGTTTCATTACGATTGCGGAATGACGCCCCATATTGATGACGATCTCTCCGTTTTCTACAATGAACTCGTCATACTCTGTCGTATATCCTTCCTCATATGTATACATAAGCCTTTCCATCCTGCCTTGTTTCGGAACTCCCGCAAACCAGACCGGAACTGTCAGCTCTTTTAAATCTTTACTGTTGTTTAAGATAACAATGATCTGCTCATCTTCCTGAAATCTTGCGTATGCAAGTACGTTTCTTTCCGCATAGAGCAGCTTGATCGACCCTTTCCTAAGCGGTTTTTCCTGTTTATGGATTCGGATCATCTCTTTATGAAACGCGAGCAGTTCTTTATTCTCCCTGCCCACGGATATGTGCGCCTGTTGTCCGGATCTGTAAATCCGCATACTCCCGCCTCGTCTCCGTAATAAACGGTCGGCGCTCCGACCCATGTCATCTGAACCGTAACCGCTTCACGCATAACGGCATAGTTAACGCCTTCTTCCGCAGCTTTCGCACCGACATGTTCGGCGCGTCCTACGATGTGATTCGTCCTTGTCAGGAAACGGGAGTGATCGTGATTGGACAGCTCGTTCATCGCGACCTGCAAAGAAGGAGTGAGCATACTTGCCATAAATGGCGCATTCCGCCTATGAAGTTGTCTGCATTTCCCCACAGGTCTGTTCTTCGCTCGTCACTGTGTTTTTCCATTCCGGTCAAAAACCACGTCAAAGGTTCCATAAACGCGTCATAATTCATAACGCTGTCCCATTCGTCCCCCTGCAGCCATTCTCCCGGATCGCCGTAATGCTCTGCCAGGATCAAAGCTTCGGGATTTGCCTCTTTTACTTCTTTGCGAAAACGCTTCCAAAACATATGGTTATATTCGTTGCTGCACCCTAAATCCGCCGCAACGTCAAGTCTCCATCCATCCGCATTATACGGAGGCGAAACCCATTTCTTTCCTATATCCATAATATATTGCTCAAGTTCCGGGGAATCCTCATAAGAAAGTTTCGGCAGCGTATCATGTCCCCACCATCCGTCATAACTTTTATTGTAAGGCCACGCCTCTTTTCTTTCATCATGAAAACGGAAAAAACTTCCGGTACGGACTTTCCCCGCTCACATATGCCCCTTTTGGATATTCCGGCTGCTGTTCATAGATCCGCTCCCTGTCAATCCATTTGTTAAACGATCCGCAATGATTAAATACGCCGTCGAGAATCACACGCATCCCTCTTTTGTGCATCTCCTCCACAAGCCTTGCAAACAGCTCGTTGCTCGCTTCAAGATTGCGGATATCGCCTGTTCGCTTCTGATATTTTGTAGCGCCTGTATTATCTTTCGCTCCTTTAGGAAGCGTCTCTCCGCCGTCCGAGACGATCTTTCCATAATGTGGATCGATATAATCATAATCCTGAATGTCATATTTATGATTTGACGGAGAAACGAAAAGAGGATTAAAATATACAACCTCAACGCCGAGATCCTGAAGATAATCCAGTTTATCCATGACGCCCTGAAGATCTCCTCCGTAAAATTACGGATATCCATCGCCGCCGGAACTTTACTCCAGTCTTTGATCTTTACGCTCGGAGCGCCGATATAAATATATTCCCCGTCCTCCACGTCATTTGTCGGATCGCCGTTACAAAACCGATCCACAAAAATCTGATACATAACCGCGCCTTTTGCCCACTCGGGAGTAGAAAATCCCGGAACGATCATAAACGCATAAAAATCTTCTCTCTGATCGGAAACGCCGCACCTGCTGAAATAACATATCTGATCTCCGCTTTTTACTTCAAACAGATAACTGAACGGAACATCACTTAGCTGCCATTCTATCTCATAGAAATCGAATTCGCCTTCCGAAACAATCTTCCACATCGGATACGACGAATTGCCGGTCAAAATATGGACTTCTTCCACATCGTTGTGAGCCGTGCGAAACCGAATCTTGATCTTTTCGTTTTCCTTCGGTTCTGCAGGGATGACATAATCCTGCGTACCGTCACAGAATAGTGCCTCTCTGTTCATATATTACCCCTCCTCCGACACTCCGTCCTCAAACAATGCCTCAACTCGCTTCGTGTGATCTTCTCTTTTTCAAGCAGAAGTTTTGCGCACGCCTCAAGAACATCATGGTATTCTTCAAGAATAGAACGGGCTTTGGCATAGCATTCGTCAATAATACGTTTTACTTCCTCGTCGATCGTTCCCGCGATCTTTTCTCCGTATCCTCTTGACGTATGCCCGAAGTCGCGTCCGATAAACACTTCGTCACTGTCATTGTCGTAGTTGATCAATCCGAGGCGTTCGGACATACCGAACTTTGTAATCATTGATTTTGCGATCGCAGTCGCCTGTTTGATATCCTGCGAAGCGCCTGTCGTAATATCGTCAAATATTTCTTCTTCAGCTACACGACCGCCTAAGGAAACCGTAATTTCCTGAAGCATCTGCCCTTTTGTATTAAACATTTCGTCTTTCTCCGGAAGAGGCATCGTATATCCCCCTGCCCCGCCGGTCGGAATGATAGACACACTGTATACAGGTCCTACATCCGGAAGAACGTGGAACAAAATCGCATGTCCCGCCTCGTGGTAAGCCGTAATCTTTCTCTCTTTTTCAGATACGATGCGGCTCTTTTTCTCCGCTCCGATGCCTACTTTTACAAACGCATGACGGATATCTTTCTGTTGGATAAACATTCTGTTATCCTTTGCAGCTATGATCGCAGCTTCATTCAGCAGGTTTTCAAGATCCGCCCCTGTAAATCCTGCCGTCGTCTGAGCGATCTGTTTCAGATCCACATCTTCCGCCAACGGTTTGTTTTTCGCATGAACTTTCAGGATCTCCTCTCTGCCGCCGACATCCGGCCGGCCTACAAGTACGTTTCTGTCGAAACGTCCTGGTCTTAATATTGCCGGGTCAAGGATATCTTTTCTGTTCGTCGCAGCCATCACGATAATTCCCTCGTTGATGCCGAATCCGTCCATCTCAACGAGAAGCTGATTCAACGTCTGCTCTCTTTCATCATGACCGCCGCCAAGTCCGCTGCCTCTTCGTCTTGCCACAGCGTCGATCTCATCAATAAAAATAATACACGGAGCATTTTTCTTCGCATCCTGAAAAAGGTCACGCACGCGAGATGCGCCGACACCTACGAACATTTCCACAAAATCCGAACCCGAAATACTGAAAAACGGCACTCCCGCCTCTCCTGCAACAGCTTTTGCAAGAAGTGTTTTTCCTGTTCCCGGAGGTCCTTCCAACAAAACGCCTTTCGGAATACGAGCGCCTACCTGCACATATTTTTCGGCGCTTTCAAAAATCGACGATCTCCGCAAGTTCTTCTTTCTCTTCCTGCAGTCCCGCTACATTTGCAAACGTCACCTTTATCTCGTCATGATTTGTCATGCGGGCGCGGCTTTTTCCGAAGTTCATCGCTTTTGCATTTGCCCCGTTTCCCTGACGGTTCATAAGAAAGAAAAGCAGCATGATCCCGCCAAGCGTGATCACGGTCGGAAGAAGAACGGAAGAAAGCATCGACGTTTCCGGAATTGCGGATACCTGATATAAAACTTCGTTTTTATCAAGCAGTTTCTCTACTTTTTCCACATTCGACACATTGACCGAACGGTTCTCATCTGTATCTTTCAGAGCAAACACTACCGTACCTGTCGGAACTGCCTTATTCTGATCGATATATACTTCTGTTACATTTTCTGCCTCAACCTGCTTAACAAACTCTGTGTATGTCATCTCCTGTCGATGCATCTGCATCCGGTTTGCCATCCAGAGCGCGCCAAAAACGATCACCATAAATATAATGATCGTAAATCCATTCACACTTCTGTAATTTCTGTTATTATCCAAAACTGATCCTCCTGATTATTCCACGCCTTCCACTACGCCGATATACGGAAGGTTTCTATATTTTTGGGCGTAATCAAGCCCATATCCCACAACAAATTCATCCGGGATCTCAAATCCGCAGTAATCAACCTTTACATCTTTCACTCTGCGGTCCGGCTTATCCAAAAGCGTACACAGCGCATACTTGCCGGATTTCTCTTTTCAGCACATCGATCAGGTAATACAGTGTATTCCCGGAATCAATGATATCTTCCACAATAAGCACTTCTTTATTCTCGATCGACTCATCCAGATCTTTCGCTATACGAACAACTCCGCTCGAAGCCGTTCCGTCTCCGTAACTTCCGACACACATAAAATCCATAGAAACCGGCACGTTAATCCGCTTAGCCAGCTCACACATAAAAAATACGCCGCCCTTTAACACACAGATCAAATGAATTTGTTTTCCTGCGTAATCTTCACTGATCTGTCTTCCGAGTTCCCTGATCCTCTCGTCAACTTTCTCTTCCGAAATCATCTCTCTGATCGTTTCTGCCATCTTTTTCTTCCTCCGTAATCTTTATCTCAACAATATTTTTTGTCTTTTCTGTCACTTTGTACGCTCTGCTCATCCTGTATCCCGGTATCCACACAATATGGCTTCCGTCTGCGACAAGAAGCATCCTGTCTCTTTCTTCCTTCGGGATCTTCTCGTTGATAAACCATGCTTTCAGTTTCTGACGTCTCCCCTGATCATCGATCACGAGATAATCGCCGCTCTGCCTTGTCCGTACGCAAAGACCGCATTTAATTATATCATAATCAATCCATTTCGTGTAACTTTTTTGCGGGATTTCTTCTGCCTGCAAAATGTCTCCGTTTTCCACAAAACGCAGTTCCAACTTTCCGGCGGCGTCTGACTCCGGCGCCGCTTTTCCCGTTTCCGCCCTGCTTTGTGTTTGCCTTATGATCTCTATCCCGTCATATGTCCTCTTCGCCGCAACGCCTCCCGGCAGATCGATCTGTTTTCCCACCTGCCGGTCAAACAATTCCGAAACCGACTGAAGGTGGGCAGACGTCAGATCTTTCTGTCCTCCGCGCACTTTACCGATACATTTTTGCAGAAGCAGTTTTCTCACTGCCGGAAAACTTTGAAAAAGCTCTCTTTTTCTATGACAAGTTCTATCGGCGATTCCTTCTGTTCTTGGTCCTTTTTTCTCACGCTGACGCAGGTTTTCCACAACTGCCGCACGCTGTAATCGAGATATTCACATATTTCTTCCGCCTGACGGGATAACGATTCCAGATGTTTCACCGTCTGATCGTTTACTTCGTTTTCCAATACCGGCAGCACTTTATGCCGGATCCGGTTGCGTGTATAATCGTCCTCCTCATTCGTTGCGTCGACGCGCCAGACGATTCCTCTCTCCCGCAGATAAGACTCGATTCTGTCTCTTGTAAGTGAAAGAAGCGGTCTGATCCGGTTGTCCCTGACAGGCACGATCCCGCAAAGGCCGCGTATTCCCGTTCCTCTTGCTATATTAAGCAGAACCGTCTCCGCCTGATCGTCTCTGTGATGCGCGGTTGCGATCTTCGTTCCTCCGTTTTCGGCACACATTTGTTCAAATGCTTCTCTTCGTACTTCCCTTCCCGCTTCCTCACAAGATTGTTTCCGTTTTTCAGCGATTAATTCCACTTCTTTTCGGAAAACACGACACTCCACTCCAAGTTCGCCGCAAAGCTTCTTTACATACTCCTCGTCCGCATCCGCAGCCGCTCCGCGCAGGCAGTGGTTCACATGGCACACTTTTACCTCGAAACCGAACTTTTCCCGCAAACTGCAGAGCGTCAAAAGCAGGCATACCGAATCCGCTCCGCCCGATACGCCTGCTATCACAACATCTCCATGTTCGATCATATGAAATTGTACGATCAATTCCTCTATTAATTTTTCTGTTTCTCTTCCTGCTTTTTCCATCATAAGTATACTATACCAAATCCGTGTTTTTATGTATGAAGCGCCGCGCAATACACAGCTTTTCACTATACGCATACTATACCGAATCCATCCGCGCCTGTAAAGTATTCCTGTCACATATTTCCCACATTCCCACAACGATCACCGTCATATCATCGGCAGGCTCTCTGCTGTCCACGCCAGGACCTGTTCCAGGATATGATGCGCCATTTCTTTCGGATTGACTATAGCGCTTCCCTGAATGATCGTTTCAAGCAATATATCCTGCTCTCCTACCGGAAGGGCGTCAAGAATCCCGTCCGTAACCATGATCACAAAGTCTCCGTCCTCAAGTTTTCTCCTGACAGAATCAATCTCTATATGATGGACAACCCCGATCGGCAGACTCGTAGAACTTAGATGCTCCACACAGTCTTTTTTCTTAATAAATGTCGAGGAAGCTCCTGCTTTTACGATCTCGCATTCTCCCGAATACAGATCAAACACACTGAGATCCACAGTCGAATAATGAATCTCCTCCCGCCCTGTCGCCAGCGTTGTATTGATCATCTGAACGGCGGCTTTTTCCGGGAATCCCGCGGCAAGCAATTCTTCCAAAAGCTCGATCACAAGCGTGCTCTCCTTACATGCCGTCTCACCTGCGCCCATCCCGTCAGAAAGAGCCGCCGCCTTCTTTCCTCCCGGCAGTTCCATGAGTGTAAAATTATCTCCCGATATTTTCGCACATCCTTTCCCGATCTTGGCAGTACCTGACAGCGTATAGTACGACGGTCCCTCTCTGCATACGATCGTCATATAACGGAATCCGACTACCTGCGGACTTCCATGTGCAAGGACAAAACGTCTTCCCGCTGCTTCTGATACGGCCTGAACGACTTCTTTTGCCGTCCCTTTCTCTTTGCCTGTACTTCGTACTGTCACATGTACTTCAAACTTTCCTTCGCCATTTAAGAACAAATATGTATACAAAACTCGCATTCCACATTTTCTAAGCGCCCCTGCTATCCTCTTTTCCATGCGCTCATCCGTAAAAATACTTTTTTCCAATTCCCGCACTGTCTGTTTCATAATATCGGCAAAAAGATCCATCTGAAACGCACACCCTTCCCTGCTTCGCGCCAGACGGTTTGTCCATATGATCGTTTGTCTCGCATCCCTGAAACCTTCCAGCATCTCCCGCAAAAATCTCGGAGCTTTCTCGCATCTTTGCATCAGTTTTCTCTTTGTCTCTACGTTTAATTCATTTCCATAATGATCGACCGCCGAGAGCACGTCATATCCCATCTGGTACGTATGAACAAAGTTCTCTCCCCAGCACCACGCGTTCTTTTCACATTTTTTGCAGACCCTTTCTTTCACCCGGTCAAACATCCCGTCAATATCGGCTCCCGAAAACTCTTCTTTGTGTGCCTCTAACTCTAAAAATGTATGGGAAAGCTGTTTGAGCGAACTTGCATATTTTTCAATCTGTTCTACATAAGGACTTCCCTGCAAAGCCTGTCCTTCTTTCATTGTATATCCCCTTTCTTACAATCTGACTTTCCCGTCTTAATGTAACACGGTATTTTCTTAAGCGGCATCACCGAAAATGCCAAGAGTCATATTCCGGAATTACAGACAGCCGTCAATGTCTTGAACAGGCCCGGACTTCAACTCGCCGCCGTCAATAAAAAACTCCGGGAAATCTTCCCCGGAGTTATCTTTCGTACATGCCTGTCTGGCTTTTTGCTCTGTTTGTTTTTCGTCTTATTTATTTTTATTCGACGGTTTAAAAATAATCTCATTCGGATTCACAAGTCCTAATTTATCTTCTGCCGTCTCTTTTATATACTCGTCTGTCTGAACATACTTTTCGTATTCTTTCACTTCTTCCGAGCGCTTCTCTTCCTCTTTGATCTGCGCCGCCAGTTCCTCTTCCTGAGCCTTATACGCGTTGTTCTTTGCATAAAGCTTTACCGCGCCCACCGCAAGTACGCCTGATAAAAACACAAGAACCGTACAAATCATCAAAACGCTTTTCTTATAACTGTGCAGATGTGCCGATCTTCTGCGTCCGGCATTCCTTCTGTCCGCCGTTCTTTTCTTCTTGCCGTTCATTTATCTCACCCTGTTCATCTTTCTTTACACTCCCCAGTGTTAAGTAATATTGTATCTTCTTTTCTGACTCATTTCAAGACTTATTTTCTATTTTCTTTCCTTGCTTTTCTGCACGATTTTTCCGTTTTTTCCTTTTTTCCGCATCTTTCGGCACATAGTTTCACAATCTTTCTGATCCCCGCATGCCCTGCCGCCGCTCCGCACAGCATCCCAAACACAAAAAACCAGCGGATGCTCCCGTATGTTGTGTCATACATTTTCCGAAAAATATAGATGCTCGCAGCAAGCCAGTAAATAAAATCCTCCAGACTGACCGCCCAGCCGCTGTGAGGAACAAGCTTCCGAAAACAAACAAGTACATGATAAGCTGCCGCCGCTTCGACTCCCGCCAGCGCCGCATACAGAAAGATTCCGGCTTCTGCTCCGATCCCGGGTATCATATCCTACTTAAACAGCTTCGTCAGAAAGCTGTCCCCCTGTTTCGCCTGCGGCGTTACGCTTGAATAAGCAATACTGTCAATATTGCCCGACAGATCTACCTCGCCTTTTTCCACGGTCAGTCTGTTGACATGAAGATCCGTGCCTTTCACCATGAGCATCCCCTGCTCTGTTTCAAGAAGTATCTCGTTTAGATCAAAAGACAGTACGTCAAGCACCCCTGTCACCGTACTCGTCTTTCTGTTATTTACAACTAATTTATGCGCCTTCGCAATACGCTGTTCTTCCATAAACTCCCTCCCGCCTCCGAACTTTTTACAGCATGGTTATATATATGAGAGGTTGTTTTCATTTATGCTTTTCTTTTCTCTTTCTCTACAAATACCGGAACAATTCCTCTGCTTTTTCCTTCTTCGTCGTATCTTCCAGCTTCAGCACTTCCGCTTTCACTTCTCTTGTTCCGAAATAGATCTCGATCACATCGCCCGGTTTTACCTGCACAGATGCTTTTGCCGGTTTTCCGTTGACGGAACGCGCCCTGCATCACATGCTTCATTTGCTACAGTCCGCCTCTTAATAAGGCGGGATACTTTTAAAAATTTATCAAGCCGCATTTTTCTCTCCTTCAATAATGTCCGGACCCGCCTCTGTTTTCAGTAAAAACAGAAGCAACAAGGCACTTACGATGATACCCGTAAGTGCCTTTTTATCTGCCCGTTCAAACGAATTGATTAATTGATAGCGTCTTTAAGAGCTTTTCCTGCTTTAAATTTCGGAGCTTTGCAAGCCTCGATCTTCATTGTCTTTCCTGTCTGCGGGTTTCTTCCCTCTCTTGCAGCTCTTTCACTCACTTCAAATGTACCAAAGCCTACAAGCTGAACCTTCTCGCCTTTTTTAAGTTCTTCGGTAACAACATCAACAAAAGCTTTCAGCGCTTTTTCAGAATCTTTTTTTGAAATGTCAGCGCTCTCTGCGATTGCTGTAATCAATTCTGTCTTGTTCATAGGTAAATCCTCCTCTTAATTGTACCACAATACATGTTATTCATTTTAAAGGGGAAGATTCCGAACGCACACGGATTTCCACCTTTAAATATTGTTATATCGGGTTTACACAGCTTTGTCAAGATTTTTCACCATTTCCATTATGGCTTTTCCCATTTCGTCGGATTTTACATCCGCATCTGTCAGAGAAGTACCTTTCACGCCGTAGTAGAATTTCACTTTTGGCTCTGTTCCCGAAGGTCTTACGCATACCCACGCTCCGTCAGGCAGCTCATAGTAAAGTACATTTGAATTCGGAAGTCCTGTAGCCGTAACTTCTCCGGTCTCCATATCCCGAATCGTATCCGCCTGATAATCTCTCACTTTAAGTACTTTATATCCTGCGATTTCTTTCGGAGGCTCGCTTCTTAATGTGGCAAGGATCTGACGAATCTTCTCGAGTCCTTCGATTCCTTTCATTGTGATAGACTGGATGTCGTCTTTGTAATATCCGTAACGCTCATACATCTCGATCATCGCATCCCACAACGTCATCCCTTTTGTGCGGTAATATGCGGCAGCTTCACACAGAGCCATCGTAGCGACGATCGCATCTTTATCTCTTGCATGTGTTCCGATCAGACATCCGTAACTTTCCTCAAATCCAAACAGATACTCTCCTTTTCCTTTTGTCTCGAATCCGAGAATCTGCTGTCCGATATACTTAAATCCTGTCAGACACTCGATCAATCCGACATTATAATGCTCTGCGATCGCATCCGCCATATTGGAAGTCACGATCGTCTTGATAAGATATCCGTCTTCAGGCAGACCTTTTAATTCTTTTCTCTGTCCGATCTCGTAATCCGCAAGAAGGCATCCCGACATATTTCCGGTCAGATCATGATATACTCCGTCTTTATCTTTCACACGCACGCCGAGCCTGTCCGCATCCGGATCTGTCGCAAGAACGATATCCGCATCGATCTCTTTCGCCAGTTTTAATCCGAGTTCAAACGCCTCTTCGGCTTCCGGGTTCGGATAGGAAACTGTCGGGAAGTCTCCGTCCGGCAGTTCCTGTTCTTTTACGACATATACGTTCTCAAAACCAAGCTCTTTCAAAATACGGCGAGCCGGAATGTTTCCCGTTCCGTGAAGCGGCGTATACACGATCTTAAGATCTTTGCCCGCTGCTTCGATCGCATCTTTATGAAGCACCTGCTTTTTCAGTTCCGCAATATAAGCATCGTCAACTTCCGCGCCGATCACTTCGTAAAGTCCGGCCGCTTTCGCATCCTCTTCCGTCATCG
>ENA-OQEB01000677-OQEB01000677.1-human-gut-metagenome-genome-assembly--contig:-NODE-677-length-13800-cov-1.966138_pt1 | contig 13800 bp, 14 predicted proteins | sample MGYA00242787_ERZ504619 | MGnify/ENA primary metagenome ERZ504619 (study PRJEB26092, sample SAMD00036317) | human gut metagenome | host: Homo sapiens | study: EMG produced TPA metagenomics assembly of... | reverse complement strand
CGGATTCCTCATCAACCAGGCACGGGGCATCGTCACCGACTCGGGAAACATCGCCGAAGAAGCTACCTTCCTCGACGTCCCCTGCATCACCCTCAATACCTATGCCGAGCATCCCGAAACCTGGCGCATCGGTACCAACGACTGGTAGGCGAAAATTCCTTCGCCCTCTCCGCCTCGCTCGACAAGCTGCTGCACGGAGAATGGAAGCACACCACCCTGCCCGACCGCTGGGACGGACGAACGGCGGAACGCATCGTACAGACACTACTGAACGGCAACAATTCATAATCCTCCATAAATTCTATCCCAAGCTTGCAAACGTCTATCCCAAACCTACGGACGCTTATCCCAAGCTTGGGTCTTTCTATCCCAAGGCTTGGGATAGAACTTTCTCCATACGTTGTGCAACTTTATCCTTTATATCCGGCAACTTTTCTATAAGGATTCTGTACGTTTTTTATCTGTATCCGGCAAACAAGACATACGACTTTCACGTTCATTTAACCATATCTCCCGTTTCTTTAGTCTATATTTGCTTCTTGATTAACCTTAATTTGTTAACTTTGCGCCCGAATTATCTGTAACTTATGAAGCAAAGATATACAATTTACGCCCTTTTCCTGCTGTCACTGTTCGTCTCCATCAGCGCATCCGCCCAGATAAAGGGTGTCATCACAGACTCCCTCACGAACGAACCGCTGATGTACATCACCGTACAGTATGAAGGGAAAGGTGTAGGCGGCATCTCCAACGCAAACGGTGAATACCAGGTGGAAACCCGCAAAGGCTGGGATGAGCTGACGTTCTCCGCCGCCGGGTATATCACCAAGAAAGTAAAACTGAAACCCGGCACCCGGTGCTGAACGTCAAACTGCAATCGGATGACATCATGCTCTCCGAGGTCGTGGTGAAGCCCAAAAAGGAGAAATATTCCCGCAAGAACAACCCCGCCGTGGAGTTCATGAAGAAGGTCATCGAGAACAAGAAGGCACTGAAACTGGAAGAGAACGACTACTACCAGTACCAGAAGTACGAAAAGATGAAGATGTCGCTCAACGACGTCACCCCTGACAAAATGGAGAAAGGCATCTACAAGAAATTCTCCTTCTTCAAAGACCAGGTGGAGGTATCACCCAAGACCAACAAAATGATTCTACCCATCTCCATCAAGGAGACGGCCAGCAAGACCATTTTCCGTAAAAACCCCAAGAGCGAAAAGACCATCATCGAAGGTATGAACTCCACCGGTATCGAAGAGTTCTTCAACACCGGAGACATGCTGGGGACCATCCTTACGGACGTATTCTCCGACATCAACATCTACGACGACGACATCCGCCTGCTGCAACGCCGCTTCGTCAGCCCCATCGGCCGCGGAGCCATCAGCTTCTACAAATACTATCTGATGGACACGCTCATGGTGGATAAGCAGGAGTGCGTGCACCTCACCTTCGTTCCGCAGAACCCGCAGGACTTCGGCTTCACGGGGCACCTCTACGTGGTGAAGGACTCCACCTATGCCGTGAAGAAATGTACCATGAACCTGCCCAAGAAGACAGGTGTCAACTTCGTGGAAAACCTCGACATCGTGCAGCAGTTCGAACAACTGCCCGACAGCAACTGGGTGCTGACCGACGACGACATGACCGTGGAACTGCACTTCGTGAAAGGTATTCAAGGCCTGGAAGTGCAACGGACCACCAAATACACCGACTATCAGTTCACGGAGATAGAGCCCCGTCTCTTCCGCCTGAAAGGAAACGTCATCAAGGAGGCGAACATGCTTGCCAAGAGCGACGAGTATTGGGCGAAAGTGCGCCAAGTGCCCCTCACCAAGAAGGAGAGCACGATGGACGTATTCATGAACCGCATCGAACAGATTCCCGGCTTCAAGTACGTCATCTTCGGGGCGAAAGCCTTGATTGAGAACTTCGTGGAAACGGGCAGCAAGAACCATCCCAGCAAGTTCGACTTCGGTCCTATCAATACAATGATAACCAGCAACTACGTCAACGGCACGCGCTTCCGTCTGAGCGGTATGACAACCGGTGACCTCGACCCGCATTGGAGCCTGAGCGGTTACGGCGCCTACGGAACCAAGGACAAGAAATGGTTCTACTCCGGCAGGTGGCCTACTCCTTCAACAAACGCGAATACGTATTGTGGGAGTTCCCGAAGCACTACATCGCCTTCAAGTACACCTACGACGTGATGTCTCCCATGGACAAGTACCTCGCCACGGACAAGGACAACTTATTTGTCGGCTGGAAATGGACCACGGTAGACCAGATGTCCTACATGCGCGATGCCACGCTGACCTACGAGCTGGAGACCAATACCGGCTTCTCCGTCCAGGCCATGGCACGCCACCGCAACGACCAGCCTGCGGGGCAACTGCAATACTGGAAGAACAACGGAGAAACACCCGGACAGTGGGATGAAAAGAATACGCTGGTGCACGACATCACCACTACCGAGCTGGGTGTGACCCTGCGTTACGCTCCCGGCGAAACCTTCGTCAACACCAAACAGCGCCGCGTGCCCGTATCGTTGGATGCGCCCACCTTCACCCTCTCCCACACCGCCGGATTCAAGGGCGTGCTGGGTGGAGAGTACAACTTCAACCTGACGGAAGCCAGCATCCGGAAGCGCTTCTGGCTCGGCTCGTGGGGCAAGCTGGACGTAACGGCACGTGCCGGTGCGCAATGGAACACCGTTCCCTTCCCCCTGCTGAACCTACCGATGGCAAACCTCTCGTACATCACGCAGAACAACGAGTCCTTCAACCTCATCAACAACATGGAGTTCCTGAACGACCGTTACGCCTCCCTCAACCTAAGCTACGACATGAACGGAAAACTCTTCAACCGCATCCCGCTCATCAAGAAGCTGAAGTGGCGTGAGATGTTCCGCATCCGTGGCCTGTGGGGCACGCTGACGGACAAGAACAACCCATACAAGAGCAACAATCCCGACTTGTTCCTCTTCCCCATGCGCGACGGTGTACCCACCAGCCACGTCATGGGCAAGACTCCCTATGTGGAAGCCAGTGTAGGTATCTACAATATCTTCAAGCTGCTCCACATAGAATATGTACGCCGACTGACCTATACGGATATACCGGGAGTGAAGAAGGGCGGTATACGCTTCATGATATTAATGATTTTTTAAGAGTTACATACTATGCAACCATTAGCAGAACGGCTTAGACCAAGAACATTAGATGAATATATCGGTCAGAAACATTTAGTGGGACCGGGTGCAGTGCTGCGTAAGATGATTGATGCAGGACGTATCTCTTCGTTTATCTTATGGGGCCCTCCGGGAGTGGGAAAGACAACCCTGGCACAGATTATCGCCAACAAGCTGGAAACCCCTTTCTATACACTTAGTGCCGTGACCAGCGGTGTGAAGGATGTACGCGACGTGATAGAGCGTGCCAAGAGCAACCGCTTCTTCTCGCAAGCCAGTCCCATCCTCTTCATCGACGAGATACACCGTTTCAGCAAGTCGCAGCAAGACTCGCTGTTGGGAGCCGTGGAGCAAGGCACCGTGACGCTGATAGCGCCACCACGGAGAACCCTTCGTTCGAGGTCATCCGCCCGCTACTATCCCGCTGCCAGCTCTATACCCTGAAGTCACTGGAGAAGGACGACCTGCTGGAACTGCTGCAACGCGCCATCACCACGGACACCGTGCTGAAGGAACGGAAAATAGAACTGAAAGAAACCACTGCCATGCTCCGCTTCAGCGGAGGAGACGCCCGCAAGCTGCTCAACATCCTCGAACTGGTGATAGATTCCGAAGCCACCGATCCTGTCCTCATCACGGATGACATGGTGACCGAACGCCTTCAACAGAACCCTCTTGCTTACGACAAGGACGGCGAGATGCACTACGACATCATCTCCGCTTTCATCAAATCCATTCGCGGCAGCGACCCGGATGGCGCCATCTACTGGCTGGCACGCATGTAGAAGGCGGTGAAGACCCTGCTTCATAGCCCGCCGCCTCGTCATCTCTGCCTCCGAAGACATCGGACTGGCCAACCCCAACGCGCTGCTGCTTGCCAACGCCTGCTTCGACACGCTGATGAAAGTGGGATGGCCCGAAGGACGTATCCCCCTGGCAGAAGCCACCATATACCTCGCCACCAGTCCTAAGAGCAATTCAGCCTATATGGCCATCAACAATGCCCTGGAACTGGTACGCGAAACGGGCAACCTCCCCGTCCCCCTGCACCTAGCAATGCGCCCACCAAGCTGATGAAGCAGTTGGGCTACGGCGAGAAGTATAAGTACGCCCACGACTACCCCCGGCAACTTCGTCAAGCAGCAATTCCTGCCCGACGAACTGAAAGACCGCCGCATCTGGAACCACAACTCAACCCTGCCGAGCAAAAGCATAAGGAACGGATGCAGCAACTCTGGGAGAGGAAAAGAAATGGTAAACTATCAATTCAAATTAAAAATTGAAAATTAGAGATTAAAAGTCGGATACAGAAAATCCCCACAACAAATAACTCATAACTCATAACTCCATGAATATAGTAGTATTAGACGGCTATGCCGCCAACCCCGGCGACCTCTGCTGGGACGAATTGCAAGCCTTGGGCGAGTGCACCATCTACGACCGCACCGCCCCTGCGGAAGTATTGGAACGCGCTGCTGGTGCAGAAATCTTGCTGACCAACAAAACTGTACTCACCGCTGAACACATGGCGGCACTGCCCGAACTGAAGTATATCGGTGTGCTGGCCACCGGATATAACATCGTAGACACCGCTGCCGCCAAAGAACGCGGAATCATCGTCACCAATATTCCCGCCTACAGCACCGACTCCGTAGCCAAATGGTCTTTGCCCACATCCTAAACATCACCCAGCAAGTGCAACACCACTCCGAAGAGGTGCACCGGGGCCGCTGGACAGCAAGCAAGGACTTCTGTTTCTGGGACACGCCGCTCATCGAACTGCGCGAAAAGAAGCTCGGAATCGTAGGCCTGGGTCACACCGGCTTCACCACCGCCCGCATCGCCATCGGCTTCGGTATGAAGGCATGCGCCTACACCTCCAAGACCCACTTCCAGCTTCCTCCCGAAATCCGCAAGATGGAGCTGGACGAGCTGTTCCGCGAATGTGACATCATCAGCCTGCACTGTCCCCTCACCGACTCCACCCGCGAGATGGTAAATGCAGAACGGCTCCGACTGATGAAGCCCACCGCCATCCTCATCAATACCGGACGCGGCCCGCTCATCAACGAACAAGACCTTGCCAATGCACTTAACAACGGCACCATCTATGCCGCCGGCGTAGACGTACTCTCGCAGGAGCCTCCCCGTGCCGACAATCCATTGCTCTCTGCCCGTAACTGCTACATCACTCCGCACATTGCCTGGGCAAGCACGGCCGCGCGCGAACGCCTCATGCAGATTATGCTCGAAAACATCAAGGCCTACCAAGACGGCAAGCCGGTGAACGTAGTGAATAAATAAGCAAACAACATGGGAAAGTCTGCCGTAAAAGGTCTGTTCTACATCTGCCTGATAGCAGCGACATTTATCTTGGGCGCCATCACCATAGTGGCAGCTTCTCAGGAAACATGGCTCCGGTCGATTCCGTCATCATGCCATTACTGGGGCTGGCAGTGCCCGTACTCCTGATTGTCAATCTGATAACGGCACTCTGCTGGGCATTGGCCCGTAAGCGCTGGGCACTGGTTCCGCTGGTGGCATTCTTCTGCAACTGGGGATATCTGACGTCTATCTTCCAGCTCCACCTGCCGAAAGACAAGACCCCGGCAGGCAAGTATCTGAAGATAGCCACCTACAACATACACAACTTCGGAGGTGAGATTACCGGTTATTCCTGCAAGGAGATAGCCCGGTACATGCAGCAGGAAGGCGTGGATGTGCTGTGCTTCCAGGAGTTCGGAGACAACAGCGACTTCCCCACGGACAGCATACGGCGCATACTCTCGCATTGGTCACACGCGCTCATCCCTTCCGAAGACTCCGTCAAGGGCGTACTGCCTATCGCCGTATTCAGCCGCTATCCATTGGCGAACCACCGTTTCATCACTTACCAGCACAGCTCCAACTGTAGCATGATGTGCGATGTAGTGATGGGTACGGATACCATACGTCTGATAAACAACCACCTGCAGACCACCAGCGTTAGCCAGAAGCGCAGGAAGTGGGAACGCGAGCTGGCCACCGACGACACCCGCCGCGAAGTCCAGGCAGCCAAAGATGCCGCAGGCACCCTGCACGAAAACTTCATGAAGCGGGCCACGCAGACTTACGTCATCAGCCACTACGCCAAGACCAGCCCCTATCCCGTGCTGCTATGCGGCGACTTCAACTCAATACCTTCCTCCTACACCTACCATCATTGAGGAAAACCCTCAAAGACGGATTCCGCACTGCCGGAAACGGATACATGTACACCTACCGCTATGCCAAACGCATGTTGCGTATTGACTACATCTTCCACTCCCCCAGCCTGAAGGGTATTGCATACTACTCTCCAGACCTGGATTTGTGCAGCGACCACAATCCAGTGATTATGGAGGTTGAAATACAATAAAGTAAAGAAAGCCAAAAACAATAAGGGCTGTCCCGGAAATCCCGGAACAGCCCTTGCCTTATCATATTCCGCCATTCAACGGAGGTTATCTGCACCCGATTAGTTGAACACGTAACGGATACCGACTTGCAGTTTCCAGCATTCGCTGTAGTTCTGATAGGTGTCGTAAGTCTTGGTAGGATATTCACCGTTCACCTTATACATGGAGAATACCGGAGTCAGGTCAGTGGCGCTCTTCACCCCTTCATACTTCAGGATTCGGTTGCTGTTGGAAACGGTGTTGGTCTTGGAGATACCCCATTTGGAGTTGATGAGGTTACCCACGTTCATGATGTCGAAACTCAACTGGAAGCAATGCTTGGTCTTGCCAATCTTGAATTCGAAATCCTCCAGTAAACGGAAGTCAAAGCGGTGCACCCACGGAGCGCGGGCAGCATAAGCCTCGGCATACTGTCCTTTGTGATTCTTCAAGTACGAATCCTGCTCTACGAATTTCCAGAAGGCAACGCGGTCTTCCTCTGTCTTGAAGTTGATTTCACTATCGTCCTTCGGAATGTACATCAAGTCGTTGTTGATACCGTCGCCGTTCATGTCGTTGGTGTAGCAGAAGCTGTAACCGCCGGAAGAATAGCCGGAATAGAACAGATTCAGGTGTGTGCCGCGAAGCAGGCCTTTGTGTCTGAAGGGGATGTAGTAGCCACAGAAGCAATCACCTTATCGGGAACCACATACTGTGACCGTTGTGCATCCACATAATTGGAACCATCAATCGTGTTCAATCCCTGCCAAGTGGAGATAGGGTCGCTGCCCGGAAGACCGGAAACTTCTTTGGACTCCGTGTGCGTATAGGCCAGCATCAGCATCAAGTCATCCACCGGCTGGGCATTCACCGTGATGTTTGCCGTATAGCCGTAGCCTTTGGATGTATTGTCGAGTACCACGCATTCTTGCCATTGTAATGCACGAAGTCGCCTGCATATTTCACATTCTTGTCGGGGTTGTCATAAAGAGAATAAGAGTACACCATGCGGTTATCCGCACCATTGAAACGTTGCATACCCGTATGCAGCAGTTCCGTAGTTGTCACGTCTTTTCCATCAGCGCCCTTGACGGTGGTCAGCTTATTGTACTTCCATTCGTCGGGGTTCTTGATATTGATGTTGTTGATGGTAACGGCATTCACATTTTTTGTAAACATGAACTCTCCCGTCACGGTCAAGGGGAAAGATACGGGTACCTGATAGTCCACCGCGATAGACGACTTCCACACCTGCGGCATCTTGAAGTCCTGAGCCACACCGGAAATCTTGCTTCCCGCCACGTGTTTCTCAATCGTGGTAGGGAGGTTGAACTTGTCGATTATCTGGTTCATGTCCGTAATCATGCCACCTGCCAACTGGTCCAGACGGGAATCATGGCCCACCACCTTTCCATTGTCATATTGGGTCTTAAAGGTAACGGAGTTCTGTACCATAGAAGCATTGGTCGGCATATTGGTGAAGAAAACCAACGGCAGACGTCCGGTAAACACACCCGTACCTCCACGTACTTTCAGCGACTTGTCCTTGAACACGTCCCAAACGAAACCTATACGGGGAGAAATCTGCCATCTGGAATCCGGCCACTTGCCAGTGTCGATGTGCTGCCCGTCGAAGTCAAGCTCATAGATGGCATCGTTTCTCTGGAGGTCGTCGTTGTCGAACATCAAGTTGTCGAAACGGATACCGTAGGTCAGTTTCAGACTGTTGCCGAGGTCCATTCATCCTGGGCATAGAAACCAAGCTGGTTGAAGGTAACCTGAGCATTGGGGTTGGCCACACCGTTGAAGCCATAAGTCAAAGCGAATGATTCGGGAGCTGCGCCACTCAGGAAATCTTCCAGACTGTTATAGCGATAGTATCCCGTACCGTTACGCATATAGGCGTTGTTGGCAAACTGGTGCTCGTAGCTAAGACCTGCCGTCAGCTTGTGGTTACCGGTGAAGAAGGTGAAGTTATCGGTAATGTTCGTAATCTTGTTCTTCACACCGTTGTTGTAGGTGAACAACTCGTAACCGGCGCTCATATACGGTTCCAGAATCTGGTTTCCGTTCTCGTCCTTGCCTGCCATGATGTCGATAAAAGGGAAAGGAGAAGAGTTGGTGCCGCGCATGTCCTCTATATTGGTGTAGGTGAACAGCAGCTGGTTGGAAATCTTATCGGTGAAGCGGCTGTTCAAATCTGCCGCCCAAGACTGCACTTTATTGTCCATGGAATACATGCTGTTGGCAAACGCCATAGACTGTGTACCTACGCGGTAAGTGTTGTTCAAACGGTATCCCGTATCGGAAGAGTTACCATTCGGGGCATTCCAAGCTGTATTCTTCGTATTGTTGTAGCGGAGGCTCAAGCGATGGCGGTCCGTGATGTTCCAGTCGATGCGGGCCAGAATCTTGGTGTTCTCCTCGTCAGCAGGAAAACTTGTGTAAGAACCTGCGTCGTAGCCGTACTTGTCCTTCAGATGGTTGTACACCTTCTCCATATCCGACTTCAGCGTACGGGACACCATACCTTTTGCCTCTTCACCGTCCTCACGCGCGCGATACTTTATAACCTCTCCCGGAGTCTTCTCTTTTTCGTAGTTCACAAAGAAGAACAACTTGTTCTTGATGATGGGACCACCCAGCGTGAAGCCGTAGGTAGTCTTGGACTCATCGGAACGTGCTCCCAGGTCCTCGCCGTTGATGCGGTTACCGCGCATGTCCTGGTTGCGGTAATAGGTATAGGCAGTACCTCTGAATGTGTTCGTACCACTCTTGGTGATGGCATTGATGCCGCCGCCGATGAAGTTCGTCTGGCGTACGTCGAACGGGGCGACAACTACCTGCACTTCTTCGATGGCATCCATCGAGATGGGATTTCCGCCACCGGGAAGGTTGGAACTCAGTCCGAAGTTGTTGTTGAAGTTGGCACCGTCGATGGTGAAGTTCGTGGAACGTCCGTCACCTCCGGCAAAGCTCATGCCGTTGGCGTAGGGAGAAAGGCGGGCGATGTCGCTGATACTGCGGTTCACGGTAGGGAGCTGCGTTATCTGTGCAGAAGAGATGTTGGTAGTGGCACCCGTCTTTTCGGCGGTAAACTTGGTCTTGGCAGCCGTCACAATCACTTCGTTCAGCAGCTCGGAAGATTCGCTCATCTCTACGTTCAGGTTATACACCTCGCCCAGTTGGAGAGTGATGTCCTTATAAATAACTGTCTGATAGCCGATATAGGAAATCTCTACCCGATAGGGACCACCGGTGCGCATACCCTGGATGGAATAGCGTCCGTCGACATTGGTCACGGTTCCGTAGCGCGAACCGGAAGGCTGGTGCACCGCCTGGACAGTGGCACCAATAATGGGCTCATTACTTGCATCCGTCACCTTACCCGCCATAGAAGCTGTGGTGACCTGCGCATCTACACCCACGGTGGCCAGTAACAGCAGCACCGTCAGTATAATTCTTACTCTCTTTAACATAATGTCTTTTAAATTAGTTTCTTAAAACGTTATATTTCTTAAAACATTGGCAAAGATACGCAAAATTATATATAAAGGCATTACAACGCGATTACATTTTTTAAGGATTTATTCAATACAAGGCAGTACCACTGTGAAACGGCTTCCACGGCCTTCCTCGGACTGGAGTTCGATGCGTCCTCCCATCTTTTCGACAATGAGCACACAGATGGACAAGCCCAGCCCGACGCTTGGGAAAACTCGCTGCGCTTGTAGAAACGCTCGAAAATCATCTTCTGCTCGCTGTGCGGAATGCCTATGCCGGTGTCTTCCACATAAAGATGTACCTCGCTCATGCCGGACGGACAGCAATACCCCAGCCGGATGCTGCCTCCTTTCGTAAACTTGTTGGCATTGTTCAGGAAGTTGGTGAGTACCTGTGTCAGTCGCATGGGGTCTACATTCACCTGCACATCTTCGGGAGGGAAATCCTTGAGGAACTGCAACGGCGGCCGGATAAGCAGGCTATGCGTCTGATAGACGTCATCGAGCAACCGGCACACGCTCTCCCGCTGAAAGGTGAACGAGAGGTTACCCGACTCGATGCGCGACAGTTCCAGCACATCGCCCACCAGCTTCAGCAGCAGTTTGGTATTGGTGTTGATAATGTCCACAAACTCCTGCCGCTCTTCGTTTGAAAACTCCGGCTCATTGGCCAGCATATCCGAGAAGCCGACAATGGCATTGAGCGGAGTGCGGATCTCGTGGCTCATGTTGTTGAGGAACGACTGTTTCAGTTCGGCCTGCTCCGCCAGCTCGCGGGATTCTATCAGCTCCTGCTCGTGGTCTTTCAGTTCCTGGATATTCTGCAGCAATCCGGCTATGATGGGTGCGTGTCCGGGGGTGTGGATGGTATTGTAGCTGAACTCCCACCACTGGAACTCACCGGTGAAGTTACAGCGATACTGCCCCTTGTGGTGCGTGCGTTCATCCTTGCCGCTATGTTCTTGCGGAAGGCGGGTAAGTCGTCGGGATGGATGTAGGGAGTGATTTCATCGAGCAGAAGACGGCCGGGGCGATGATGAATAAGCTCGCAAAACTGCGAGTCGCAGGACACGGAATCTCCCTCCAGTCGCCAGGCGTAGGTAGAATTTCCTTCGATGGCCAGGCAGAGGGTCTCATGCTCGTAGAGGAGGTTTCGCAATGCCTCACGCTTGCGCCTGCGTTCGCGCAGCAGGCTGAAGGAGAGCAAGACTATCACCGTCAGCACGAAGACTGCGCCCAAGATGGAACCGATAAGTATAGGATAGCGGTAGCGCTCCGAAAAAGGGATATACATCACAGTGTACTCTGCCGGAATGCTCTCGAGCGGGATGCCATACTTCTGCAGCACATGCCAGTTCAGCACGTACTGCTTGGCGCATTCCGTCACCTGCTGCCGGGGCATCCGCTTCGAGCGTTCCTTGATACCGGTCGCCATGTATCTTATCTGGCTTTCCAGTGGAGTGAAATATCCTCCAGCAAGTAGTCGGCAAAGCCGAAGCCCTCGTTGATGGTCTGAAACGTGGGATTGTCGAAGAGCATGCCCACACGCTTGGTGGTATAGTCTCGCTTGGTGTAGAGCAGCAACGTATTGTCGCCGCGTCCCAGCCACATCAGATGGCGTATCGCTATGGAGTCGCTCGTCATGCGCACAATCTTCGTGGTGTCCAGCAACACGTCTATGTTCTGCCGTTTCAGTATAGCTGATAGTCTCCCTCTCGCGCACACGGTGATAGGAGGAACCGGCAAAGTAAGCACCCTCGGTAGAGGTCACGATGGCGAACCCCTGCCCACGACACTGCTCATTCAACGCATGCCATATCTTGCGGTCCAGAAACACTTGTCCGTTCATCAGGCAGATGCGCGACTTTCCCATGATACTCTCTATCATGCGTATGGTACGCAAGTAATCGGGCGTGTCGGCATAGCCCGTGATGTTGGGGTATTGCAGGAGCAGAGATATGTTGGGATAGTTCACACCGCTGAACACAACGGGTATTTCATGCGCCAACGGGTGTCTGCATGCCATCAGCGCATAGGCAGCCTGGTCGTCGAGCACGGCTATCAACTCGGCTCCCCAGGCAGAGAGGTCGTCCACGAAACCGGCCATACGGAGGTTTTCTGCCTCCTCCATGTAGCGGTCGCAGTCCAGATAGTATTCGCGTACATCGCAGTCCAAGCCGAGAAGGCTGAACTCTTTTGCAACAGTTCCAGAGCCTTCGCAGCAGGCGGATAGCCCGGCTCGAAAGAGTGTATCAGCGCAATACGCCGTGTCTCCGCATGGGCAGGGTGTGCACACACGAGGCAGAGAGAAAGAATCAATATGTATCCGGCAACTGCCTTTATGTGCTTCATATCCGGAAGGTCCTTTTCGACTTGTATCAGCAAAGATACGAATGTTTTTTAAGAATAATGGACTATTTCTTCTGTTTCTGTAACAAAGAATACGTTTTCTTAAATCATTGACACATCCCAACTTATCTTTCAGAGGATTTACCGAATATCCCTAAAGAACCGATTCTTCGTCCAGTATTCCAAAGTGGAGATCTATTTGTTCTTAACCTTCGGCAACACCGCATTCAGTACCATATATCCCAACATACCGGCAACAATCGTTCCCAGCAATACACCAAACTTCGCCTGGTTCAGCAGATCCGGATATTCTCCTGCAAAAGAAAGGTTGGCAATAAATAAAGATACCGTAAAGCCAATACCCCCCAACAAGGATACTCCGGCAACACTTCTCCAATTCATTCCCGGAGCATTGAGGACAAACCACTCTTGACCGCCAGCCAGGTAAACAGAAAAATACCGATAAACTTGCCAAGAAGCAATCCTGCAGCCACCGCTATACTAACAGCTCCAACAACGCCACCGCCTCCACTGAACACCACACCGGCATTGGCAAAGGCAAAGAGCGGCAGTATCACAAAGTTTACCGCACCATGCAAATTGTCTTCCAGGGATTGCAAAGGACTAATTACATGATCAGAAGCGCGCTCCACTTGTTTTAGAGTGGCAATCTGCTCATTGGTCAATATAATATTATCTGATTTGGTAACCGGAAAATCACCGATAATGTCGCGGATGCGTTTAATGTATTTCCCGGCATCCAAACGGGGACGGGCCGGTATTACAAAGGCCAGTATCACTCCGGAAATAGTGCTGTGAATGCCCGACTGAAAGAACAAATACCAAATAATTACCCCGATAAGCAGGAAGAATATCTTCTGTGTCATACCGAATTTCCCCATATAGTAAAGGAAGAAATAAAGGACAGCAGCTACAATAAGATATCCGTATGCCACTTCGGAACTATAGAAAATGGCAATAACCAGAATACCGCCAATATCATCGACCACTGCAAATGCCGTCAGGAAAATTTTCAGGCTCAAAGGCACCCGTTTACCCAGCAGACTGAGTACACCCAATGAAAAAGCAATATCCGTAGCCATCGGTATAGCCATACCGCGCGTTTCCGGAGTACCCTGAACGACCAAAAGTGAATAGACAATGACCGGCACCAGCATACCGCCACATGCCGCTACAAAGGGTAAAGAGGCCTTACGAAAGGAAGAAAGTTCACCCACCAGCAGTTCCCGCTTTATCTCCAACCCCACAGCCAGAAAGAAAACAGTCATCAGGCAGTCGTTTATAAACTCAATCATTTTCAATGGATGACCGCCATGGGA